>Ga0247807_10001326_pt1 | contig 14568 bp, 14 predicted proteins | sample UWRJL074202C1_FD_179931 | JGI IMG/M metagenome (GOLD analysis project Ga0247807, IMG submission 179931) | Plant litter microbial communities from Arlington Agricultural Research Station in Wisconsin, United States - UWRJ-L074-202C-1 | ecosystem: Environmental > Terrestrial > Plant litter >...
GAATGTTCTGTGCTTGATTTTATCGGCCTTTAAAGCGTCGTAGGAGATTTCAAGATAAGCTGGACAGAGCCGGTTAACACGGCCCAATACCAAGAACCACGTTCATTTCACGAAATTGGACTTTTCACATCTTTCTAAGACAGTAGGTGAAATTTCCCACATAATTCACGATGTTAGTCTGAGTTTCCGAAAGACAATTATAACTCCAGAAACCACGCTAATAAAAACGATCACAACACTACATCTGGTTAGTGTGCCAATGTTCCGCTTATTTGACCCACCTCGGCCGTGAAACAAGAAACCGACCTGTTCGTGTTTACTTCTCCTTGTCCAGTTCCTATTGCATCATTGGCTTCTTTGTATATTTCGTCGCATTTACTCATAATAGATGGCAACTTCAAGCCATGTCAGTCGGTCTCCAATGGCGGTGTCACTCACCCGGATGTTAGTGGTTGGTCTCATGAACCTCCCGCTTCTCCGTGCACTCGCACTACCATTGGGTCTCTCGACGTCATTTGTTGAAGAAGAACCTGAACTTGATGATGCCTCCCTATGGTTGTATTTAGGAATCGCTTTCGCGCTGGTCGTGCTAGGGGGTATCTTCGCAGGATTAACCATTGCGTAACTACACAATATTCCCGTCTCGCCGAATAGATGCTAACTAGTATGTAGTTTAATGGGTCAAGATGAGATCCATCTTGCAGTTCTTGAAGGTTCTGGCGAGGGTAAGGAAAAGATTCATGCTGGAAGAGTGTTGCAACTTTTGAAGAGGGGCAAGCATTGGGTTCTGGTCACGCTTTTGCTGTGTAATGTTATTACCAACGAGACACTACCCATTGTGCTCGATAGATCTCTTGGAGGAGGATGGCCAGCTGTTGTCAGCTCCACTGGTCTCATTGGTAATGCGTCCTCCAATTCGAAGACTTCATGACATGTACTGATTCCACCCAGTTATCTTTGGAGAGGTCATCCCACAGTCTATTTGCGTACGATATGGCCTACCCATCGGAGCAGCATTATCGCCTGTTGTTCTTGGATTGATGTATATCATGAGTCCTATTGCATGGCCAACTGCTAAACTTTTGGATTACCTCTTGGGTGAAGATCACGGGACCGTGTACAAGAAGGCAGGCCTCAAAACTCTTGTCACATTGCACATGTCTCTCGGAAAAGCCCCCCACGAGCGATTAAACGAAGATGAAGTAACTATCATCACCGCTGTTCTCGACCTTAAGGCTAAGTCGGTCGCATCCATCATGACACCACTCAACGACGTTTTCATCATGTCTAGCGATACTGTCCTTGACGAGAAAACGGTGGCAACAATCCTTGCAGCAGGCTACTCTAGAATCCCAATACATACGCCAGATAACCCAAGAGACTTTGTCGGTATGCTTCTGGTTCGTACACTTATTACCTACGACCCAGAGGACGCGATCCGAGTTTGCGACTTCACACTTGCCACCCTTCCTGAAACAAAGCCTGAGACAAGTTGTTTAGACATCATCAATTTCTTCCAAGAGGGCCATTCACATATGGTAATGGTATCTACCGATCCTGGAGAGAAAGAGGGTGGTATTGGCGTTGTCACTCTAGAAGACGTCATCGAAGAACTTATCGGCGAGGAAATTATGGATGAATCAGATGTGGTCAAGCAACCCAGCAACTCCAGCACCATTCCCGAAGGCCAGTTTGCCCCACCCCGTAGACAAAGTACTGGACTCAGTATGCTGGCCGCGCACAAAACCAAGTCGAACGGAGAACACCATTTCAATCCATCCAACCAGGCGAACAAGCCTAACCCAACGAAGAATCCAAATATCAAGATCAAGCCTGGAAAACCTCACGTGCATAATGACCAACAACATCCCGCTACGGCTCCAGGTCCAAGTTATGCGGCTGTTGTCTCTAAGGCCGTGGATACCGAGGCAGATGAAAACGCGCCGCTTTTGGGGAAGAAATAGATGCTAGAGCATAGAGGGCGGGGTGTGATGATACATCATGCCTAGGATGTTGGAATCTGTACTCGTATCTCTACTGTGAAGTAATATGTTTGAATCTCTTGTATCTTTAGTCAGTGGCAAGATGGCCGGCCCCTTGGCATTTATCGAATCTCATCTGGGACAAAACTTTGTGTAGGCGGGTTGTATATTTTTGCATATTGTGATGCCGAGCATGCACAAATCGAAAGTGAAAAAAAGGAAGAACTCCCACCGCTAGACTTGATCACAATATAGACGGCGGTGACCAAGCTCACGTGTCTTTCTTGATTGCTGAGTTTCTCCCCATCCGTCACTTCATTGTAAGGGTAGTTGTTTCAATCCCATCCACAATGACACAGTCCTTGTTTGATAAGCCTCAAAAGCCAACACGTTTTCTTGCCTGTCCTAGAACTTCTTTATGTTTGCTAGTATTATATATTGTACACGGATAACCTCAAGAAGCCCCGTCCCAGGCTACCCATGACCCCACGGTATCAAAAGCCGCAGCTTCCAATAAGCCATCATGTATGTTAAATGGAAAGGCTTCGACCACCAATCCAGACTAAGTGAAGCCAACTCAACACTTATTCGTTAAACGCGAATTAAACCCCTGATCCAAGAATGTCCCCACCGAAACTCCTCGCACACCCACAAAATTATACCATTTTATATGTACATCAAGAATCATATCGTAGCCCATTCATATGGGCTTATCTCATCAGTCTTCTCCATTTATAAAGAATAGAGGAACTGTGGACAGTTCACTGAAGCCGAAGAACCGGCCCTTACTGCTATCAATACGTACTAGTTCCGTATTACCCGTCGATCAGAAGAGTCTGATTCTTCCGAGACGTCAACTGCTGCAGTATCTGCTAATCGTGCACTGCCAACAATCCCGCCGACCTGGGAGTACCCCCTCTCTTCCACAGAAGGGGTGTCTGAGATTGCAATACCAACGATACCGCCGGCGATGGTTGAAACACCTCTCCCCGAACCGCGTGCTGTGATTTCCGCGTCTTCGACAGTCCTTTCTGGGGAAGGAACCGCGCGTATGATGATATTTGAAGATTCTTCCGCTCTTCTAACGCCTGTTTCGCGGGGAGGTAGTACTTTTTCTGGAATGGGTGAAGCGAGAACGGATGTGCCAAAGAAGAGAGCTGCGAGAAGGATTGTCTTTGCATGTTAGTGGTTGGGATTAAACACATTCAACGATGCTACACCTACGAAAACCTTCATCTTGAATTACTGAATCTCAAAAGCAGCTAGCGTAGTGGGAATCGAGAAATCTTTTCTGATTAAATGTTAGAATGCTTCGTTATGAAGTTCTGGTAATATCTACCAAGTAACCCCAGATACTTTCAACTAATTCTTCAGGCACCATTCGATTTGGTTAACTGAATGCTTCTGACTCTGTAATGATTGCTGTACCTTGCGTAGTAGAGCTCCGGGGGGCTGTCATGTTTAATATAATCCAACACGATGGGTGGTTGCGGAACCTCTGATTTGAGGAGCGGGATATAAGCAATGCCATCCTGCAGCCTGCTTCCAGAACCGTCGAGACTCAGTCATTAACATGATGGCCTCGGAGCCCAGAATCTGTCCTACTGTGAGTCTTTTGTGCCGCATCATGCTGAAACCATCTAGAAGCCATAAATCGGGAAGATGGCTGACGGTACAAGGCTGAACAATAATCAGCTATGACACTAAAACTCACGGTGCAGAAAGGTTTTACTGGACGGTATTGCTATGTTGGCTTTTTCGGATTGAATAAAGCCCCTCGAAACAAAATTAAACGTGCTCGATAGGTGCTCAGCTCCGTTGTTGGCTTTGGTAAAGGGCTTGCTCTGCCGCCAATTTATGGGGTGGAAATATCCTCTATAGGAAAGAATCGATATCACGAACTATCAGCCCCTTGAAGAAGCGTGGAGTGCTCAACCTGATACTATAATTCGTTCGCTTGATGGTAAATGTGACCTTGAGGCGCTGGGCTATTTATAATGCTTCAGGTGGCGTGATACATGCCACCTGCACGCGGATTGAACTGCAGTTTGTACAACCACGATGTTGTTTTTAGATGCTCGCTAACGTAACCTCCCCACACTCAAGTACTTATACGTTAAGCCAGGTAGGTATTTGGCGACTCGTTTCAACATATCAGCAACGGTAGGGAAGGGAATGAGCATAGATTTTAGTGATAATATCACGTGATGGGACTATTTTAATACTGGAAATCATGGGTATTGGCTTAATTTATCTTATATCAAAAAGATCGCATCTAACGTTCGAAAATGTGACTTGGGAAACCGCTCAAAAGCAAACAAGACGCCGGCATGAGGGCCCGACATAATGGAGAAGACTATTGGTGAGGAGGAGGTCCTGGTGGAGGAGGTGGGTAGTACTGCTGCTGCGTATTTGTAGGGTTTTGCTGCAATGGGTCGACTTTCTGTTGAGTCGGTGTGGCGTCATAATAATTGTTTTGTGCTTGTCCTTGACTTTGTACGTCGTGTGTGATTGTTTGAGCCGTTTGCGTTGGAGGATTTGATGGCGGAGGTGGAGGAAAGTAGGGTACGGCACCAGGCTGTTGCGCCGTGTCAGATTGATACGTTGAAGCACCTTGGTATCCAGAAGCGGCGCTAGGTGCTTGGTTAGTGTGTTGTGCTGGCGTGCCCTGACTTTGTAGATATGCCATCGGGCTTGGAGCTGCATGGGGCACTGAAGAAGATGCTGCTTGACTTGAACCAGCTTGGGGCACATACTGAGGTGGCGGAGGATAGTGATGTTCAGAGGATCCCTCTGGAGCACCCGGATGAATCGGATGGCTTTGGGCTGCATGGTCGACCTTCAGATCTGAAGGATAGCTTGGTGCATAGTAACCATGGGGTGGGGCAAAAGCAGCCTGTTGCTCAGCGGTCGGCTTATTAATTCCCTCGATCATTACATCTCCCGGTGCAGGTTGAGAGTGTACTGCCTCCAATACACCATGGTCAAGATCCTTGCGACCCTCGGCCTCCTTGACTACTTCCATCAACATTCTAGTCTCCGCTGGAATATATTTAACATTCCCAGCTAAAATGTCATTTATTCCTAGTCGCTCCTTGTAGAAGCGTGCGTTCTCATCATTACGTTCAATAATGACAGTACCATCAAGTTGAATTCCACCGTACAAACCACGACTCTTCATGTAACTGAATACCGGCTTACGATCTTTGGTCAACTCGCTCTCCAGAAGACCGCCTAACCCCAGAGGTCCTGCGACCACAGATATTTCGCCTCCAAGGCTGACCCTAAGTTTCGAAAATGCGGCAAGAGCTTCACGGCTATTGATGACAAGTACGCAATCGTAAATATCAATACCTGCAGCAAATCCCACTCCAAGAGTGTGAACGAGAAGTCCTGTGGGCGGTGACCACGTACCATCGGCTTTCTTTGCAATCAATACTCCTGAACCACCAGCTCCGGATACCCAAAGCCCAGTTCTCATGACCGAGAAGATAGCCAATCCAACACAGTTCTGGATCACCTTCTGAGGGATCTTGACGAGCACTCTGGGTTTGCCTTTTGGACCAGGCGATGCACCTGGCCTGCTCGTGCCCGGTTGCTCCGTGTAAAACCCATCCTCTGACTTGATCAGCTGACTTTTCATGTGAAGAATCACGAGCCCAGGGTGATGGGTTGAGACTTACTGCAAAAGCTCTTCAGGATTCTTGCGCTCTTGTCGCTCTCATTATCCAAACTTGATGGCCAGAAGGCCTCAGATCCAATCTTGTTGGTCAACTTGTTGACGGGAACCCCGAGCTTCTCAAACATCGCCCATCCTTTATCAAAGGCAGCTTTCCCTCCATGCTTGGTTTTGTCGAAGAATGATGACTTGGTCGGTGTCGTCGGCTTGCTAGTCACCGGTGTAGGTGCGCCAGTTGGTGCTGTTGGTCCTGGTGCTGCCATTTTATGATTTTGGGGTGATATGGTAGTGAGTTTTGAAGGGGGCAGAAAGGTAAAGAGTGCTTCACGTCGGTGATGATCTATATAGCTAGTAAACGTTTTGCCACGATGGATATATAGATGTGGCTTTGCCAGTTAATCTTGACCTTGTACGAGGTTGTGACGAGGCGGAGCTCAGGCGACGCGAATTGATTCTTGGCTCTGGCTGATAAGCGAATGATGTCACCGGTCGCGATAATGAATGTTATTTAACTTACTCCCATAAAGATCCTAGTGAAGCTCGCAACGTTCTTGAATTTGCCGAATAAGTTTCTAGCCTTGGATGCACTTGGACTCTGAAACAAGGCTACTATGATTGATCCTATTTTTCAAGTAATTTGTTGGAACCGACCCTAATAACCTCCCTAACCTCGCCGCCTTTCTCAAAAGCATGTATTTCCACTTTACTGTCTAAACTGTCTAACTCTCAATTGGATACTGGGGACGCCATTGTGGAGAAAGTTCATAACTTCGAAAATATGAGAGAAGAGGGGAGGCGAAGGAGGAGGAATTCTATCACGTGAGCTCAAGTAACACCCCTTATTACTCGCATAAGGAGACTTCTATTATATCCAATTCTGTTTTCCGTTATGAATTTGCGCCACTTAGGCCGCGCAACAGCGTTGTGCTTCAGCCACACTGTGTCAAAAGAAGAGAGACCACCATTGAGTTGTCAGATTGTCGAGGCAGACAGGTCATTACACAGGTGGGAGGAGATCTTCTTCATATCTCTTTTCCAACCTTCTGTGACCACGAACTCTAGACACCGATGCCCGTAGGGTTACTTACATACATGTCTTTGTAATACGACCCTGCATCTGGTAACAGCTGTGTAACATAAACTCAGGGACACAGCAGGGGCTATCAGCTGATCAAGCGTCTCACTTCCAATCATTCTGCTGCTTAACTTCTTGTTGCTTGTCTGTACGTCGCCCTCTTTTCAAACGCCCTATTTTGTGATCGCAATCGCCGTCAAAATCCCCTCGGATCGTCTTTCCCATCTATTCCCTGCATGTCAGATGTTGGAATTCGAGAAGGCTGCGAACGACAAATATTTTGTCGTTGGATATCAGTTTAATCGCTTTCTATCAATTACCAATTGCGGCCAGAAGAGATAACAAAGTGCTACCACGTTCATGTGTTCTACTTCGACTTAACTGGTCACGTGCTCGAACCAGCAAGTTATATATGTTTCACCTCAGTACTACAAGCTTCAGGATATATAATCCTCTTTCGGCAGCCAGACGGCTTCGTGCTGGGTTGCATCTGATGGACGGGAGCTCGCTACCCATTTCAGACGTGATTGACGCCATATTCGCTTCCTTCCATCCCTTTTGGTATCATGAACCCCACCCTTATTTGAGTGGGTGTCCTCAGACATAAATAGGTATATCTGCGCGAATATATGTTACCATTACGTCTCTGTATTGATGCCCAACAGTAGTAATCATTTGCTTTCACTATAGGGTCTGCTCTGTAGGTGTATGGTAAGAATCTATGTGCATATTCTCTCTGCTTAACTTTACACGTTATTAAACATTGTCCACGTGAAGGTGAGGCTTCAATACCTTATGATGTAAATGTCGCATTAGGAAAGGTTGTTTAGCAGAGCGTCAGAAGGCAGAAGTGGGTGTAAGCTTCCATCACTCTCTGGGCGAGGAACTAACCACTACCAAACTATATCTTAGTGTATTGCATGTTTCCATATGGTTGCAGTCTTGTTCACAAATTTACTCATCTAGATTTGGTATCAATAAGCGAGTCGTGAACAGAAGCGATGCCTGCTTGTTGTGCCGTGTTAAAAAACTTACAGATTCAAGCCGTTGAAGACAAATAGGGAACGTAGTTATTGGTTACCGGTAGAATTGACCTTGATTTTGGCCAATATCAGCTGAAGCCCTTCGCTAATGATATTGCCCGTACCGTATTATGAGTATTGGTGGTTCATGGACTGCCGCGCCCATTACACTTAAATTTCCAACGCACTAGCATGTGACAAATGTCCATCTTCCAACCATATTTCGAACTTGGGAGTCCTGAGACCTTCGTCCAAATCAAACGCAGCCTGAGAAATCTCATTCTAGCATTCCCAATAGTTTGTCCATGGCTCACTTCTCTGCTATCGTACGATGTGGCTTGCCTTTCTCCTAAGCTGAAGTCACCTCTTAAGCTTGCTTGGCATGCGGCGATTACTTCCCACAACTTTCCAGAATCGATCCATAACATCACAGATATAGTTCATACGATCCAGCTCCTCGCCTGTAAACCCAAGTGCTCTAATTCGATCTTCTTGGTCGGTATTTGAATTAGAATTCAGCAGATCTTTGTAGAATTGCCGAAGCTCTACGTTTTTGTATGGTATCTGAGCGCCTGAATTGATGCCCCGATCGCTGCTGGTTGATTCACTATTTGAAGGCAATGTTGTGCTAGTTTCTATAATTTGAATCACAGGATCCAGGAGGCTATTTTGTTGGCCAACTTCAGCTTCAAATTTTGAACATTCTAAGCGCTCTCCACCTCTAGTTAGACAGTTGATTTCTTGTTCAGCATTCACAGAATAGCTATCAAGACCGATGAGGTGACAGGTATATCCTTCTACTATGTTGAGTTTCATCCTATCTCGAACGTTGACTTTATCTTGCTTCCTCCTTTGCTTTAACCTTTGTCACAAGGTCCTCTGATATGTTTAAGCACTTTCTGCAGAAGTTACTGAGGTCTGGGAAAAGGTGAAGAATATTCTATACGTGGGTGGGTCGAGAAAAGGATAGTAGCGAAGACAATGACGGTGTGAGTCAAAGAGTGCTGGTATGTCGAGGAGGCTTGACAAACATAAGGTTTGATCTCTTAGTTTGTATGGGGTATAGAACTTCCCACAGTCATAATCTCCTATATATAATCTTCTGTATTATATTTGGCAGACAAGAACCAGTAATGTTCCACTTACCTGGGCTATACACAAATAATGACGAAAGACCTTTTTCACTTTACAAAGAAAGATTCTGCTTGAAGTTTAGATAATTATAAGCCAAACTATTTTGAGAAAGAAGCAGCCCGTGACTATTCAAGTGGAATATTAGCTTGACACTTATGATAGAGCTTGTAATTGGAATACTCACTTCAAATAAGTAAATATATGCTGTTTTTAGCAAGTCAAAGATGGAGTGGCTTCAAACATTCAGTACAATCTTGCCTTTGGATTGAATGGCTTGATCCTTTATTTAACAGACAGAGTTTGCAAAAGTACCGAAAACATATCTGTCGCTCTATCATCACAGCTACCCTGTGCATCAAAGTATCACATTTCGCTATGATATTTGCTTCTACCATCCCCTTCCAAAAACGTGTTATTGGAACTTTAAGCGTCTCCATATAGATTACCAGTCTAATGCTCCCATAGCATTGGCCTTGCACGCAGAAATTCTGTCATCAAAACTTTTATCAAGACTTTTACACCCTAAGATACAATTAGCACACATAACTCGCTTGCCGATCTTCCAGCTCACACTGATCATCTTCTCTCCCTACCTGAGTAAAGCTTTGATTTTGTGCTGCTGGATATAATTCTATTCCTAGGTTCTTCTCCACATTCAAGTGCGCTTGGAGAGCTTGCTTAATCTTATCCTGTTTTACTGCTGGTTTGTCAGTTTTTGAGGGAAGAGACTGTCAAATCATGAGATCACTCTCACCACTCGAATAATTGGTCATTAAGAGAAGCTTTTGCCCTTTTTCTAGCTGCTGGATTTCTAGAACAGTATTTTGTTTCAGTTCAGAAATTTCATCCTGGCTGAGGGGACAACGATTCGGTAGCCTCTCATACAGAATGTATTCCACGAGTGAGCGACTTTTGGATTGAGGAAGAACTCGGATGGTCATTTTGCATCTGGGAGATAAGGTCCGAATGAAACTTGTTAGAGAAAGCTCCTGTATCTCTGGCTTCCATCCAAACAAGGATGAGCTTAATAATCGCCACCAGCTATTTGCCTTGATACTGGAAGAGTGATCATTTGAAAGCAGATCAACTGATACGAATAAGCGAAATCAATTATCAATGTAACTCTCATAAATCACTCACCTGCTAGCTTCCAGTTGAAATTTCCTGCAATTTTCCATTCAGTACAAGCTGACATCATCATCTGGCCTAGTTTCGTGCCTCCTGATGTCTTGGGTATATTGATCTCTGATGCATGGCCCTGAGCTTGAAAATTAACAAAAACAAACCCATTTACAGCCTCTGTCTTGACTTCCCACAATCCATTGAAGTCTTTATCGAAGCCAGGAACTCCATTGAACTCCGGAGCTTTGATCAACTTTCCGGTTGTATCATAACTCCACCCATGATATCTGCACCCCAAAACTATGGAGCTACCGCATTCTTTTTTAGTGACGGCATACGCGCGATGCCTGCACACATTGTGGAATGACCGTAGCTTTTTGTCTTTCCCAAGAATTACGAGAATGGAGAGACCTGCAATCTCAAAAGTGCGATAATCGCCTGGCTTCTGGAATCTGGAAGAGTGCGTTACATATATCCAAGTCTACTCAGGTTGGTCAGTAATTTTGACGTTTGGTTTTGGCGTTTACCTTGCTAAAAATCCCTCGGCGTTCGAGTTGGGAAATTCGTTCATCCATCCACCAGCTTCTATCACAGGTTGAAGGAACAGCCGCTGTTTTGATGTTAATCGGCTCTCTTTTGTATTTGCCATAGTAATCTTTACTTAGTGTTATCAGCCTTTTCAATCTAGATCGCACGCCGCTATCAGAAAGATGAATGGAAGCATATGTAACTGCTAAGAAAAGTAACAATGAGACAGCGAAGGTAAATAGGTCAAGAGACGACATGAGTGAACTTCTACGATCAATATAATGCATTTGTGTCGGCTGAGATGTGCGTGAGGTTAATCGGATGGTTCTCGAGTAATCTGGACAAGCAGAAGGCTTCTTAAAACTCTCAGATTCGGATCACAGCGCCCCCCCTTGATACTCTGTCAAGCGTAGAACTTCTTGGGAGCAAACTTTGAGAATCAAATACAATTGATTGCTAAGAATTGAATTGTGCAACACATTTCCTGATTGAGTTTACACACCCTTTACAATATAGCGCTAATGTAGTGGAAGGATCGACCAGTTTCTGGTAATGACCAGCTTTTGTACCATGTTTCTATTTTGCCCATGACTGAGTGGATTACCATTCGTGAAATTGCAGCTAATTGCGGCTCATTGGCCATTAGAATCTATGCCATGTCGGTGGTTAGTTTATCTCGGACAAGGTTTGGACACGATTCCCCTTTTGGGAAGTTGTTTTCCAATATTAGCGATTTGCATACTGTATCACCAAATCTGCAACGCATCAATCACATCACTGGAATATCCATTGACGAATCACTCGTGCTTCATATTACGCAATTGATATATATCAGAGAGATAGCTCTGTTTTGTGTCCCGATCTCTGCCTACAGCCTTTACTACCTAAACCATAGCGCACAAGATTTCGATGATGACGAGAACCCTTCCGGCATCGTGGTTCTGTAGTCCGGCCTTGTATCAGCTAGAGCGTCGTGCAGTATTTCTCAAGGTACCCATAACATACCCGCTATCTTCGGCTAAGAATTGACTGCAATAGTCATGGCATTTTCTAGGCCCAGTAACTCGTTTCCAAGACCGTTCCATACCAGTCATGTACGAAATAGCTCAAGTTACATTGATTGTGGAAAATACCAGTAAGCTATCTGAACACATGAACACTTGCGGTATCACCGTTGCTCGTCAGGATAGGAGTTCGGAAATTCGTAGTCACCTTACACCTAGTGGCCTTTTGTTTGCAACACTTAGTCTCGAGACCCCTTCGTTCTCAGAATTCTTTGCAGGGTTAGAGACACTCACGAACACTGTGGACTTTACCAAGCTTCCACATCGGCGGAGTATATCTTACGAAGGCAGATTTAACTGGAAAACTATGATCGATGGCTTTCAAGAATGTCTTCATTGCCAATACACCCATCCTACGTTCTCCAAATTCTATCCGCCAACATTCTATTCTGTCACCAACCACAACAACTTCTCCCAGCACGTGGCTGATCCGAAGAACCCTTCTGACGGCCTGTTCCTGTATTTCTTCCCTATTTGTACCTTAAATGTCTACGGCGGAGGCATGTCGTCTTTCCGCACATTGCCAAGTACAGATCCTGGAGTGAGCAGAATGGAATTTGATTATTACCACTCCGGTACAGACGAGGAGTTTGAAGAGTTAGCTGCATCTTCTCTTTAATAATGATCTTCATTTGCTTATGACAACCAGATACTATAAGTTTGTGCGACAGGTTGCGATGGAGGATTTTGAGCTTTGCGAGATTGCGCAGTCAAATCTGGAACGAGGAGTCTATGGGGAGGGCATATTGAATCTGGAAAAGGAGAACGGAGTTGCCTTCTATCAACAGCGCCTGAGGAAAGCGATAAGAGACGAGTACGAGGATAAAAGACTTCAAAATAAATGAGCAGGCATTCAAATTGGTGGATTTGAACTGATAACGCTTTTGAGACTTCTATTCTTATATATACGTGCTAGAAAACAAAGTCACTTCCGGTGTAGATGGCAACTTAAAACTTGACTATGGCATTGAATCCTCGAATTGATTTTGTCCGCTTTCATATAACTGATGTGATGCACGGCTTGCTTGGTTCAAGCAACTCTAAATTGTCTCCAAGGTATTTCCCAATGGAAAATACTAGATAGAGCAGATTCCACCCAGCAACGAAAATAGTGGGCCAGCCTCGTTTAGTACGATATATACAATACCAATATAAAAGCGACCTACCTTTCTTCAGTTTCGACTCCAACAAGCCTCCAAGTCAAGCAAAATGTCGCGCCTTGAGAACCTTCTAAGCGGTCTTCCCGTCCTTGATGTTGCTCTTCGTGCCACATCTTTCGAAACTGAGACAACATTTCCATACTTCCCAAAGCTTCCAAACGAGCTCCGCGACAAAGTCTGGGATATGGTCTCTCACCATCGACGATATATCAAACTCTTCCTACATAACGGTGTGCGTGAGAGTTTTGGAGACTCCTCTGAAGTCGCTGGTCAATCTCGCATCCCAATTGTTCTCCAAGTCAATCGAGAGTCCAGACGTGAGGCGTTGAGACACTACCTTCGGGTCTATGAGCGCCCCCGCTACAAAAGGATTGAAGGTCATGAAGCGTCATCAGAGATCTGGTACCGGACTCTTAATGATCTTCGTATGAATAGGCCGGCTATTGAAACCAAAGCCATGCGACCGAATATGCTTTATATCAATTTCGTTGCTGACCAGTTCCTCCAACATCCCATGATAGATAGGATCGAGAAAGTGTATGTAGATCATTTTTGGTTTGGTTTCCAGGTGTATTTCGACCAAATATCGAGAAGAGAAAAAGAATGTAACTGACATACGTTGCTATTAGTACTATCTCCAGCTTCAACTTCCCTCTTGAAGTCCTCATTAGAATCAAAAACCTCGATTTGTACCACATTTTCCACAAAGGCCAATGGGACTTCGATAATATCACAACCCTTCTTCCCCACGTCCAACTCGACAGTCTCAGTGTCTTTGTCGCTGCTTGGACAACTACTAAACGCAGTAACTTCGAGGAGCGGTTTGATGGCCATCTGGCTTTACATAAAGCTCAAGAAGTTCTCAATAAGCGCTTAGAGGACAAGAAGACCCTTTGGAAGAAGGCAAGCACCTATGCCTTGCCGGAGAATATGGAGATTCGATGGGAGAGTAAGGAGGACACGGAGCTCACAGCCTGGTCAAGTGATGTTAGGAAATTTCAAAGCAGAGACCGTGCTCTTAAGAAGACTTGGGAAAGAGCTCTTGTGGTAAAACTTTCTACAGTCCTTAGGAGATGAGTATGAGGCAACTGGCGGAAAGGAAAGATCCAAAATGATGCCTTGATGACCATTTCACCTTGTCTCAAGCTAAAGCATACCAGCGTATTTCCTGGAATGGAAGTAACCTTATAACTCCTCAAGTAGAAAGAATGAATGAATGAATGAATGAATGATTTTCTTAAAATAAGGGCACATAACAGCGTAGGAGTATCTGATGAATTGTTTTCTCTACTGTGAAGACCATACTGTCACATCGTAAATATAATTAAACCTCTCTCCTTCCTGGAGGATTCACCGTATTTTATCAAGTGAGGTAAGGAGAGTATTTTCAGATATTCTTCCTGAAATGGTTCGTAGTAGTTTTTGGAAAACATTCCGATGAGCTCAGTCAGGTATGATAGCCTTTTGACGAAAGGAGTCTTTTAAACTGGATAGATCCGTCGAATATCACTTGCTTCCTGACATAGTACCACGGTAAACAGAAATGAGAACCACAGAATAGCAACTGGAGATACTGTAGACAGGATGATTTGGTTGCTTGCGATCCACAGTTGTGCATGGGATATCAAATTTAGAGAGAATGGTAGTATTGCAAGACAACTGACTTCAGCAACTTCGCACAAGCTACCAAAATAAATAGCAGGGCTGGCCAGATCTTATTTATCTTCCCAATAATAGATTCAAAGGCATCCATGCCCATTTGTTTATTTATTGTTTAATTTGACGTGTCATAGTCCCAGACC
>Ga0247807_10001327_pt1 | contig 14558 bp, 9 predicted proteins | sample UWRJL074202C1_FD_179931 | JGI IMG/M metagenome (GOLD analysis project Ga0247807, IMG submission 179931) | Plant litter microbial communities from Arlington Agricultural Research Station in Wisconsin, United States - UWRJ-L074-202C-1 | ecosystem: Environmental > Terrestrial > Plant litter >...
AGTACCCGAAGGGCACAAGAGAGAGTCCAGAGACGCTAAAGAATGTATTTAAGCTTACCTTTGTCTGCCATGTTGACAATGGTAAATGTACTGGGAGAAAGTTCTCGAATGTTGATTTGGCAATACCAACAAGGCCGAGAGGATTTCAAAGCCTTGTATCACGACCCCACATTCTCTGACACCAGTTCAAAATCGCAGCCTCGTCAATAGTTAACGTTATTGACTTCCATCTTCACATTTTCTGTCTATGATCCGGCCAGTCATCTCAAGATGTCTAAAGCAAACTCAAAACATGGCATAAATCCCTCAGATGATATCTGCCCCGTCTGCAAGTCAAATCGCTATCTTAATCCCTCTCTCCAGTTCCTCATTAACCCAGAATGCTACCACAAAATGTGTTCTACCTGCGTGGACCGCATATTCACTTCTGGCCCTGCCTCATGTCCCGTTCCTCATTGCGGTAAAACTTTGCGAAAGAAAGGTTTCCACAAAGCGTTCTTCGAAAGCCTACAAATCGAACGTGAGGTTGATATCAGGCGGAAGGTCGCCGGTGTTTTCAATAGACGGGAGGAGGACTTCGAGACGTTGATGGCTTACAATGATTATTTGGAATATGTGGAAAACCTCATATTTGATCTGGTGGAGGGTAGAGGGAAAGTGAGATCAGCAGCCGAGAGGAAGTTGGAGGAGTACAGGTTAGGTAACATAGGAGAGATTGAGGAAAATCGACGGGTAGGACTGCAAGAAGCTGAGATGGAGCGAATGAGGGAAACGAACCAGAAAGAAGCCGCTAGAGAAAGGAGACTGGCATTGCTCCAGCAAGAGCAAGAAGACAAAGCAGGTGTCGTTCGAGCGGTACGGGACACAATAGATCAACTGGCCAAAGACGATGGTCATGCCGAAGAAATCACAAGGAGAGCGGAGAAGATCATACTAAAGAAGTCTGGAACAAGACGGAAGATCTTGGAACCGGCACCAGTCGAAGATAATGGGAGTGCAAGGGAAGGTCTAACGATCAGGGGGCTCAAAAAAAGAGAAGCCCCAGTGGCAGAAAAGCCTTACGACCCTTTTGGAGGAATACGTCTTATACCTACTAAGTACGTCTTGCAGGATAACTATGAAAATATGTGGCTGCAAGGTGTTAAGAAGAACGAACAACAACACTTGACTGGTGGATGGAGCTTAGCGGAATACTATTCTCGGACAATGTTTGAGGCTTTCTCAGGCTTGTCTGTGTTCGTTGAAGATGAGAAAAATGCAGATATACACCAAATTCCATCAGCGGATGTGGCTACACAGGCTGCAGCTCAAGCTTCTGGAGGCAAAATGGAAGTGGATGATATTTTTTGAAACAAATATTAGAATCGCCTCTGAGGATGTCATCCTTGTAACTAATGTTGTTACGCTTACACGTATGTGGAGGTCAAAACAAACTCGGAGGTCTAACTAGTACCACAGAGAGTGAAGAACGGGGTGAGACTAAATTAGCGTACCATTTGCATCAGCAATATTCTACCTTATGCAGAAGAAAGGTTTCGTACATAGAACTAAAACATACTGGCGTTATTAGGGGGGTCTTGAAAGGCAATGCAAAGCCGCAGGCGTTTTGTAATAGGACTTTAAATCTACACTCTTCGTAGAATTATTTAGTCAACACAAAGCCAGTGAATCAAATAGACTTTGAAAATGACTTCTAGTATATAATAGGTGTTACCAGCGTATCGTAGAACATGAAGGAAAGTTTCGTTCTGAAATAATAATCAAGCTACAGAGTTTGCGAACATCGAGCCTTTGCAGTTTTCGACCAATTTTTGGGTAAATCACATGAAGACTATCGACCAAATTTATTCATTGAACGGCTATGTTGAAGCGGCTGGTCTCTCAGCGACTCATACTTTCACTATATCTCATCCAGAATAACATGTAATACAAGATTTGACCAAAAAATCATCATCACAACTCGCACCTCTCTCTCTCAAACGCTCTCTAGACGCCATGCTTAAAGTCCGTGCAACTTATATCGAATTATCTGATCATATTACTACCGCATTAATTTCTGTCACTATGTGATTAACATCGTGAGCCTGTTTATTGCTCCCACGGTTGCTGTTGCGCTGGCCTAGGAAATACAGGTACTGTTGGTATACCATCTAATCCGCCTCCTATAGCCTGTTGATTGTTTTGCCAACCGATTCCTGTAGCAGTATTCACAAACTGACTTTGCCTAAAAGGGTTTGTGTTACCTGTAGGTTGGGGCACGAGGCCGCCACTGGTTTGAGGACGTTGCGTATTATTCATAGCCATATTCCTTGCGAATGGATTTGTACCAGTCTGCATTGGCTGTTGAAATTCAGCCGATGGGAGAGGCGCACTTTGCGGGAACGGCTGCTGCTGAAAGTCCGGCACTGGCGGAGAGAAAGATTGCTGAGCCACTGGAGGAGATGTTGACTTCGCGAATGGATTCGTAGATTGGCGTTGCACTGGAACCGTTGCGGGTGGTGCTGCTGTATACCCAGGTTGGGGCGCACCAGTTGTGTTTGGCATCATAGATTGACGAAAGGGGTTTGTGGTTTGCTGAGCTCCTGTCTGCATTGCTCCAAGTTGATGAGTGTTCTGCTGTTGGAATGAAGCCTGTGATTCTTGGGGAATTGAAGTGAGCCCAGCATGTTGAAAGGATTGTTGGGGAGTATAATTTCCAAACCCAGCACCAGTGAAATTTGGTTGTATCTGTGGCTGTTGTTGCTGCTGCGGTTGTTGCGGTGGCGCTTGAAACCCTGTATTGAAAGGTGCCTGCTGTTGAAATTGGCTTGGACTTTGATACGGATTTGTTGGCGCACTAAAGCCGTTTTGCTGACCATATGGCGACTGATGTGCTTGGAAAGGGACACCATTATTATATTGGGAGCTAACTTGTTGCTGTATATCTGCCTGAGTTGCCTGAGTTGCCTGAGTTGCCATAGGTTGTTGGTTTAGCTGGATTGAGTCGAAAAAATCTATCAGGTCAGGATCTGGCCCTTTCGCTGGCTGAGCTGGCTGAGCTGGCTGACTTAGCTTTGAAGCTGAAGGTTGAACATTTGGAAATCCAAGACTTGTTGTTGCTCTTGATTCAGGCTCACTTTTGGCTGCACTTTTACCGAATTTAGGTTTGCCAGACTTTGATTCCAACTCGGCTAAGTACTGTCTTCTGTTGATCTCGAAATCAGGATCCATAAGATAGTCATCTAACTGTTTACCCAGATTCACTGGTGCGTGCTTTAACTTTGGCACCTCCACTCGTGTTTGGTGCTCGTATTGTCGTGCGGTGCTAAGATATGCTACCACAAAATCTGTTTGCTTAGTGAAATTTTTGTAGATAGACATCGCACGTTCTGCATCTGGTCTTGACATTTCGAAGAAGTGACCTGCTTTCTTGTTAGACCTCTCTTGTATATGCTTTATTCATCTTCCTACCCAGTATATTTATCATAGCTTGATTCATTACATGAAACATTGCCAAAAGATCAAGTACAAGCATTCGAAATACTGTTATCGTAATCTCGTTATCTGGGTCATTATCCAGAACCTATATGAATCAGCGAAATACCCAAAGTTAGCACGGCTTGGCCATACATCACATTTCAAAAGTGCCGTTATTTGGTGCTGAACGGTCTCCGTCTCTCGAAGTAGCCCCTTCTCCACCGACATCTTCTCCAGGCGATTATCTGCACCTCGTACATAATCGCATTTTGTCTCCCGATAGGCTCTTGACCTCTCACTCAAATAATTGGTATAATGCCGGATATTTCGTCCTTGGGTTTGCACTTTGCCATGCTCTGTCAGCACGACTTCCATAAAGTTGCCTGTCACGGCTTTAAGCTACCTGCAGAGCATAGGTCTGCAAGAGATGGGCGAACATACCATCGGAAAAACTACTGATAGCTAGCATACTCCGATGCCTTGCTAGATATGCCAATGTTACGTCTGGCGATCCTTCTCTAATCATCAAATGAACCGTAATCAAGCTCTTGAATACCACCGTCCACGTTGAATCTCGCAGCCGGTTTTGCAAAGCTCGAAACACCTCAGCAACGCCATGTTCACCGGAATGTGTAGCTATCAATATATGCTCTATATACCTGTGTAAGAGAGGGTCAGCTTCGCACTTCCAAAAGCATTGGCATGGGCTTCGCGCTCTCACTTCGACTTTGGTGGGGCTGCCTGTTGTTATCGCAGTTAGTAATAGGAAATCTTGTAGGAGGCTTGTTTCCTAAGTCGCAGGCCTTACCTTAATCTTGGTCGCCCCCTTTACAGATTTTTCGAAAGAACTCGCCATCTCGCATTAGGATGAACAGAGGCAATGCGACAACAACGAAGACGTGTCGTACAGCTAACTCCTGGCACTCGGGAGTGCCGTAGTTGATCCGAATAAAGGCCTGGCAACTTTTCAACGCCTAATGGGCAGGTGTCTTAATTTTCGACCAGTAGCATTCCAAACGGAGAGTTGTATTGAGCTGCTGTCGCGGAGGTTGGATAGTCGCATCAATGGAATTAAGGGCCGCTACAAGAACACGCGGATTACGACGAGCCCATGTCCAGAGAACAATTGGATTAGAAGTCGAAAGGTTATATCATTCCTGCTGTCATTGTGCTGAGTAGATTTGCAGAGAGTTATAGAGGAATATTAAGAGTAAGAGTCCGGAGGAATTGTGCTGGCTGTGAATGCGAGGTTCAATTTACAGTATACCTTACGCAGCTGAGTTCAAGAGGTCGGTTGGAAGTGGGGCTGCTTTCTGACTTGTCGGGATCTGCTCTGCTCTGTTGTCACCGTCACACTAGCGTCATCAACTGGATGAACAGATGCAATCGCAGGGGTTCACAGCACGAATATCAGTAACGTATCAAAAGGTTAGAGCTTTCTATTGATTCCTAGAAATTAAAATACCTAGAAAGCTAGAAGCTGTATTTCGGCATCCTTATATTGGACCGGCTTTGTTTTGTCAACCTGGATGTGACAATCAAAAGTCAAGGTCAAGTATTAGACGCAACAAACCAAATGACAAACGCTAGATTGAAGACACATTGCATTTAAATCTTGACTATTGCCCAGTTATAACAATTTGATCTATATATCATTCGGTAACAAAATGCTAAGCCTTAAGTATGACGCTCCATACAGTAAACGATAACCATGGCTGGATCCTTGACCACGCCATCTCTCCGAGGAAAAAATATAATACTCACCGCAAGAGCGAGTGACTCTAAACAAGATGCTAATTCTGCAGATCCCTTTATGGCTATCACCGGTAGAGCCGATTTGGGCTCTGGGCGGATCCTACAGTGCAACGTGGTGTATCTGATTCTCCCTACAGCCAGCCATTCTGGGTCCGTCCACAGGTATGCATTCTTGCTTAAATTTTAGCAAGCCATGTGTCCCACCATGTGTCCCACTAATAAGATGTCCTACCACTAAACAATGAAGAGAATAAGGAAGAAATCTTCTGTGGTATAAAGAGCGCGAGGACGGGCCATGGAGAAAGACCTGCTCGACACTCAATTCACCCATTATATCCATAGGCCTTCCAAGATTAAAGGGTCAGAGATGCCTTCATCGCGTCCGAAATTTAACAAGATAGGGTGTGTCGAACGCTTATTTCACTCTTCCAAATCATCCCTTACAACCAGACCACTTAAGCCCCGTGAGGGGAGAGTCCGAGAGCTTGAGAAGCAGGAATCGCACTCATAATAACACGCTGGCTTTTCATCATCTGTGAAATAAGTCAGTATACATTTGTGAGGTATGCAGGTGTCGCGTAAAAACTTACGTGTTTAAAACTTGGAAGGATGAAGAGGAAAGGAAAGTCGAGGCAGAATTTTTAATACAATACCAGTCATGCGGGGGTAGCGGCCGCATCCGCACGCTAGACAACGTTCACCATAAACTGCAAGTTCAAAACATAGAAGTAGTTACTTTTAATTACTCATTTTTGTTCTATGCCCCCCAAATACTTTGGGTCGGAGATGGTTCACTGAGCGATGTCTGTACCGCGGGCTGTATATTCTAGCCGGTGCTTACCAACCCATTTTCCTAGGGCTAGAAATATTCGTGGTGTCTTTCGGATTGTGCTTGTTAGGCAAATTCCTGTCAGTAGTTACCACGCGATTCGTTCAATTCACTCCAACTCTGGACCTATAAATACTGCAGAATTACCAAAATTCTGGGCAGAATACAAAAATTCCTGTTTGTTCTTATAGTTCACAAGGAGAAGCTGTTTTCTAATCGTTTCGAACAGTCATTGCACCGAGACCTACCTTCGAATTCCTGGAGAATGTACCACGCTCCTTACTTGGTACCGAAATTACAGCTGTAGGGTTTCTTGGGGAGAGAAGGGATGTTGGCCGTCTCCATTTTGTTTCCTTGAAGGGGGGGAATTGTTTCCATGATATTCAAGTTGTTTCTCACTCGAAGTTTAGTGAAAAAGCACAGGAAGCATTGAAGAACATATCAGCAAACAGTGCAGTCAGCGTTACCGGTATCATCAATTTCAAAAACACGGGTAAAAATGAAACGAAATCTCCTTCTGAACTAGACGATGGGAAGGTTTCCATTGAACAACTAGAGATCCAGTTGAAGAGTATATTATGCTTAAACTCTTTCCCCAAAGATCTTGTTCCCCCTCCAAATCAGGACTATGGATTAGAAAACAGACACCTTCAGATTCGGTTCGACCACAAACTTCGGGAAAGACTCCAGTTTCGTTCAAACGTTGCGGAATTTGCTAGAAAACACTTCTCTGATTTTCAAGAAATGGAAACTCCGCTTCTGTTCAAATCTACTCCGGAGGGAGCCAGGGAATTCCTTGTTCCCACTCGGATCAAAGGTCACGCCTATGGATTACCGCAAAGTCCTCAGCAATATAAACAAATTTTGATGTCAAGTGGAATCAATAAATATATTCAGTTTGCCAAATGCTTTCGTGATGAAGACTATCGGGCAGACCGTCAGCCAGAATTCACTCAAGTAGGCAGTCCTCCTTTTTTAATTGCACACACTTATGTGACTAGATTGATCTTGAGATGGCGTGGTCGAACGGAGAGGATGTCATGCAACGAGTTGAGCAATTCATCAAGAAACTTTGGGTCAACTTCGCAAAATCAGGCACGGTGATAGATAGAAATTTATCAGACTCGCCGTTTCGGAGGATAAAATATCAAGATGCTATGTCCAAATATGGCTCTGACAAACCTGATTTAAGAATTACAGGACAGGTAACGAACCACATTTGTCTACTTTGTGCCTCCAAAATTAATGACTATAGATTCATCGTGTTGATCACATCATTCCACCAAACTTAATTACTATGCTTACATCTTTACAACATCCGATTATTGATTCTTGGAAGATTCGGCTTGATGGTAGTCCCTCAGAAATACAAAAATTCATCTCCACGTTTTTGGATTCTCCAGAGGGTGATAATTTCACCAAGAACGCTGCCGGTGCCCCGGGCGTGTTTGTGTTCAATTCTCAGAGACCATTGGAAGGTCTGCAGGCATTCGGTTTTGAAGGTGCAGATCAATTGAAACAGTTGTTTGCAGATGCAGCCGAGTCAGAACCTACTGCAGAGATGGAGTTTGAGGATGGGGATTTACTATTTCTCCAAGCTCGCGAAAATTTGCCGCATACTGGTGGCTCTACTCCGATTGGACTACTTCGACTTGCTGTCCAGAAAGCGGCTATTAAGCAAGGGCTCATAACACCCGATCTGTCTCACCAGTTCGCTTGGATCACCGACTTCCCGCTCTTCACTCTTAACAATGGAACTGAACCTGGACAAGAAGGACATTCGGGGTTTTCAGCAACACATCATCCATTTACTGCACCCAAAACTGCCGAGGACGTTGATATGATATTGACTGATCCCATGAAAGTCGTAGCTGAGCACTATGATCTAGTATTAAATGGTGTTGAACTTGGTGGTGGAAGCCGTCGTATTCACAATGCCGAACTACAAGAGTTTATCTTAGAGAAGATTTTGAAAGTCGATCCTGAACGCATGAAAAGTTTCTCGCATCTTTTCAATGCTCTTCGAGCAGGGTGTCCTCCCCATGCTGGTCTTGCTATCGGATTTGATCGCCTTCTCGCCATGATGCAAGGAAGAAATAGTGTTAGAGATGTGATCGCATTCCCGAAAGACAAGAATGGGAGAGATCTCATGGTCCAGTCACCCAATCAAATAACCGATAAACAACTGGAGCAATATCATTTACAGGAAAAGCTTACGTGACACTATCACAATTGCAAGGCATAGGTGCAATCTTAACAATTTCTATCAGCTAGAAGCGTGTAAAGATGGTGAGAGTAGAACCTTATCCCAATGGTCGCCAAAAAGGGACAGTAGTTGCTGTTGTAAATATGATGTAATAACAGTGTTTATTGTACTCTTGACCAAATGCGGGTTCGAGCTCAGTACGCCGTCCAAATTTGTCGAATTTTAGATAGCAGTCGATATATCTATAATACGTGTACTTTCAAATCATATCTGATGATATAGTTTACAGTGAATCTTTCCTGCAGTGACAGACAATTCGTTCACCATGGCTACTCGGTTCAAAATTCGTTTATGCAGTACTATACCGCATCAAGAGCAGATAATATGTAGCTACGATATCCAAACCATCTGGCTTCATTCTCAAACACGTCTTCCATCTCTATAATGCTGCATATCTTGAGGATATTAGCCCCTCCAACACAAAATTGAAGTTCTTAAAATACTGATTGTCTAACCTCCAAAATGGTGACTCATACCCCGTAGGGAGTTCTTGTGCCTCTGCGTTCATTAAGACAAGTTGACGTTGAAAAACAAGTTGTTTATTCGTCTTCGGTTGTGTATAGAGCTTCCACTTTATGGTGGATAATCCAGAGAAGTTCCATCATATTGCAATAATTCCTTCCCTTCTTGGATAATTTTACACCGTTTCAAAACCCTCTACAATGTTGCCGAGTCCCCGCCGCCTTTTTCTTGTAATAGCATACAATACCACGTCTTACCTCACTGCACGGCGTCAAGGCGACACGAAAGAAAGTGCACAGTGATTCAGTAGTTCGGTGGTAATATGACATAAAATTAAGGTTTGCTGAACACAAAAGTTCAAAATATTGCTCTATAGCCAAGCGCATTTGGTCTGTGTGACGATGGAAACATAAAATACTGTTCAGCACATTGTTCGGGTTGACTAGTGAGCTGGACTATATGTTACCTATTTTTCTTCCCTCGCGCGCAATGAAAGTAGAATTAAGATATCTATATACTGAACTACTAAGGTCTGTTTAGATATCTACTACAGATGGTGCTAACGCCATAACGAAGCATATAATTACTCATCGACATGCTCAAGTATCGCACTCACTGAAAGGATAGCAAGGCAACATTACTCCATCGCTGCTCCAAACCACTATCAGACCAATCCAATAGCCACAACCAACAGGAATATTGTTTTCAAAACCTCTAGACTCCACCTACCCAACTTCCTCTGTTCTTTCTACCGTGATCTTCTTTCCCATATATGTTATTTCTCGCAACACATCATTGGCATATCCAAGACACTTCTGTTTAAGCTAGTATGCTTGCCGTACCACATAATTCAACTCCTTTTGGTGCTGGTCGCGAGCGGCTTCTTGATACGAGTCGTACTCATGAATATGCCATGACCTTACATCCCGAGTATCTTCAACAAACTGCTGAACCTTCTCATTTTCCCATGATGATGATTCTTGGTACGAGATATGTTCTTGAAGGTTGTAGTGGGAGCTGTGGTCGGCATTGTCATAAGTGTTATGGTGAGGTGGATCGTTGGTGGTGGTGGTTTGGCACGAGGTTCTTTCTTCCAATGAACCATGGTGGGCTTTCTTAGACGACTGGGAGGATGCCTTATCTTTGCGATACTTATGATCGGAGTTCGGTGGTGTAGAAGTTGTTTTGGTCTTTTTGGCATTGTGGTAGACTTTGGAAGTAGAAGAACGGTCCGTCATGGCGTCCCCTAGAAGTGCGAAATAGAAGTATTTTGTTGAGGAGTAGTTGATTAAAGCTGTGCAATATAAATTCTATCTCTTACTTCTTTTCAATCATTTAAGACGAGTTAGGTATTTCTCAAGAGTCAGCTACGAAGGTGTGAACTTGATATCACATATTTATACCTCTTCAAATGCCACTACTGACCGGGGGCGACTAAGACTGCCCTCGCCCTCATCTCAAGATGCTTGTAAAGGGCGGTGTACTGGTAGGTTGACGAATTTCATGCTCATCTCATCTAGGGCAACATGACCTTTCTCCGTCAAATCTGGAATTCCCATAGGCTGTATCTTGTGGGATAGCAACGTGCCGTAACACAACATGACTCCGACAACATCGGCTGTAAGATTGACAAAAACAAAAACGGGATATAAGCAAAGAATGGGATTTCGAATATGTAAGGTTAGACATGGGTGTGCACGAAAACTCATCGTGGGGAGAGGGCGGCGCTCATTAACGAGGGCGATAACAGGGCGTCCATGGCATAGGCACAGATGATATGCCAATAATCATACATGAGATATCAAATTATGTTCACCTAGTTTTGAATTTGAAACAAGATCAAGCAGGTTTGCTGGAAACACATATTAAACAAGTAAGATAAGATTAAGCCGCAGCCGGAACGGGAGCCGTAGTCGTGCAGCGGCCTTATATAACACACGTGCCTTCCACTTGTATGCCAGATCATTGATTCATGCAATTAGAGATCCGGATACCCTTCCGGTGGCTGCGGTAATATTACCAGAGGTCATGAACCAGCTCCATGGAATTTTGGAAGTTGTACAGACTGCCCACCTAGTTCCGTGGGATCGGCGGGAATTGTTCCCCGGGTCGCACAGCATGAGGGCGGACGCAACACGGTTGCATACTTAAAGAACATCTAATAATGTTTCTATTTTCTATGCCGTCTCAGGTCGCATATTGGGTCAGTTGATCCTCCGAAAGAAGACAATCTAGCAGGTGAGACCGCGCAAGACACAACACTAAGATTTGAACGATAATCCACATGGCTCTCATATGAGAAGGTCTACGCGATGCATTGCTTCTACTATGTATGCGGTAGTAAGACGATATCTATTACGCGTAGCCTCGTATCAACGATAACACAAGTTGTGATACAACGTTGGTATTCTAAGCAGACACGTAAGATTTGCTTTCATCCAAGTTGACGTGTTGTGTCGAGCTTACAAGATAAGAATCTCTGACTTCTTGGAAGAGTTGCCATTCTATATACACAAAATCGAGATTATGGTAAAAACCCTAAATTTATCATATTACCAAATCTATGCATTAGCATAGATTGTGTAGCTGGGTTAGAACATCAAAAAAGATAAAAAGATCTTTCAAAGTCGCTCTACCGAGATCTTTATGTACTACTCAAAACTCAAACAAACAATTGTCACTCATACTTTTGTTCATCGAGTCCCTTGGGTCCTTCGCTTAATTCAGGGGTAATGTAATAGAGACAAAGCCTAATTTTAGAGAAATCTTGCAGGTCTAAGCTCGTGTTGATGTGGTCATCACTGTTCGCTACTATAAACATGTGTTGAGAGACCATATCTCACTCTTGATGCCTAGTTTTGACTCCCACGGAATTATATTGGTGGCTGACTTTCACGCATTGTACCCCGCCCACGTTTTTCGACCAAAAAAAAATAGCGAATGAGGTTTAGGATATCTCGCTTAGCTCCAGTACTTTAGAGATAGGTGCATGGGCTCTTCAAATTCTACCTGCAAAAGAACCAAGTCAGCAGTCCCATGATACACAGCGAGCCGTCCTCCATTTGAATTACAATCTTTGGAAATGATCGTTTGATCAAGTACATCTCTAGAAAATAAATTGAAGTCGATTTTCATATAGACACTACAACGGCTAGAGCCGAGTGGAGGCTTCATAACGCTTGACAACTCGCAAAAGTACTCCTGAATAAATCACACCACCAACAAGACAAAAAGTCGAGAATTTTCTAAATTTTCATCACTATGCCAACTTAGCTTTATCAACACTAGGGACATGATAATCAATCATAAATACAAGAAAGACTACAGACTCGGCAGCATCCTCGACAAGACTTATCTACATACACGCTTACTTCGGTGTTTTAATGCTATTGATCAAGATACAGTCTCTAGCCCTGGTCTTTTCCAATAGCTGAGCACGTTGTTGCTTTACTAGATTGAACGAGCAAAAGCTCCCTTGTCGAGAGTTCTTGAAGTCAAATCATGCATTATTTGATATCTACGAATAGAATAAAACTGAGTGGGATACTAAATGCATTGGCTACCGTGTTTAGTCAATCTATGCGGCGAAGTCTCCCTTAATGTTAAAATTGTGTTCTTTATAGCCTCAAAGGCTTTCAGTCGATTGGTAGTACCAAGTTTTTGGCAGATATCATGGCATGCTGAATTCTTTTGACTCTGCATCGTCAACCATCCATCAGTTCATTATGCTCAATAATAATAGCTTAAGCGTTTTAAAGAGAGAGCTGCTCATTGGTGTCTCGGTAAAAATTCATCCCGTATACGTATGACGAATTAGTCCATCCAAGAGTGTTCGAAACTGTACAGTGCCGATGCTGCCTCGGGGGAATATCGAGAATCGCAGTCACATATACTACGAGATGTCGCGTATAGATAGTCAAAAATTCGAATTGGCACAAATCAGATATAATTAGCTTTCATTATCCTGCGGCAGTCCGCCTTGCAGGTTTGTTTGTTTCCTTAGTATAAATACACTTTATTTGTTCTGGAAACCGAGAACGAGACCGGGTAATGTCCGGCATGCATCGCTAAACGCTATGAAAGCATGCTGTCTCTCGCACCACTATATTTAATCCCACAATGTCGCGATCATGGACGCTGATGCCTGCTCGTTTCATGGCCATCTTGCTTTCTCTGGCCTCGGGTAACATGTCATTTTGGTCTTATAAATATCATTTACGAACCCAGTCGCTTGAACTGGTTCAATTGTTTGGAGCCTGTCTATCGCCTTCGGGTGTGTTTTCTCTAGCAATGTCCTTCTCTTTGACCAGTCGAGTATCTCCCGAATCTAATGAGCCGGATTCCTGATATTGACCTGGGGCTACTGTTGGTGGCGGGGGCGAACTCATCATCGAGGCTGTCATGATTGCCGATTCTTCTTCCCAACTGACAGTCTCTTTATGCATCTCAGAACGTACCCAGGGCACAGTGATGGCCGCCCATATACCTGCCCAAAGGAAAGGAAACCCCCAACCTGTATTATGATTAGCTTGACGAGAACATACTGGTATTAGCACCAACTTACCAATTCCATACGCGATTTCTTTGGGAACTTCCTGAATACAAACGACAATGGTGCATGCAATGCCAACCAATATACCTGCAACTGACCAGAACCAGGATTGATCTCGGAGCATCTTTCGAAATATTGGACTAGCATTATATCTAGCGGCCCAGCCCTCTCGAAATGGACGACCTCCTCCCGAATTGACTGCTACGATATCTTCTACGATATAATATATGCCAGGAAGAACCACGTCTCCTTTCTTTGTTGAGCTGATCTGAAAGGGCGCTTTCCATCCAAAGGCGTTGTACAAGCTCATGAAGAATATTGGTCCAGCCAGACAAAATAGAATGGCAGGGCCTGGCATGGATAGGACTCGTAAGAACACGTTGTGAGGTGCGGCACCCACGATAAGTATTGCTGTCACTGTCGCGATGGTCAGGACCAGTATCCAATTCGTTATATCAAAGGCCCAGCGTTTTTCAACTCCAAGCGGCTTGTAGAAATGTTCTCTCTTTATCAAACGCAAGGATCGCACAGCAAATTCGACATATGTTGGCCCTCCCCATATTGCCGTAACAATTGCAAACACGATGAATCCTTCAACATGACCCCCAAAAGTCATACCGTAATAGAGGACAATGGGAACGACGCAAGCGTCAATAACCATCAATGTTATATATCCACCAAGCCTCCATCTCTTGAAACCATGCCGGAAGGTGAAGGGTAATTGAGGAAGCAGATCGGGGTGGTCCAGGTAATATGCTTGGAGATTGCTGGCTCGTCGTCGAAATTCTGTCTGTGATGCTGCTCGACTGTCATAGTAGGCATCCCGTTCTTCCCGGTCACGATGCGAGGATCGTCTGCGTTTGGATATCCCTCTTTGAGCCGAGTCCGGACTGCCAATATGGCGTATGGAATTATTGGAATATTCTCGGCTGGCTTCGAAGGTCACCCTAGGATCGTGAGAAGGGCTTACCGGCGTGCCGGAATTCGGATTGGAGTTCGATCGTATGCCGCGGACTACTTCAGGCATATTGTCCGTTTTGTATAATGATGGGATGGAACGACAAAAGGAGATGGAGTGCGCGTGAGATAATCTGGGTTGAATGTCACAACGTTTGGAGACTATCGGGTGGTCGGAAACAACATGACGTTGTGCAATTCGATTTGAATACGAAAGGTCAGGTTCAGGTTTGTCTGAGATGAGAGTCTTTGGTTCAGCGTTCATGCTTTGTGCAAGCAAA
>Ga0247807_10001329_pt1 | contig 14534 bp, 15 predicted proteins | sample UWRJL074202C1_FD_179931 | JGI IMG/M metagenome (GOLD analysis project Ga0247807, IMG submission 179931) | Plant litter microbial communities from Arlington Agricultural Research Station in Wisconsin, United States - UWRJ-L074-202C-1 | ecosystem: Environmental > Terrestrial > Plant litter >...
TCGGCACCTTCGCCCACATTTGCAAAGTTCGTCTGCTCCAATCCTACATTCTGCACACGATGCAGGCCGTTCCACTTGAAGGCGGTGCCACCCCCGAATGGGTGGAGTCTATGATCGATCAAATCAATCACTGGGCATCTGACATCTCTTCACACAGCGTCGCAACGAGCGAAGGCTACCAATCTCCTCTTTGGCTCTCACTAATCGGCCAACTTTCACGGTTGCTGTTGTGTAGGCCTTCTAGAATAAATTTGAACACACATGTCAGCGACATTGCGTTTTCAGCTGCTTGTGATGCATGCACCACTTTCCGCGCTCTTCAGAAAAAGCGGCGAATTGCACAACCATGGCTCATTGTTATAACCCAGTTTCAGGCCGGTGTTACAATCCTTTATATTATCTGGGCGAGGGCTATCACAATGCCCAAAGAAGCGGATCTGGCGATTCGTGACTGTACGTCTGTATTGGCAATATTGGCGGATAGGTGGCAGAACGCAGAGCATTATAGAGATTGTTTCGAGGTGCTGGCAAGAGCGATGGGTCCAGAGCCGGGGTATTTGGATGAGGGGAAGAGAGGGGAGCTGGTCGAACTGACGCAGAAAGTTACAGAAGCAGGTATTCATAGGCACGTGGCTACGATGTTGTGGGAGATGGCTAGTCTCAGTCCGAGGGGGGACACGATGGAGCTTTAATGTGCGTAAAATTGATTACTACAATGACTGATCCGAATAATGTTCTGCGTGTACTGTAAAATGCAGAAGATTTCCAGTGGGTTATAAATATATATTGATCCCACTGTTTCACAACAATTGAAAAAGTGTGAAGGCTCAGTAATAGTTATATATCTCGTTCTAAATCTGATAAATATAATCAGATCGGCAAAAATTCCAATAAGTGTAACCCGAGCTAGCATAGAAGCTTCTGAACTAATCCAGAACAAATCCGTGCTATTAGAAGGACTGCAAATTTCTCGGATAGTAAGATAGTTCACTAACATCGGATCAACCAAAAGAACTTCGCTGAATACTTTGATCTTTTACAATGATATTGATCTGCAAGTTAAAACTAGCCAAACTAACAGGCAAGTTTCAGTGATGTTGTTAACCTAGTAGGTTGTAGGCAGCCTATAAAAATCAATCGTTAACGTAACGCCGCAGGTATAGTTCGCCGCTCTCACTAGATGCCTCGTGTACAGTGGATAACACTATTAAATAACTTAATCGAAGTCCCCAATCAGAACCACGCAAGTTTTCACTACAAAGGTGATAGATTGAGAAGGAATGAAGGGCGTTTTGTATTTCGATTATAGGAGAATACTCATTTTTCTATAATAAGTCTCTGGGCAATGATAGGCAATGATAGGCAATGATAGTTAATGTGCATTTGAATAATAACTAGTATGCATACAAGTTGACAAGCTCATCCGTGGTCGATGTCATGATCCGCTTGTTCTCTTTCTGCAAACAAATCCTCATCCACCAAGCGCAGACAATCGAACCCAGCGCAAAAGCAGCGGATGCGCTGAACCCAGTGACATAACGTGGTTCATCGCTTCCTGGCCATAGATACGCTCCATATATGTATCCAATTTGTCCTCCTACATTTGTCATTGCCAAAACAACCTATCAATGTCAGTCAACGAAAAGCAAAATGCAATGCATTGATACTTACAGCTTTCTTCTCTTTGGTTTGTGATAACGTCGACGAGGCCCATCCAATGATGACCGAATTGACCGAATATGCACCAAGTGGGAATATGAAACAGGCCACATATCGACCTGCGGTATTTAGAGTAGCGGCCGCAATGGCGAATCCAAGGATAGAGAACGTTAAGCCAGCGGTGATGTGCCATGTTCTCTCGTGTAATTTTCCTGAGGACCAACCCATAGCCAAGCCACCGGCACCAGCAAGCAGAAATGGGGGGCACACCATCACAAGTGTGATGGTCGTTCTGAAACCGAGAGTCTTGACAACACTTGATAGAGTTAGCCAAGTCGACTGAAAAAGAATAGCTGACTTACGTTGGGAAAAAACTGTTAAATGAACATGCAGAAAGGTGAAAGCATTGCATCAGGACGAAAATCCAGGTTCTATAGTCTCTGCAAGCTTGTTTCAATCCTTCAATTGCTGGAACAATCTCATCGCTGTGGTTGATATTATCGCGAACCATTCGTCCATGAGCGAGCTCTCTTTCTTCTGGAGACAACCATCGCGTCGTGCTGGGAGTATCCGGCAAGAGAAAAAATCCGCCAATAGCAACCATAAATGTAACGACACCCTCAAGAATAAAGAGCCTAGAAAGATTAGCTCGGCGATTTGGTGGCAGACAGCACACTACACTTACCATCTCCAGCCCGAAATTCCAGCGCGGCCATCAAGTCCCTCAAATACACCTGCTGCAATAAGAGAAGAGAAACCAGTGGCTGTGATTTGAGCTAGATAGAGGTACGCAATACGGGATGCAATCTCTTTTCGCGTATAGAAGATCGAAAGTAGGTAGATTGCTCCCGGATAGAAAGGCGCTTCGGTAATACCGAGGAGGAAGCGACAAACCACGAGGCCAGCATAGTTCTGGACCAAAGCAGTGCAAGCAGATACCACAGCCCAAACCGCCATCCAAGCGCTCATGTAGATTGAGGGTCGGACCTTCGTGATGAGCATGTTGCTAGGAACCTGCATCAAGACATAACCAACAAACAGAATCGAGACAGTGGTGTTGAATTGACTAGACTTTTTATCCATGCCGAGCTCATCTTCAAGGCCGTTCAGCCGTGCCTGTGCAATTGCATTTCCTTTGATAGGTTAATAGTGCAATATGTTGGATTGGGATTTATCTTACGGTCAACATAGTTGAGAAAGTACATGACGAATAGTGTTGGCAAGATCCTCCTATCTAGTTTTCGTACCAATCTAATTTCCGCTGGATCCGTTTTCGCCGCAGCTCCAGCATAATCGCGGTTCTTGCTCTTCTCATTTTCTTCTTCGATCGGCTGCCGGGTGTCCAGTTGTTCGATCTTCATCTTGGCTGACTCAGTAGACATTTTATTATCGGCCATGGTTGAAGATAGTGGTTGAAGATAGGAATGAACTGGGTTGGTGCTGCATTGTTTGCGGGGAGACCTAATATTTATGTTCGGTCAGCGTCAACCCCATGGGGTTGTAGAGCAATTGGTGGGGAACTGCATAGCGGGGAATATATATGGCCAGGAGTCTTGTTTCGCAAAGTTCATAGCAAGATGGTTGCCAAGATGCTTTATAGTTCTGGGCACTGTATACCAAGGCCGTGTAGTCTGCCGCCAATCGATGGTGAGAATTGAATGATACCGAATTTTGGATTCTTTATTAATGCCACCACAACAACAACCCGGGATAGATAGTCACACCTCCAGGCCACGCAAAGAACAGACGTTAAACATTGATTCTCGAGAACACTTCACCCGAGAACACTTCACCCTTTCGCGAAACTACTTCTTGCTTTCCATCGACTCCATTTGCGGGTGGGCAATCACAATGCTACAGAAAGATATTGATAAATTAGCACGGTGTGGCTCGTGCCAAGTTAGTCCAACGAGACTTTCGGCCATTTATATCTTGGCTGCACGGAGCTTGATTTGGATCCGATGCAAGCACGCAAGCATACCGGAAGTACATTTATGGCCGGTTCGTTGTAATGAGATTGGCAAAAAGAGCTTGTTTACTTGGCCACTGTGTCAAGCGGCGGCGTGGCGCCTGTATAGCTTGAATCATGACAGCCTTGGCCTACAGTACAGTAGATACCGATAACATCAACCCCGAACAACCTAGTAAAAGACTGCCTAGGTCGTTTACACTAGGGGTGCGTATTTTAGCCCTTGCGATCCGTGTCCTGGAGCAGCAGACGGTTGGTGTTCGTCAGCCAAAAGACCCTCAATCCAATTCGATCCCCCTCATTCAATTGCTAAGCGACTTAAGCGAAGCCTGGGTCATAGTAATGCTACCTTAGCCCTGTAAAAGCTGCGCAAGAATGGATTCATGTGGATAAAGTCAGCTCAGAATTTGCAGCAGTGTGGCATAATCCACCAAAAAGAGCCAATGAAGAGGAATATATTTTGTTCTTGCTGGAACTATGCTGCTGCTAGTATTTGAAATACGCCTGTGCACACCTCCTAATTATCAATGTGCTTTTGCTATCTCGACGTATTCAATCCTCACTCTCCTACCCGGCTCACAGATGTAAATATATTCTATTTTCCGCTTTCCAGCTCTGGTCAAAGTATTATTACTCTCTGGCTCAAGCGTCGGTTCCTTGGTGACATATTGTACTAAGTGTCCTAATGGATGACTATCGCGCGGTCAACCTTTGCTAAAGGACACTTTTGTACGGGCTGGAGTGCAGCGCCAATAGAAGATAGGGGGCGGATCGTACGCAACTACTGGAATTAGTCCAAGTCAAACACGCCTCTGGGTCCTCCAATATCTTTAGGAGCGAAACAACCCACATAGCCGATACCTTTCTCGATAAAGTTGTCTTCTTTTGGGACCGAGGAGGTAAGTAGCACCAATTCGTATTGGAGCCAACTCAAAGACTGGCTATTCATACTGCGTACTCCAGCTTGCCTTAACAGTTTTGGCTGTGTCGAAAGGTGTTTGCTACCTGGAGTTTGGGCAAGCTAGCAAGCTAACACATACTACACGATACTGGAAAGAACAGTCCCATGTCCCACCTTTTAAACTAGACTGTGCACGTGTACGAGCTGTGGGAGTGGGAGAAGGTTTGTTGCAAGGTATATTAGGACCGAGCCAGAGGGTGGGGAAGAGCATTGTCAAAGTATGAAGTGGGTAACTTCAAAGTAGAACAGTAAGGATAGTGGGGCGGAGGTAAATGTAGAGTACGATGTACCGTGAGATGGCACGACAGCATGCAGAGGTTTCCCCGTGGTGATAAAAGCTGTGGTGGTTATGAATACGGGTTATATTGCTGTTCGTGACTATCTAATCAGTCTGCGTCATAGCTAGTAGGCTTACAAGGTGAACTTCTAGCTGTGGAATAAGAAAGATGAGCCGCTAGGGGAGGACCTGAAATATATTATGAATCAGAATGCCGTGGAGGGTGTGAATATAAAGACTAGAGCGGAGTGACTTGGAGCTAAATAGGAGAATCCGTCTGTGCAACGAGTAATGACTGAAAATAGTTAGCTGCAAATTTGCTTCATCTCCGGATTATATTCCTGTAGACCAATCCGCAGATTCCTTAGACTCTTACGAGATATTATTATGAATCAAAGGTACTTTAGGGGAAGAAATAGACTAATATACCTGGCACTGTGTACTCTATGCATTATCCGGGTCATTTATAACGCATCCTAAAAGATAATGCCTGAGATTATGTATACTGTACTGCCTATAGCCCCATAAATACTGTGACTCACTTGTAAAACGAGTGGTCCATCTAGGAAGCGCTTCCCGTTTAAAAGTAATGAAAGTGTTGAAACACAAATGATATTCAAATCTTGTAAAGACATTGTTTTAGAAGGAAAATGTGGCCCCTAACATATTCCCTTCAGAGTATTATGCTTGACTTTGCCATTAGATAAATTTGGAATTCTGGCATCTTTTATACAGTGGGATCTTGTGAGTGAAAAACTTATAATACAAGGAGGTGCAGATTTTCACTTCTTTGACGTATCTGTTGCGCATTTCGAAAGGGAATATATGTTTTGATAATCGCCATTAGACTCGAGGTATGTTTTTAATTCCTCTTTTTCAAATCACTCAGTTCAGGGTTTTCAGAGCTTCTTCACACCGAATTTTATGTCTTACTACACATGTAGTGTAAGCCTGTCACGGCATAATTGCCAAGAAAATACCCATTTACTGGTTATGCCTATTCTAGCTTTACTGTTTTAGCAGAACTAAACCCAACAACCTATGCAAATACTTCATATTATATTATTTCCCGTTTCAAATGCTTTCATCTTTTATCACTTCTATTAATCGTTTCCCCGCGAAAATATGCAATATATCTTACGAGGCTATGTTCAAGCGGTAACTGGGATCCTCAATAATATTGAAAACATGTGCCACTTCTATCACAACTTTTTGGCCAGAGATTTATATTCATACCACTGATTTTTATTGTCAAAGCGGGTTGACTTCACTTACAAGTAAGTTAGTTAAGGATAATTTTCCAGTTATGCTCTTATTCTTTTACGATTTACAAGACAAAGTCGTTAGATAGTATATCTAAAAAAGCTAGCCCGATCACCAAGGTCCATCTCCGCTTTTTTCTGCTCGCTTGTGTAGTCCTCTGGTCTTGGATTATTATCATCGCGTGATTTATTGATGCGTTTTAAAATGAAAATTTGGAAAATGATAAGAACCAGGGACATAACTAGGAACCTAGTCGGCATTAGTTTGAGGTTTCATTCGATATGGCAAGAGCGAGGCTGGGGGAAATGATTATAGATAGTGACTTACGACATATTAACGCCGTGACCAAGGAAATAGCGGGGTTTATCCTCATTACGATAACTATAAGTTACTGTCAGCCACCATTTCACTTCATCTTCACCTATGCCTTCGTACACGAAGGAGGGGGCGGGAAAGAAACATACGTAAACGAAGCGATGACTCCACCACAGTTACCAAACCCGATCTGGATTGCAATTCCCACTCCCCGTTTTATGGTTCCGCCAACATTGTTTCCGTTCCACATTACCATGATTGGAATCATGGGATACACACCGCATGCCGCGAGAAAGGTGCCAATGTATTGGGCGGCTGGGACTTTGGTTGCCAGGAGGAGGATATACCCGATTATTCCAGTCGTTGCAAAGCCGGCTAAGAAACTGGTGACGGATTTTGTCAGCTTGAACGTAGACCAAGAGGAATAATACGGTAGATTAAGTTGAAAGAGAGCTTGGGTTTCACGAGAATTTGGGTGACATACTATCCTCTCATTTGGAGTTTGTCGCTGTAAAAGCCTCCGAGAACAGTGCAGATGCAGCCTAAAACGTAAGGTGGCTGATAAAGGTCAGTAGTGTCACCAAGTGTTAGAGTGGATAGAGGAACATACCACCGTCATCAGTTGCGCATCAGCTGCTGAGTATCCCATTGAAAGGATGATAGAAGGTAGAAAAAGAGAGAAGGAGTATAGAGGAGTGAGTACGCCCAGATACGCACTATCCAAACATCAGCTTTACTATCTTTTAAGAGCTGTTGGGCAAATAGAAACACTTACACAGCCTGTACCCATATCTTCCAATCCATAAATGCATGCTTCATGAACTTCGTGTCGTAATACTCAGCTAGATCGTCATTATCGGTCTTGAGCCGCGCATGAACTTCATTCGCTTCTTCTTTTGTCAAGAAGCTAGCCGTCTTAGGACTATCTGCCAATGCCCAAAATGCAATGATTGCCACAATAACTGTCAGTAATCCTTCCAAGATGAAGATCCAAGCCCAGCCTGGACGTCCTCCGATGAGATGCATTTGGTTAATCCCACGGGCGAGAACGCCACCAAAAGCTCCTGCGACAGTGGCGGCGGAGAAGAATATTGCGGCTCGAAAAGCGCATTCTTTGCGTGCGTACCAAAGTGTGATATAGTAGTTGACACCCTAATCCGTTAGCCAGTATTGTAAGTGCGGAGGCGTTAGAACTTACGGGGAAGAGACCAGCTTCTGCTACGCCTAGGAAAACACGTGCGATGACCAGGCCCTTAAAGTCCTTTACAAGACCAGTAAGAGTCATAGTGATGCCCCATGCCAGCATCATAATCGGGAACCACATAGACTGGTTGACTTAGTTACTAGTAAACATTTTCAAGATTATAAACATACTGCTCGCCATCTCTTGAGGATCCTGGTTTGGTCAGCGATGTTACTTGACTTAATAGGGGCATTCCACCTACATATTTGATGGAACTTCAAACAGAACATATGTAACAACTTTGCAAGTTAGAGCAATTTTATATCAAGGAGATAACTTGGAGCTTACAAAAAACACCTGAATCACAAAGGTTAGTGAAAGCCAGATAGAAGCCAAGGTAAATAGCAACTTACAAAGAGCGGTATTGTACTCCATACGCTCAAGCCCAATGGATTTCTCTAGACCGAAGAGTTTTGCATTCCCTATATTGGTACGGCTTTCATCCCGTTAACAAACACTCTCGATAACAAGGACACGTATTCCAGCATAGACTCACTCTAGAAATGAGAGCAGATAAAGTAACGACAGAAATGGAATTAAATGCCAATCAATCTTCCTTAGCAGTCTCTTTGTTTGCAGGGCGTCGTATGTAGACTGATAGGCCTCCTCAACAAAAGCATCATTAGGCTTATCAATGTCATTAGTGACATATTGCTTCAATTGCAAATCCTGCGCGTCGTGAGTAGCCATGTGTTGTTCAATCGATAGAACTGTATTGTGGAGATAGGGACAGCTGACTGGAGAAAGTTTCAATGTCACACACTCAAAATATGGTAGGGGAAAAGGACGCTCGTGTTCGAGGCTGGGGGGGCCGTCGCCATCTTATATATGAACCATCCATATCTAGCCTGCCAAATTCTGACTTTCTTGGGGGCAGACAATGGGGAAAAGAATGTCTTGTTGTGCTTGGAAGCTGGTACGGGTCGCGGAGAAAGCCCAGACCGCGCAGCATTTCTCTACTAACACGGTGATATTGTGGATGTGCCAAGAGTATAAACCCTATCCCGCTATTCCACTACTCTCCGCACCCCCGCGATCTTTGATATGTCCTGTTGCCCCGGAGAGAGTGGCTTTCAGCTTGTGGTTATATCACAATTTGTTGGGAGATGTTGAAGGAACCGGGAGTACCAGCAATTGGAGAAAGATCGGCAGTCTTGCCTATGGATTGGTTCAGGGGTATCGAAATGCCACGAGACGAGGCGGAGCGGGGGAATACTTCGTGCAGAACACCATTCTTGGCTATCTCTTGGTATGGCTGAGACCTGACTCGCGGCTGGCTTCGATGTGGGTAAAGCGTGGAGTAACAAGCACCATTTCGTAAGCATGTGTTGCAACGAACAACTAAGGATGGGCCTTTGGACATCATAAAAATATATCATCTTGAGTTTCATAGAGATGTGGAAATGAAGCCGCTGAAATTTTGCCGAGGATGTAATGGAGCCTGGGTGTCAAGATTGCATCAATTTGGATCAATATATGATATCGTTGCCAGATACCTGATACTCCGCCAATTGGTCTTTAAAGTCAATTATATTCGAAGCTCTCCGATAATTGCGCTATTGTGAAAGAAGCCACAGCTCAATTTTCCTTGTGTTAAGGGCGCACCCAGACCCTCATAAACTCCTCAAACAACATATTTGACACTTCTCAATACCTACCATTTCCGTAAACGGTGTTAGCCCTGCCGTGAGCGAGTCTTAGTTACATTCTACAAACAAAGTTCGACATTTTATTACCAAGGATAAATTGACACTGGTTATCATTCCCTGTCAATTCATAAATGAGATCACTCGATTTCAAGAAAAGAATTCGAGATACTCTGACCTGTTCAGTAGAAGTAAATTCAGAAGCACCTGACTTATTCAAGTATTCGAAAGGTAGACAAAAAGCAGTCGATCAAGGCCAAAGCAGAACATCAGCACCTTTCCTATGGGGAGCCAACCTATGATTTTGCGGGAAGGTTTTCTACTCTATTGTAGAATTCTTCTAGCTAGTATGAAGACATTAAAGCCAATTGTGTACAGATTGAAAGACGTGAGTTGTAGTCACGGTGGTAGTACCATGAAAGGCATTTTTCCTGAACTTGGCCTGTAATGTATAAGAAATTTCTGGATGTGACACGAGTAGCGGATGTTAAAGATCCAGTTTATTGACTCGGACTTGGATACAAATAATTGGCTGTAGCCATTCAAAAGACATTCGACTGGGTGCATTCGAAAGCTTCCTTACATAGTTTTGTTTTGCAACTTCCTCAAATTAGATTTATTAAATTTAGAAAATCGATGTTTTACTAAACACAGTTAGTTAAAAATCTTAAATGTTCCTCCGAGCCAAGATTCATCTAAAGTTTCTTGGTTTGTTGTTCAGTCAATGAATAATTAGGGCGGATATGTAAAGAGTGGTTGATCTTACTATTCTGTCAATATCGATAGCCTCATAATGCTAGCCGCTAACAGAAGTGTAGGTAAAGTCTGGTTTTGTTATACCTTGACATGTAGTAGGACGGAGAGTGCACAATAATTAAATGGTTTGGATAGTTTGGAAAATCAAAAACGTAGTATGATTCTGCATCTATCTGATTTGAATAGGCATCAAATCAGCATGAATCTAGTGGACAAGCAATGTTCGATCCATATGTAGCACCTCCGATATTCGCCAGTTGAAATATAGCGTTAAAAACACCCCCAATGCCTTCTCCAGCAATACATCCAGCTGAAATCGCGTACACATATGTATTTGCAGACTTTGGATATTTTTTCTGCCAGACAAATGCGAATGTGGCTCCCATAGCCATGGCCTGCTTTTTGTTAGTTCTGAAAACCCCACGAAAATAAGGAACCTTACGATATTCAAGCAAGTGGATGGTATAATCATAGCAAGTCCAATTACCGACATATTTGGCAACCAGTTTGCATATTTTGCTCTTGATCCAGTCAATACGAAGTGACGGAAAAAGACCATAACTACGGACAAAACCCCCAAAACGATGGCAGTAATTCCCGAGCTTAGTGGAATGGGTAGTGTGTTGCTTGTTACAGCCACAGCCAGTGATTTCCAGGCGCTAGCTGCAGGAACTGCAAACGCGCAGGTTTCTATCGTAGTATCAATAATACATGGATAGGCCTTCGCGAAAAGGATAAAAACCCCTGGTGATAAAAAGATTGCAAATATATTTCCCACAATCTGAGCTAGGAACTGCTGTAAGACTGGAGTGTTGAGTAGGAAACCCACGCGAAAGTCAGCCATCATTTCGGTGGCAGCGTAAGATCCACCTCCAGCGATTTGCGCTCCTGCAATGTTGATACGTCGTGCGTCAGCGAGGGCGTAGTTGCCTTTGGTGACCCCAGCAAGAATGAGCTGTGTTGCTTTACTGACGGCAGTAGTTGGAACTTGGTCAACAACTCCAGCAACTTGGATGGAAAGAAATGAGAGAACCAGGCCAAAGAGAAGGGAGATGAGCGATGTTCCAATATCCATATGATATTGAAGCGATAGTACGACACATGTCAGGACAACCAAGATGAGGGTTTCAGGGGCCCACATCCACCAACGAACGCTGCCTTCTTTACTGTCCAATCCGGTACTTTGAAACATGGCGAATGGTGTTTTGTTCGCACGTGCTATTAATATGTTTGTTTTGGTTTCTCTGAAAGCAGTTTTGCAGCCTTTGAGGACGATCTTGTATAGCACAAGTAATTCGGCAATTGATGCGCATAGCATTATCATTATCCCAGGCCAAAGAAGCCAGTATCGAGGGGACGGAGAATGGACCAGATCCTTCGAGCTCATAGAGGTATATACGGTATAGCCTCCCCATTTTCCTTCATACGGCTGGAGACCAACAGCAAGACCTTGGGAAATCAGGGCAGGACCTATGATACCCCAAGATAGAACGGCACCCAAAAGATATGAGTATGCCACATTAAGACCTACAAGCATCCCAGATCCAATGAAAGCAGGTGTCCATTCGATAAACCAGCCCCAACTTTCTGCAGCCAAGGCTCCATTCTTGTACTTCCCCCAGATAAAGATCCTACATCGGTTAGGCAAAGCTTTTCAAATATAGTCGCCTCTCGAGGGCAATACATACCAGGTAAAGACGTGCCAGTCCCACAAGATTCCTGTCGCATATTGAGATACAATGCGAAGAACTAGAGCTACGCCAAAAGCATAAAGTAGAGCCTTGAGTTTCTTTGCTGCCTCGGTAGACCCATTGGCGTGTTGGTGGATAGATCTGATTGTCAAAGCAACAGCGGTGCCTGAAAAAAAAAGGTTAGAAACTAGAAGAGATCTCAGAGATTAAAAGTCCGGGCTTACTTGAAGGAAATGTCAGTTTCATCTCCCTAGCTGCAGTGTGGATGAAGAATCTCCTCATAGGTACCGAGAACATCAGACCATAGTATGCACTAACAAATGTGAAAGTGCATAACTTCCAGTAATCACCTTCAGGTGATGCTCCCATCAGACCGAGCTGGTACAAAGCAGGAATGCCGGAGATAAAGATAAAGCTAAGCCCACCAGATGTGGTTGCTGCCGTTTGCACGATTCCATTCTCTTTAGGACCAAAGTAGCCTCCAAAGATGGGAAAGTTCTCTGGAACAGCTTTGGAAATAGATTTAAGGATGGCAAAGCCAAACAGCGTGCCGAAAAGATTTGCTCCGAAACCAAAAGCAGTCTTTAAACCTGGGACTAATTAGTTTCCATTGCACGGGACAAACTGGTTCAGTGTCCACAAACCTAGATATGTATTCGATGCGGTTACAAGGCAGCCGAGGAGTGAGCCTACCAACATAGCACGGATGGTAAAGACTCGGTCATTCTCTTTGATTTGGCCTGGCAATTCTGGGAATGGCTCGAATAGATCCAAAATCTCTTCACTTTCATCTGAGTTAATAGAGACCACCGAACCCCTTACCATCTTCTCGCCTCCTGGTGAGTTTGCTTCCAGAAGGTTCACGGATGCGGTTGGTTTGATACCACTTTGCGCGTCAGGGAGGCTATTGAACTTTTCCATATCAGGTGGGTTTGCCATTATGATGCTGAATATCACAGCAGCAATATGTTTACACACTTAGGTATGGTAGTCTGTAGTGTCTTAACGACTAAGATAGTTGGTAGTTAAGATGAATCTCAAAAAATCCATGAAATTGGAAGAGATGGCCCCCGTGTTTATACCTGAGATCTGGGAATATTCTTATCTCGGGTCGGGTGCACAGGAAGCACGAGCGTGAACCAGCAGGCCCCCTTCATCAACAATGAATAGACTATAACTTAACCTAATGTATCGTGGAGGTTTTAGAGAGCACCGATAACTTGACATCTTGACGCCCGCGTTGGGTTTTGAACAGCACCATCAATTTCGGCAGGATCATACTATTCCCGAAACAGTACACGGATGCGCCGGTGCAGCGGGGGTGGCACACGACAATAGAATTGACTTTCACTACAGGCCGGCAGTAAAGGCATGTGAATTAAAATCGAATTTCTTATCTTTTTCTCAATCTCGAAGCTGTCGTCCAGATAACCGGATGTAGACTGCGAAAGCACCTGATTGATATATGTAGCGCACAATGCACCCTTAACCTTACCCAATTCCACTAGGAGCCGACAGCAGCCGAATCATAGTCTTTCACTATCTTTCATTTTTGAGAACTTCCAATTGGATGACAACTACTGCCTTGATCAGGGTTCTACCATAATTGACTAAATATCTGTGAGGTCGAAGCTGCTACCATTTTCACACGAGCAGGAAATTTGACTGCCAGCGTGAAATTTTAGCACTTCGTCCTTCCCTTCCTCATTTATATTTGAAATGCATATCCTAGGGGTAATATTTATAACGGCTGCAATATATCATGCAGCTGCCTTCACATTATTTGAATCTGGAGCTAGGTTCAACAATGGCCCGCATATCTTTCGACATGATGGAGTGCCTGGCCACCAACTACGAATTCGCCCAACAGACAAAAGTTTGTGCGCAGGCAATGAAGGAATTTCTGGATATGTAGATATAGGTATGTGCTACTCCATTTACTAACGTACATATCTGGATGCACTCTAATTGTTTTCTCAGATGAAGGAGACAAACATTTGTTTTTCTGGGCTTTTGAAAGTCGCAATGACCCTTTACGAGATCCTGTCATCCTTTGGATGACTGGGTTAGTAACACTATTCTCTGAGTTGTAGAAATCAAATACTAATTGAGAGTACGATGAAGTGGCCCAGGATGTTCAGGAACCGGTGTGGGTGCTTTGATAGAACTTGGCCCATGCAAAATTAGCGACAAAAATACCACCATCTCCAATCCTCATGCTTGGAATAACAATGCAACTATTATCTTCATCGAGTACGTATCATTTAAGCCATATTACACTTAAGCCTAACAGCCACAAGTCAGCCTCTCAACGTTGGGTTCTCATATTCATCGAATAAAACTAAGAAGTTAAATGATGCAACGAAAGATACTCATAAATTTCTCATTCTGTTCTTCGCTCTTTTCCAGAAACTTAAGTTCGTCGACTTCTATATCGCAGGCGAATCGTATGGAGGTTCATGGGTACCTCATCTAGCCAATCACATTCTTGAATTGCAAACGTCATCCTTAGCCAACCTTGCTAAGGTTACCTATTCACCTCCCCTCCCAGAGATTCAATTGAAGGGAATTATGTTAGGAAATGTCGCTCTTTCAGACACGCATCAATGGAAAGGTTTCTTCCCTACGGGTTGTCTTGGCGAAACTCCGTTATTAAATGCATCTGTTTGCAAAACAATGGCAATAGCACAACCACGTTGCCAAAGCCTTCTTGAATCTTGCAGAGCAGCTGATCATGATCCGATAATTTGTAGA
>Ga0247807_10001331_pt1 | contig 14528 bp, 13 predicted proteins | sample UWRJL074202C1_FD_179931 | JGI IMG/M metagenome (GOLD analysis project Ga0247807, IMG submission 179931) | Plant litter microbial communities from Arlington Agricultural Research Station in Wisconsin, United States - UWRJ-L074-202C-1 | ecosystem: Environmental > Terrestrial > Plant litter >...
CACTGCCAGCGACTTGTTCCTCTCTGGTGAGGGACGAGTCGGTGAGACGTTATCGGTAGCGATGGGCCCGTGGGGGCCCGAGGGTGTGTCGCTCGCATACCAGTGGAACAGTGACGGGGTGCCGATTCCGGGAGCGACGTCATCCAGCTATCGAATCGCAGGCTCGCAACTGGGCAAATCGATCTCTGTGACGGTCACGGGAAGCAAGGCCGGATATGCGCCGGTGTCGAAGACCAGCTCTCCGCGCGGAGTCTCAATCGGATCGCTGTCGGGCGTGACGGCGCAGGTGACCGGATCACTCACCGTCGATCACCAGTTGACCTCGCAGTTGACCGGAGCGCCCGATGGCGTGGCGGCGCAGTATCAGTGGCTGCGGAACGGTTCCGTCATCAACGGCGCGACCGGATCCAGCTATCTCGTGCGGTCGTCGGATGTCGGCACCCGGATCACGGTGCGCGTCTCACTGACCGCCCCTGGTCATGCATCTGCGGTCACCACCAGCACGAGCGGTGCTGCAGTGGTACCTGCCAGCTTCAGAATCGCGCGGCCTGCCGGCATCAGCGGCAAGCTCTACGTCGGTTGGCTGCTCACTGCCAAGTCGTCGGCTTGGAATCCGGCTGCGAGCCTGAGTCACCAGTGGCTCCGCGATGGCAAGCCGATCGCTGGCGCAACGAAGCTCACATACCGAACCACCAGCGCCGATCGCGGAAAGCTCATCAGCATCTCGACAACCGGCCAACGGCTCGGGTACAAGGCCGCGCCGGCCATCAGTGCGGGAGTGCGCATCAGGTAGCGGAATGCAGCGTGGCCCGCGTGAGCCGCGCAAGGTCATCGGCGCGGAGCCCCGGCCAGCCGTGCACGATATCGACCCAGGCCTGCGGGATGGCCGACGCGCCCCCACGTGCGCCCGCCAGACCGCCCGCGATCGCCGCAACCGTGTCCGTGTCGCGACCGCCGCGCACGGCGCGCTCGAGGGAGTCGACGAGGCCGCTCCCGTGGTGGATCGCCGACCACGCGCCCTGCAGCGCCTGCACAACCCAGCCGTTCTGGTCGAAGTCAGCCGGCTGCAGACGCTCGGCGTCGTCGAGGCGGGTCGCCCAGATCGCACGGCGCTCGGTCGGGATCGCCGCGAGCTGAGCGCGCAGATCGATCTCGCCGGTGAGCACCGCGTGGCGGATCGCGAGCGACCAGATCACGCAGGCATCACCCGCTTCAGGGTCGGGATGCGTCAGGTCGCTCACCGTCCGCGCCATCTCGGCCAGCGCGGAAGCGTCATCCAGGAAGAAGAGTGCGAGCGGCGCCGTGCGCATGAGCGAGCCGTTGCCGCCGGCCCGCCCCGTGAGCTCGAGGTGACGCTGGGCGGCGGCCGCGACATCCCGAGCACTGGTCGTTGGGGCACTCGACAGGATCGACCGGGTCTGGACGCCGACATCCGGCGCGGTGCTCGCCCACTCCGCCCAGCGGGCGGTGACTCGGTCGAGCACGGTGTCATCGCGCGTTAGAAACTCTTCCAGCAGCACGATCGCCATGGACGTGTCGTCGGTCCATTCCCCCGGCGCCCAGTTGAAGGTGCCGCCGCCCTTCATGCGCACTTCGGTCGACGCGTCGAGCGGCGGGCCGAACTCGTAGCCGGCGCCGAGTGCGTCACCGCACGCGGTGCCGAGCATGACGCCGAGGGCGCGGTCGTGTTGGGCGGGGATCAAAGGCATGGCTCAAGTATGGCGGGAGGTCTCGACGCGCTCGACCTGGTCTCGGCTTCGCTCGATCACCGGAGCCTGTGCTCGCTACTGCGTGCGGTCGCAGTGCGGGCAGCGGAAGGCGTCCGCGCCGGCCTTGATGTAGAACGTGCCGCCGCAGCTGCCGTTGTTGCAGACGCGGCGGATGTTGGCGTTTCCGGAAGAGCTTGCACTCGCGACGTAGGTGAACATGGTTACTCCTTTGTTGGGTGGATTAGAGAGCGTCGTTGCCCGGGGAGATCGCGTTCTCCCAGGTGTCGGCGTACTGGGCGATGATCAGCGCCTCCTGGCGCAGAGTGTCCTCGCTGGTGGAGAGCGGCAGATCCAACTGGATGACGGCCCACGTCGCAAACGACTTGACCGTGTAGCGGCCGAAGTCGTTGTTGGTGAGCCACTCCGGCAGGGGCTCGCCGATGCCGTCGGCGATGGGCGAAATCAGGGAAACGGTATCGCTGAAGCTGACCCAGAGCACCTGGCTGCGATCGTCATCCACCAGATAGGTGCCCTTGTACATCTCCGGCGTGATCGCCTCGAAACCCGCGGCCTCCACGAACTCCCGCAGCGGAATCTGAGCGGGCGGGATGACGTTCGGCGCAGGTGGCGGCGGCGGCGCTGAGATGGTCACCGGCGAGGGTGCCGGCGAGGCTGTCGGCGCTTCCTCGTAGGAGTTCTCGGGGAACCGCTCCGTCTCGCGGACCGGCGGCTCGTATCCCAGGCGCAGGGCGACCTGGTCGCGCTTGCGGATGCTGTTGCCGAGAGACGTCGTGTAGCGGGCTCCGACCATCGCGCGCGTCAGTCCCCCGTCTCCGAGGGCGACGACGGCGACCTCTCGGTAGTCCTCGTAATCCCAGACATAGACCTGCACGGCCCACATCGAGGTGAAGCTCGCGCCCGATGCAACGATCTCGATGTCCGCGCTGTCGTCGAATGCCGCCAGAGCACCCGAGGTACTCTGCAGCGGCTCCACCGATCCGGCCTTGAGCGACGCGAAGATGCCCTGCAGCTCCCGGCCGATCGCCTGTACGGAGTGGGGTGACGCAAAGCGCACCTCTTCGGCCTTACCTGCCATGCGGGGACTCATCTCAACGGGAACGACCGTAGCGTTCGGTAGTTGAGAAGTTATCGAAGGTGGCGAGGCAGGCGCTCCCCCCAGTTAACGGGGGCGCAGCAATGGATCTCGGCTTCGCTCGACCGCCGGAGGGGAGGCTAGAGGGTCAGGGCGCCCGTGTAGACCAGCTCGGCCGGACCGCTGAGCGAGACGTGCTCGCCATCCTCGGTGGGGAACATGCGCACGCCGACGGTTCCTCCGGGAACCTGCACCTTCCACTGGTTGGGGGCACCGGCACCCGCCCAGTGACGGACGGCCAGGGCGGCAGCCGCGGCACCTGTCCCGCAGCTCAGCGTCTCGCCCGAGCCGCGCTCGTGCACCCGCATGCGGATGTGCCCGACACCGTCCACGACGAGAGGGTCGGCGGGCACGACGAACTCGACGTTGGCACCGTCATCCGGAACCGGCTCAAGAATCGGGATGTAGCCGAGGTCGACACCGTCGAGCTCCTCGTCGCTGGCCAGCGCCACCACAACGTGCGGGTTGCCCACGTTGATGCCGAGACCGGGACGCTGCACGTCCAGGTTGCGCGCGCGCACCAGCGGCTCGCCGCCGTCGAGGCGCCACCGGCCGAGATCGACCTGGTAGCCGGAGAGGTTGCGCTGCACATCCCGAACACCACTGCGGGTGCCGATCGGCAGGGTCTCCCCCGGCTCGAGCGTGGCGAGGCCGTTGTCGATCAGGTAGCGGGTGAAGACGCGGATGCCGTTGCCGCACATCTCCGAGACCGTGCCGTCGGAGTTGTGGTAATCCATGAACCACTCGGCGTCGGCATCCTCGGCGAGAGCCGCCGCGCCGTCGGCCAGGTTCTTCGATCGCACCGCGCGCAGCACGCCATCCGCACCGACACCGAAGTGGCGGTCGGCGATCGCGGCCAGCTGCGCGGCGCTCAGGTCGATCTCGCCGTCCGGGTCGCTGAATAGCACGAAGTCGTTGCCCGTGCCGTGGCCTTTGGTGAAGTGGATGGTGGTGCTCACGAGTCCAGCCTAGCCATCGCCAGCTCGGTGTTCCGCGGGTCGCCGGCGTCGAGCCAGGTCGTGCCCGGGTAGCGGCGGAACCAGCCGACCTGCCGCCGCGCATAACGTCGCGTGAGGGCGGCGGTCTGCTCGATGGCGTCGCCCTGGCTCAGCTCGTCTCTGAGTTGTGCGAAGGCCTGCGCGTAGCCGATCGCTCGGGCGGCGGTGACCCCGATGGTCTGCTGCTGTAATCGCTCCGCCTCGCCCAGCAGCCCATCCCGCCACATCTGCTCGACCCGCTCGTTCAGCCGCGGCACGAGTTCCTCGCGCGGCGCGGCCAGCCCCAACACCACGGTGTCTCGCCAGTAGGCGTTCTCGTCGGGCAGCCCCGACCCGAACGGCTCCCCCGTCATCTCGATCACCTCGAGCGCGCGCACCAGCCGGCGCCCGTTGCTCGGGCCGATCGCCTCCGCCGCCGCCGGATCCTTCTGCAGCAGCTGCTGGTAGAGCATGCCCGGCCCGGTCGCGACCAGCTCGTCCTCGAGCCGCGCGCGAATCGCGGCATCCGTTCCCGGAAACTGGAAATCGTAGATGACACTCGACACATACAGCCCCGAACCGCCCACCAGAATCGGGATGGCGCCCCGCTCCTCCACACCCGCGATGGCCGCGCGCGCGTCCACCTGGAAGGCCGCGACACTCGCCTCTTCACGGGGGTCGAGCACGTCCAGCATGTGGTGCGGGATGCCCCGGCGCTCGCTCTCGGATAACTTCGCCGTTCCGATGTCCATGCCGCGGTAGAGCTGCATCGCGTCGGCGTTGATGATCTCGGCGGGTTTGCCGGTCTTCTCAAGCGCTTGGGCGAGGTCTAACGACAGTCCGGACTTGCCGGTGCCGGTGGCGCCGACGATGGTGATGAGCACGTCAGCGCTGGCCGTCGGTGACGTCGTAGATCGGGATGGTGCTCACCGTCGCGGGCGGCCCGACGCGCAGGCTCGGCAGGCCGAGGCTCACGGTCTTCTTGCCGTCGACGCTGGGGGTCGGCACAGCGCAGGACTCGGCTTCCGCGCGATCCCAGGCGTCGCCGGAGCGGGTTCGGCGGATCGCGAGCTTCTGGCCGGGAGCGGCATCCGCTACCAGGTGGAAACTTGCCGCCTCGGTGATGGTGACACTGACGATGTCGCCGGGTCGCGGAGTCTCGCTGCCTTCGGGCACGTCGAAGTGGACGAGGCGGGAGTCCTCGGCGCGGCCGGAGAGGCGGTGGCGTTCGACGGACTTGCGTCCCTCGGTCGCGGAGACCAATACCTGGACCGTGCGGCCGACCTGCTTCTGGTTCTCCTCGCGGGAGATGTGGTCCTGCAGGGCGGTGAGGCGTTCGTACCTCTCCTGCACAACGGCCTTCAGGATCTGGTTCTCCATGGTCGCGGCGGGCGTGCCCTCGCGGATGGAGTACTGGAAGGTGAAGGCGCTCGCGAACCGCGACTCCTCCACAACGCGCAGGGTCTCCTGGAAGTCTTCTTCGGTCTCGCCCGGGAAGCCGACGATGATGTCGGTGGAGATGGCGGCGTGCGGGATCTGCGCGCGCACCCGGTCGAGGATGCCGAGGAACTTCGTGGACCGGTAGCTGCGCTTCATCGCCTTGAGGATCGCATCGGAGCCGGACTGCAGCGGCATGTGCAGCTGCGGCATCACGTTCGGTGTCTCGGCCATGGCGTCGATGACGTCGTCGGTGAAGGCGGCGGGGTGCGGACTGGTGAAGCGGATGCGCTCGAGTCCCTCGATCTGGCCGGCGGCGCGCAAGAGCTTGCTGAACGCCTGGCGGTCGCCGAACTCGACGCCGTAGGAGTTGACGTTCTGTCCGAGGAGCGTGACTTCGATGGCACCGTCATCCACCAGCGCCTGGATCTCGGCGAGCACGTCGCCGGGCCGGCGGTCCTTCTCCTTGCCGCGGAGGGCCGGCACGATGCAGAAGGTGCAGGTGTTGTTGCAGCCGACGGATATGGACACCCAGCCGCTGTAGGTGGACTCGCGACGCGTCGGCAGTGTGGAGGGGAAGATGTCGAGCGACTCGAGGATCTCGAGCTGCGCCTCACCGTTGTGGCGGGCCCGCTCGAGCAGGGTCGGCAGGGCGCCCATGTTGTGGGTGCCGAAGACGACGTCGACCCAAGGCGCCTTCTCGAGGATGACGTTCTTGTCCTTCTGGGCGAGGCAGCCGCCGACCGCGATCTGCATGCCCTCGTGCTTGCGCTTGATGTCGGCGAGTGTGCCGAGCGTTCCGTAGAGCTTGTTGTCGGCGTTCTCGCGCACGGCGCAGGTGTTGATGACGACGATGTCGGCCTCGGTGCCCTCGGCCTTCACGTAGCCGGCTGCTTCGAGCGAGCCGCTCAGTCGCTCGGAGTCGTGGACGTTCATCTGGCAGCCGAAGGTGCGCACCTCGTAGGTGCGGGTCTGTGTGCCGATGGGCGGGGCGTCGAGCAGGGTCATGATGTGAACGAGTTTACTTCGGTACGGGATGCGCGCTCTCGCGGCACGGCTCGTGGCCTTGACCGACCGGGTCGCGTCCCGCCCTGGGCCGGCGCGGTTTTGACCAATCTTTAGTTAGTCAGTCATCGTATTGGCCCTCCGAAGGAACGGGACCCTGTAGGCGTTCTGGCGCGGCGCGCGGCTCTAGCTGAACCGCGGACCCGAGCCACGGCCGGAGCCCGGCTCGAAGGCGGCCTTCATCGCTGCGGAGAGCACGGAGCCGCCGTAGCCGCGACGCTGGAGGTAGGCACTGAGGCGGCGCTTGGCCGTCTCGTCGTCGTAGGAACGGAGCTGTCCGGCGCGCTTCGTCGCGACCTCGATGGCACGCTCCAGTTCGTCATCCACGTCGAAGTCTTCGAGGGACGCGGTGATCGCTTCGTCCCCGACCTGGCGGCGACGGAGCTCGGCCATGATCGCGGACTTGCCGAGGCCCTTGCGGTCCTGCAGGGTGCGGACGAGGTTCTCGGCGAGCTGCTTGTCGTCGAGCAGGCCGACGCCCTCGAGGCGTGCGATCTCGGACTCGATGACCTCGGGCTCGAGCTCACGGCGCTCGAGCAGCTTCTCCATCTCGCGCGTCGACATGCCCTTGCGGGCCAGGGCGTTGAGGCTCACGTTGCTCGCTCGACGCTCGGTCTTCTTCTCGGCATTGGTCGGCTCGGGATCCGGCTCAGCGAAGTCGTTCTCGGGAAGGTCGCGCGCGACGCGGGTCGACGCGACCGGGTTCTGGATGAAGTTGGGCAGCTTACTCAGGTCGGTGCGAGCCGGTCCCGCCGGGGCTGCGGATTCCGGCTCCTCCGTGAAGACCGGTCCGGACGAGCGCGGGGCGCGGTCGGGGGTGGCCTCGGTGCGGATCCAGGCGGGCGGGCGGAGCTGGGCGACCTCGTCGCCTGATGTCGGCTGCGCTCGATCACCGAGCGGTGACTCGAGCTCCTCGAAGGGCTCTTCGTACCAGCCGGATGACGAATGGCCCTCCGCCGGGCTGGCCGGGGTCTGCTCTTCTTCGGCACCGGGGGGTGCGCCGAAGAGGTAACTGACCTTGGCCAGCCCGTCGGAGGTCACGGACTACTCGCCTACTGCGGTCTGGAGGACCGGCAGGTCGGCGGGAGCCTTGGACGCGGGCGCCTTGGCCGCCTTCTTCGCTGCGGCCTCTGCCGCGGCCTCGGCCTTGGCGGCGTCGGCGGCGATCTTGGCGTTCTGCTCCTTGGCCTCCGCGCCGACACCGAGCTTGCGCATGATCTTCTGCTCGATCTCGAGGGCGATCTCGGGGTTCGCGAGCAGGAAGTTACGCGAGTTCTCCTTGCCCTGTCCGAGCTGGTCACCGTCGTAGGTGTACCAGGCGCCGGACTTGCGCACGATCTCGTGCTCGACACCGAAGTCGATCAGGCTGCCCTCGCGGGAGATTCCGACACCGTAGAGGATGTCGAACTCGGCCTGCTTGAAGGGCGGCGCCATCTTGTTCTTGACGACCTTGACGCGGGTGCGGTTACCGACTGCCTCGGTGCCGTCCTTGAGCGTCTCGATGCGGCGGATGTCGAGGCGGACCGACGCGTAGAACTTGAGCGCCTTTCCACCTGCGGTGGTCTCGGGGCTTCCGAAGAAGACACCGATCTTCTCGCGCAGCTGGTTGATGAAGATCATGGTGGTGTTGGTCTGGCTGAGGCCACCGGTGAGCTTGCGCAGCGCCTGCGACATCAGACGCGCCTGGAGACCCACGTGGGTGTCACCCATCTCGCCCTCGATCTCGGCGCGCGGCACGAGTGCGGCGACGGAGTCGATGACGATGAGGTCGATGGATCCCGAACGCACGAGCATGTCGGCGATCTCGAGCGCCTGCTCTCCCGTGTCGGGCTGCGAAACGAGGAGGGAGTCGATGTCGACGCCGAGCTTCTGCGCGTACTCGGGATCGAGGGCGTGCTCCGCGTCGATGAAGGCCGCGATTCCACCGTTGCGCTGGGCGTTGGCGATCGCGTGCAGGGTCAGGGTGGTCTTACCCGACGACTCAGGGCCGTAGATCTCGACGATGCGGCCGCGCGGGAGTCCGCCAATGCCGAGCGCGACATCCAGTGCAATCGAACCGGTCGGGATAACGGCCACGGGCGCTCGTTCGTCGCTGCCCAGTCGCATGACTGAACCCTTGCCGAACTGGCGGTCGATCTGGGCGAGGGCGGTGTCGAGGGCCTTCTCGCGGTCTGCTGCTGATGCCATTAGTCATGCTCCTTGAATCGTGGGTTGCTGCCCATAGGCTGTCGCTGATCCGGGAGCCGATCGTGCAAGGCCCCCAGCCTCCCGACAAAGGCTGATGTTTCAGTTGCGTCCCACCGTATGCGCGGCCGCCGACATTCCGGTGGACCGACGTGCCCGGTAGTGGACAACTCGTCTTCGAGAGACGCTATGAAGGAGCCTAGCGATATTCGAACTCGTGTTCGAACGATTCGTGCGCGTGTCGTCTTACTTCTTCGGCTCGCGCTGCCCGACACCGTACCGCCGGTGCTCGGGAACATCCGAGGCCTCACAGAGGGCCAGCCAGATGGCGCGCGGGGCGACGCCGGCCTTGATGCCCTGCACCGCGGTAAGCCCGCCGATGGAGCCCAGCACCAGGTCGCTCGTGAGTACACGTCCGTACGCCTCGCCGAACTCGTCGGAGACCGCCGTCCAGAACTCACTTACGCGCATCGAACAAACCTAACGGTTAAAGAAAGAACGCCCCTGCCAGGAGCAGGGGCATCCAGTCGTAAAAATCAGCGGCTGACGAGTTCCGAATCGAACTCGGCCACGAGCTCGTCGGGCAGCGTGTCGGGAATCGACGAGACGGTCTCGAAGACAACGCCTTCGATGACAGCCAGGCGATCGCCGACCTCGCGCATGATGACGGAGATAGGAGTATCGAGAGCATCTGCTACCGAGGCGAGGATCTCGGAGCTTGCCTCTTTCTGGCCACGCTCCACCTCGCTCAGGTATCCGAGTGCAACGCTCGCGCGCGACGCAACCTGACGCAGGGTGCGGCCTTTCTGCAAACGGAAGTCGCGGAGCACGTCTCCGATTTCCTGACGAACTAGAACCATTGGACCCTCCTCATGACTGTGTGCCCTGTACCGACGACCGAAGGGTAATCGACCGATGGAGCAGTAACACTACAACCACCACCTGCATGAACTCTAACCAGAGGTCACTGTGTGGCGCTTGTGAATCCACGAGATGTAACGCGATCGAAACGACAGCTATTCCCGCTGCTATTCCGAGAGAGCCAGCAGTCTCGTGAGCTCTAACAATGATTCGTAGACGACGGCCGATCGGATGGCTTCGCGGTCCCCTTCGAGGGCGAGTTCGAGCACGTGGATCTCGATTCCGATGGCGATGCCGACGAACACGGTGCCGACGGGCTGGCCGCCCTGCGGGTCCGGTCCGGCCACTCCGGTGGTCGAGATGCCGATATCGGCGGGGAGTCCCTCGACGGTCAGCGCCGCGCGAACTCCTGCCGCCATCTGGCGGGCCACATCGGGATGCACCGGCCCATGCACCGCGAGAACACTGACATCCACGCCCAGCAGGCTGTGCTTCAGTTCGGTGTTGTACGCCACGATGCCACCCCGAACGACGGCGGATGCCCCGGGTGGGCGGATCAGCTCGGCCACCAGCAGGCCGCCGGTCAGCGACTCGGCCACGCCGACCGTCATCCCGCGCTCGGTGAGCGTGGCAATCAGGTTGGCGGCGAGATCAGGCACGGCCGCGGTTCTGCTTGTAGGCCTGCACGAGGTAGTCGATGCCCGTATAGACGGTCAGCACGAGGGCTGCGGCCATGGCGGCCCAGTTCAGCCAGTGCACCCAGTCGCCCAGGAACACCCACAGCGGGGTGAGGAACAGCGAGATCGCGACCGACTGGATGATCGTCTTCAGCTTGCCGCCGCGGGAGGCCGGGATGACGCGTTTGCTCAGCACGGCGAACCGGAAGATGGTGATACCCAGCTCGCGCACCACGATGACGATGGTCACCCACCACCACAGCTCGCCCAGGATCGACAGCCCGATGAGGGCGCCCAGCGTGAGCACCTTGTCGGCGATCGGGTCGAGGATGATGCCGACGTTGGTGATGAGGTTGCGGCCGCGGGCGAGGATGCCGTCGAGGCTGTCCGTCGCGATCGCGAAGATGAAGAGGCCGGCCGCCAGCCAGCGCTCAATGCCGAGCTGTCCGTTGTCCACGAGCAGCAGCCAGATGAAGAGCGGTGCGAGCAGGATGCGGATGACGGTGATGATGTTCGCGATGTTCGCGTTGCTCGCGGGGGTATCCCCCGCGCTGAGCACGCGGCCCCGCAGGGTTCCGTATCGGGGAACCCCGGATTCTGTGGCCACGCGCTACTCCCGGTCGGTCAGGTTCCAGGCATCCTCATCCGACGAGGCCTCGACCACATCGTATCCGCTGAGTTCCTCTTCGAGGGACTCGGCGACGAGATCGCGCTGGGGAGCGGCAGCAGGAGCGGGTGCGTCGTCGCCGCCACGGAGGCGGGCCAGCACAGCGGGCAACTGCTCCACGGTGACGAGCACATCCCGAGCCTTCGAACCTTCCGAGGGTCCGACGATCTCGCGCGATTCGAGCAGGTCCATCAGGCGACCGGCCTTGGCGAAGCCGACGCGCAGCTTGCGCTGCAGCATCGAGGTGGAGCCGAACTGGGTCGAGACGATGAGCTCGGTGGCGGCGAGCAGCAGCTCGAGGTCGTCTCCGATGTCGGCGTCGACGTTCTTCTTCTCGGCGACGACGGCCACGTCTTCGCGGTACTCGGGGCGGGCCTGCGCGATGACGTGCTTGACGACCTCGGAGATCTCCTCCTCCTGCACCCAGGCGCCCTGCACGCGGATGGCCTTGGAGGCACCCATCGGCAGGAACAGCGCGTCGCCCTGGCCGATGAGCTTGTCGGCGCCGGGCTGGTCGAGGATGACGCGGGAGTCGGTCATCGACGACACCGCGAATGCGAGACGCGAGGGCACGTTGGCCTTGATGAGTCCGGTGACGACGTCGACCGAGGGGCGCTGGGTCGCGAGCACGAGGTGGATACCCGATGCGCGGGCGAGCTGGGTGATGCGCACGATCGAGTCCTCGACGTCGCGCGGGGCGACCATCATGAGGTCGGCGAGCTCATCCACCACCACAAGAAGGTAGGGGTAGGGCGACAGCTTGCGTTCCGAACCGACCGGCAGCACGATCTCGTTCGCGATGACGGCACGGTTGAAGTCGTCGATGTGGCGGAAGCCGAAGCTGGCGAGGTCGTCGTAGCGCATGTCCATCTCCTTCACGACCCAGGCGAGCGCTTCAGCTGCCTTCTTCGGGTTCGTGATGATGGGGGTGATGAGGTGCGGCACACCGGCGTAGATCGAGAGCTCGACGCGCTTCGGGTCGATGAGCACCATGCGCACCTCGGCGGGCGTCGCGCGCATGAGCACTGAGGTGATCATGGAGTTGACGAAGCTCGACTTGCCCGAGCCGGTGGAGCCGGCGACGAGCAGGTGGGGCATCTTGGCGAGGTTCGCGACCACGAAGCCGCCCTCGACGTCCTTGCCGAGGCCGATGGTCATCGGGTGCACGCTCTTGGTGCTCGCGCCCGAGCGCAGCACGTCGCCTAGGGAGACGATCTCGCGGTCCTTGTTCGGGATCTCGACGCCGATCGCGCTCTTGCCCGGGATTGGCGAGAGGATGTTGACCTCATTGCTGGCCACGGCGTAGCTGATGTTCCGGGCGAGCGCGGTGACCCGCTCGACCTTGACACCCGGGCCGAGTTCGAGCTCATACCGCGTGACGGAGGGGCCGCGGCTGAAACCGGTGACCGTGGCATCCACCGCGAACTGCTTCAGCACCTCGGTGATCGAGGCGATCACCTCGTCGGTGTCGGAGCTGCGAGCCTTCGACGGGGTACCCGGTGTGAGCAGGGCGGCGGCGGGCAAGCGGTAGGGCGCCGTGTTGCCACGGGGCTTCGAGATGGGGGTGACGGATGCCACGGGCGCGGGATCCACGTCGAACTCCCCCGCTTCGCCCTTCTCGCTGGCCTTGGTCGTGAAGCCGGGCAGGGGTGTGACGGGGCCGTCCTCGCGGATTCCCGTCTGGTGCGGCTCCACCTCACCGGTGAAGCGCTTGACGGCGTCTTCGGCCTTCACGAGCTCGTCGAAGAGCTGGATGCCGAAGTCGGCCGAGTCGTTGAGGCTCGCGGGCGCCGCCCCGGCAACGATCTCGGTGGCCTGGTCGCGGCCGAGCACCGGAGAGTCGAAAGCCTGGTCGGTCGAGCGCGCCTTGTTGCGGCGCCACCACGGCAGGCTCGCCGGGTCGTCACTATCGAGGCCGAGGTCGGAGATGTCGCCGAACTCGATGCCGGTGGAGGTCGTGGAATCCGCACCGACCGCCTTCTGCTTCGGCTCGGGCAGTTCGGCGCCGAACAGGTAGGCGTAGAGCTCGCCGAGGCGGGCACCGATCTTGTTCGGCGGGGTCTTGGTGATGATGAAGAGGGACAGCACCAGCAGGGCGAGCACGAGGGGCACGGCGAGCCAGGCGGTGCCGAGGGCGACCATCCAGCCGGCGAGGAGCCAGCCGAGGATGCCGCCGCCGAGCGCGATCTTCTCGACGCCGTCGGCCGGCGCGGGCTGTCCGCCGAAGATGTAGCAGAGTCCGCTCACACTGGTGAGCAGGATCGCGAGGCCGATGCCGATGCGACCGTTGTCGTGCACGCTCGCGGGGTGGCGGAACAACCAGATCGCGAACAGCAGCATGATCACCGGCAGGGCGAACGAGACCCGGCCGAACAGTCCGCCGAAGGTGTAGGCGCTGAGAGCGGTGGCGACGTCCTGCGAGGAGTTGAACCACTCGATGACCGCCCCCGCGATCGACAGCAGGAAGATGAAGAATGGAACGCCGTCGCGGCGCTCCTCCTTGGCCAGCGTCTCCTTGCCGAGCAGGCGAGCGGCACCGCCGACGACGTGCGCCATGCCCTGCCAGGCACTGGTCAGCAGGCCCGGCTCTTCGGGCTGGTATGCCTTGGTCGCGGGAAGCTTCTTGGTGGGCGCGTTCTTGCTCGCAGCCGGCCGCGCACGGGTCGACGACGTGCGTGCGCGCGGGGTCGATCTCGTGCTCGTAGCCATGCGCTCCACGGTACCCGTTGCCACCGTCCCAGCCCGGTTAGACGGGGCGCGTGTCAGGTCTCGACACGCACGACAACCGGGCCTAATAGCGGATGGCGTCGATCACCTTGACGCGCACCGCGACGACCGCGGGCAGCAGGCCCGAGAGGGCTCCGACGGCGGTCGCGCAGATCATGCCCAGCACGGCGGCCTCGACCGGGAAGCCGGGGACATCCTGCAGCGACGGCGCGACCTGCGACCGCACCCACTCGTTCGAGACGACGATCACGGCGAAGATCACCCCGGCGAGTCCCGCGACGATCGTGCCCACGATGCTCTCCATCATGACCGCGAAGAACACCCGGCCCGCTGTGGCGCCGAAACTGCGCCGGATGCCGATCTCGCGAATCCGCTGCCGCACGGTGACGAGGGAGATGTTCACGAGGCTGAGCGCGCCCAGGAACAACACCAGCCCCGACACCGCTCCGACGACGATCTTGAAGGGCAGCAGGGGATCTTCGGAGCCGACCTGGTCGGCCCAGCCCGCGTAGTCCTGCCGGGAGACGTCGACCATCACGCCGGTGCCGAGTGCTCCCGAGATGTCGCGCTTGATGAGGTCGGTGAGATCCTTGGCGAGCTTCGGCGGCACCCACACCTCATAGCTCGGCGGGGTCATGGCGACCTCTGCGGGCGGTGTGGTGCGCGCCCAGGCGGAGTACAGCATCCGCATCTCTGCGTAGTCCTCGTACTGCTGCTTGGGCATCACACCCGTCACGACGGCGGTCACGGTGCCGTCACCGAGCAGGTCGAGGGTGGGGTGAGTGCGCAGGTCGGGCGAGCCCATCTTCTCCCAGACGAAGTGGTTGACGATGAGGTTGGGGGCGAGACGCTCCTCGTCGGCGGCCGTGAACCAGCTGCCCTCCCCCACCGTCGTGCGGTGCATCACCGCGTAGTCGACGTCGGTGAGGATGAGCTGCACCTCCTGCACGCCGTCGACGAACTGCACCTGCTTCACGGCGTAGCCGTTGCGGCTCGTGTGACCGATCTTGTAGCGCTCGGTCGCCGTGTCGAACGCGGCCTGGAAGTCTGCGGCATCGATCGGGTCCCCGT
>Ga0247807_10001332_pt1 | contig 14511 bp, 12 predicted proteins | sample UWRJL074202C1_FD_179931 | JGI IMG/M metagenome (GOLD analysis project Ga0247807, IMG submission 179931) | Plant litter microbial communities from Arlington Agricultural Research Station in Wisconsin, United States - UWRJ-L074-202C-1 | ecosystem: Environmental > Terrestrial > Plant litter >...
TCAGTTTACGATGCCCTTTCTAAACAATACACCACTGCAGGCCTTAAATCTGACGGGCGTATACTGGATATTCGACACGTCGATGTCCTGTCAGCACGCATGCTAGATCCAGGAGACGTCCCTGTATTCATCGTGACATGTAGAACACAAGAGGTTCACGTCTACAGAAACGCCAAAACCAACGAGCTGGCTGCAGGAATGGAAGACAAAGTCCAACTCGTCACTTACGCTATTGGCGTGACCAGAATACCTGAAGATGTCAACAACCCCGAAACCCGAGGCTGGCGACTCATCGAACTTCAGAAGAGTGGTAGAGATTACATCTGAAGATCTTGCTTCTATACCTCTACTTCAGTTTTCAATTCAACCTCTCGTTTAATTAAGAGCATAGCGAAGATCTATATAATGTCACGGTTGTACATCAGCTTTGGAGTTCTGGGGACATTTTCGCAACGGGATAACGGTGGACATTCCCGGGAGCCGGTATCTGGAGTGGTTTTCTTGTAGAAAAAAAAAGCCATATAAATGGTACTGTACGCCACTCTTGACGATAGCTATCCTTCGTGTGTAGGAATTGTAAGAATATGTTTGAAAAAGTGTAAATTGAAATGAAGAAAACAAATACCGAATGTCTTTAATTGTGTTGCTTGAGAATCTGCAAAGTGCTGACAGTGACATCAGTCAGGGCGTAAGTAAGTCGATGCACAATACTAGATAGACAGAAATTCCTTAAAACCTCGTTCCACCCTACCTTCTCATTCTTCAAATATTGGTGCATTTCTTTTAGTTCAGCTCATTAGCCACCACAGGTACGAATTATCAATCAGGACGAGATACTCTTAAGGTTGCATAGCTGCGTGCAGCATTTAGATGCCTTCACTTTAGACTCAGTATCAGAACGACGGAAAAAGACCATCCATACCTGAAATATAAACATCTAATAGCGCCTGTAGTATTCTGAATCCATAGCTTGAAAATGCCATTTGCCATAACAAACAACGTTACACACTCGCCAACCAAATTTTACCAGCATATGCCCACCTAAAAAAGAGAGATGCCGCCTGTACTTTTTCTAACCACAAGCTCTACCATGATATCTGCAACACCAAACAATATTCTGAAACGCAGATAACGCCTTTAATGAAGATATCACAACTTATAAAAGAGGTGTGTTGCTGACGAGATAAAATTTGCCCCGGCTTTCGTTAAGTGCGTGTGACCTTATTGGTGCTCAACAGTTGAACACCATAATCTTGCACCGGGGAGGAAGGGGTGGACGTATTATCAAAACTCGAAGATCGTGAACGATTCTCTTAAAACAGAAGAAAACCCAGGCCAACACTGTGTATCAATCCAAACCGTAGATCAGAACCGAATAGCAGTAGTTGATTCAACTTAGACTGGATCCCGAAGCAGAAGCAGAAGTCTCCTTATGATGACCACTCTCGGAATTATCCGTGGATCCATCAGTGGTAGACGAACTCGTTGACGACGCGACATTCAGCAGCTTCCTGGAACGAGTCCTCAAACGGAATTTCCGGTTACGCTTGCCTCTCCCGGCGCGGGTTGCCGTAAGTGCTGACACTCGAGGAGCTTGCTATACGCAGCACGTCAGAAATCTCCTCTCCCATCTGATTACAATTTCATTGGGGATGTTAGTCACTTACTATTACTGAAGATCCTTCACCGGAGCTGACAGCTGTGAGGTCAGAATCTTGAGATTCGGCAAAAGACTCGCGTTCTAGTTCTTTTCTTTGTTCTGGTTGATCAAGCCTGGGATTTCGCTTGGCTAATGTTAAAGATCTATCCTTGCCAAGTACCACATTATTCATAAGCATTTTACGTTGTAAATTGGCAACAGTTGTATCTGTTATTGATTAGTTAGTTAGTTGTTTGTCTGACTGGAGCCAAAGAAAACGAAGGGCACTTGCTACCTGCACCATCTACATTTATTGAATCCAAGTGCTTCGGTTGTGAAATTTCTAGCAGCTTTTGGGCTCCAGTATCAAGGTCCACTATGGTCGCACAATCTACTGATAGGACTTTGTCGAGGGTCGGAGCAAATTCAAGAGCATCCGGCTTTCTTGTAGTAGATGCCTTCCTGTGTATCAGATCAATCTTTTCCAGTATAGTGTCATCCTGATATTACAAGGCTCAGGTGGCCTTTCACGTTTGGGGGAGGTGAAGAAAGATCTTCCCAAGATGTGAGAGACACAACTTTACAGTAGAGAGTTTTTAATGTGCGTATATAAAAGAACTGACTTAGTACAAAGCACACTTGCTTCAAGCACTTGCCAAATAAATCCTCGCAGTACTCAGGAGCTTATTTGTTTCCTTCACATACCTCAGGCTTGTGCCCACCACCACCATAAAATTTATCATCTTCGATAGCACTTTGTGCTTCTTCGTCGATATTTTCATCTGTGTGCTCCGATTCTTCAGGCTCTTGTTCGACTACCATTTCTGTTGCTTGTCGAATCGTGGTAAGATCGTTGATGAGGTCACCATCTCTCTTCTGCGGACTTTTGGATCTTGAACGTGTATGGTCCGGTTTGATATTAATCTGCTTAGACCACAATGAAGCGTACTTTCCGTTGTCTCGGAGTAGCTGGGTATGAGAGCCTTGCTCTACAATCTCACCATTCATAACAACCAGTATAAGATCAGCTCGCATTACCGTTGATAGGCGATGACTAAACTAACATTAGCACTTCGGAATATGTATTACTAGGCTCCTACTTACGCTACTATAAATGTGGTTCGACCATGGCACAAACTCTTGAAACCTTCCTGTATCTGAGCTTCGGTCTCAGTGTCAACTGCACTCGTCGCTTCATCCAAAAGAATAAGTTCTGGTTTTTTCAATATGGCACGAGCGATTGCCACACGTTGTTTCTCGCCTCCAGAAAGCTTCCTTTAAAAAGTTAGCATCATCTAGAGTTGATATATATATATATATGGGAACATAGCTTACACTCCTCTGTCGCCAACTTTAGAGTTATACCCTAGTGTAAAAGCATCAGCATATTTTTTTCATTCCAAGATCTGGGAATGCTCACCATCCGGGAAAGACATGATCTTCTCGTGAATTGCAGCAGCCTTGCAAGCTTCATTAACCTCATCGTCACTCGCGTTCAACCTCGCGTACCGAATATTGTTCATGATAGAATCGTTGAATAGCATCGGGTCTTGCGGTACAACACCAATCTTTGCACGAAGACTATTAGTGATAAATTAGTGGCTTGTTCAACTCAAGAATCACATGTCTAAATTACCTCTCGAGAGTAACATCACGAATATCTTGCCCATCAATGGTGATGCTTCCACATTTCACATCGTAAAAACGATCAATGAGCTTAAGAATTGTAGTCTTCCCACCACCAGTCTCACCGACCAGAGCGACAGACTTCCCTGCTGGGATCGAGAAGCTAACTTCTTTCAGAGTTGGCTTTCGATCATCGTAAGCAAAGGAGACGTCTTTGAATTCTACTTCTCCATTATTGAGCTTTAGCGGTATGGCATCAGGGCTGTCGGCGATGGTTGGCTTCGTTTGAAACAGCTCTAGTAAACGTTCAGAGTCCATGAGGCTGTATGATATGTTCCTGTACATGTTGCTGAAAAAAATCAATGGATCTATCACCCTTTTAGCATAAAGACATATATGGGGAAAGGAGTGCTTGAAACTTACTCTGTAATTGTGCCCAGTAAACTAGCAGTGTAGTCAAGTTACCGATAGACTTGCTTTGTTGAGATACTTGCCAGACTCCGAGGAACAGAGCGCCAACCAAGCCAACCGTCATTATTGCACCTTGTGCAGCATTGATCGATTGACTGGAAAGCTCATATGTTTTCTTTGCATTCATATGGTCCTTGACCGCTTATCATGTGAGTCAGTTTTACATCATCAAATATCGGGATGCTACTCACCAGTAGAGTATCTATTTCGTTCATAGGGTATTTGGTTGAACAACTGCCTACACATCAGCTTCAAATGCGTCATTTTGATGAACGAGTACGCACACTCGCAGTATTCCAGCCATCCAAAGACTGTTGCCCGACTGTCCACTCTTTCCTATATATAGTCACATAATCTCGGCGCTTCTCAGCCCTCTGGGCAACAAGCTTGGTAGTGACATAAAGATATATAGTTGCCTCGGCCACCAGAATGAGACCCATGAGAGGCCCGAAAAGACCAGAAAGGTATCCGAAGGCAATAGACAAATCAATAAACATAGGAATCACTTGGAAGCAGACTGTTTCCAGGAGGTCCGATACCGATCTGCCTCCAGAGACAGATTGTGCTAATTCAGAACTAGTTTTGTTGTCATGAAAATCAGAAGAGAGACTCATGAGGTGCGCATGGGAGGCGGTACTGAGCGCATCATAAGAATACTGCTCGACTGGCAGCCAAAGCCATTTGCGCAGCCATCCTAAACAAGCGCCTCCACTGATGAAGAGAAGAAGAGCGTACTGGAGAACTGGGAGCCATATGTTGGGCACAGGGTCTTTAAATATCAGCTGCTACGTCATATAAGATGGAGGTCAGACATACCTAGGCTCCCTGGCTGATGTTTAACGTATCGGTCTAAGCTATCAACCATTTTACCCATCTGTCTTGGAACAAGTACGTTCATTGCATTGCTTGCGAGCAAGCATCCTCCTACAAGAACGGCTCTCAGTTGCAGTGTTTTACTATGGAAAGGCCAAATATATGGAAAGAATATCTACAGATATTAGAACTTCTCCTACATTCTCTAGAGGGAAACTTACAGTGAAGCCCTTTGCATATGTAAACCAGTTGCCATCTTGCTTTAGGCGCTTAGCGATAAGGTCTTTTGTTTTTTGTTGCTCTGCTATCCATGAATCCTCAGATCCAGCTTCGCTTACGTTATCTGCAGTATCTGAATCCTCATCCTCACCCTCTATTGTACCATAATCGGTGCTGGATTCGTCGGAGCTAGATGCCTTTGCAGAAAGCTTTTTGCTCAAAAGTGCTTGTCGTTCAGCATCGGCGTTATCGTACTTTTCCTTGTCATTGCGAAGTCCGAAGAAGAGAATAGGAAGGCTGATAAACGCAGTAACTCTTAGGGTCTGAATCACAATGCAGACATAATCAGAGGTATTCTTGGGGCCATGTAAGACATTTGGTATAACAAGCAAAAGGATTTCGACCACGATTCCGAGAAACCAGGGAACATAGTATGGATACCACACAGGGAACTTGGTATCAGAAAGATTAAGGCCCTGAACGGCAAAGGTGCCGGCGGATGCGATGAGGTATACCTAGTCAGCTGTCAGTGATATACTATGACCAATGGGTTACAAAGACCGCCCGAGCGGTGAGAACTCACCACACGGTCTTGTCTAATGTCAAGTGTAGAGTCGACAGCGCACTGTATGGCTGCACTGATTGTTTCTAACACCTGCCTCGGAATGTTAGTATAACATTCACGAAATGCGAAGAAGATGAGTCGTGCGTCTCGAAGATATCGCTTCATGCAGGCGAACGTACATAAGATGCTGATACAACTAGGATCAGAGCAATTATTATCTCACGACGAACTTGCTGGTCCTTGATTCTAAGTGATTGCGTCTGTAATGTACAGACAGTAACGGCGAGGGCAAGCCCGTAATAGACGAATGATACAATGGGAAATCCATAGTGTATGATAGTTATGCCTAGGTGCTATCATAATTGTAAGTACAAGAGTGGCCAATTGGACGGCAACGAAATCCTTCATTTCTCTTGTGGTTGAGCGCATACCTGGTTCGGGGACACGGGCGTCATTCTCGCAGCGTGGATGGCGGAATACGAGAAGGTCGTACCGGGATAGAAGTAAGTGGATGCAGTTCGCAGCTTCAAGCGATCGAAGCCAGCAGCACAAGAACCGCGATTGCTTGGTGCTTCGGACCTTGAGCACGAATCCAAGAAGTCAAGAAGTTCCTCAGCAGAGGTAATATAAGCTGCCTTTTCAACGCGAAGCCAAAGGACAGAGCCAGGCCGAGGAGACAATAACAAGAAGCGAGCAACAAGTAACAAGTAACCAGGAGGCGAAACAGCATGAACATTCAGCCTTGCTCGGTCTGGCTCACAATTAAACGCAGAAGGTCAAGCTTTTGCCTAGACAGCCTTGCCTGGTCTTTACCTTTTGCCTTTTTGTCTTTGCCTTTTCCTTTCCTTTTCCCTGCCGCCTTGCAAGAATGAGGCAGCAACGAGGCAGGAACGCTACTTCCTCATACGGATGACTGCTAGGAGGAAGACCGGTTATAGGACAGGCAACATATGTGACAGGTATTATTAGAGATCTCAGTCTTCTTCCAATCTTTCCAACTCTCCGGTGCCGCCAAAGTCAAATGCAAGTACTTTGTTCAATCTGAGCTCGCTTACACACGAAATGACCATCCAGTAGGCAACAGCAGAATAGTCAGAGAGCGTGTCTGAACTTCTGGGGCTGGGAGAGCTGTTGGTACGTCCTGTGCCTAATCACTAGGTTGACGTGCCACTTTCTGGGTTATTGCGCGGTCATAGCTAACCACATCATTGAACTGGGAGGTGAATTTCGACACCGTTGCAATAGCTGCTGCTGAAGGGGAGAATCTCTGGAAGCCGAGTACAAAGCGCAAAATATGAACGATCTGAGTTGCTTACTAGGTGTCTGACCGGTTCTCACAGTCCGTCTCACGCTCAGAACCTTCCAATCGCTCTTCTCGAATCACAGTGGCCTAACAGCTGTCACCTGCCTCTATTCTGGTTCCTTCGTGCTGCTGTGCTGCGCGTTTATAAACATATGCTATAACATGCCACTGTGGTTTTCTCACAGAGGGGGTGAGGCGTTTTTAAAGGTCATGGCGGTGGACTAGCCATGCCCGAGCACATCTACCCGTCACTATCCAGAGGAGGCGATGTTTGGTACCAAACCAAGCGGTACAGTGCACCCGTGGGCCTGCTTGCTAGCTAGTATGGAAACACTGATACGAGCAGGACAAGAGATCAGGAAAGTTTATCAGTGACAGGAAACAATCCTTTGGTGTCATCCTAGCCTCTCTATTGATGTGTCTTCCTGTATGGCCTCATACCCTTGCGACGAGGCACCCAAGCCCTATGCAGCAGTTCGCGCGTGGCTCGTGCATGTAGCTACAGCTGGAGGGTGGTAGCGAGGCAACGAGTGGTAGGAAAGGGTTAAGTGGTCCGAGGATACTGGGTAAAAGGATATTGAGTAAATTAGTGGTGGAGGGGAACTCGAGCCGGCGTTTGAGAGATACCGGCGCGATGCCACCCCCGGTGGTAAGAGCATATGATGATTGGTTTATGGATTGTTCCATGCTCCATGATGGACAATGTGGCATTCCCAAATAGAACTACTATGTATGGTGGTTAGGGACGGAGGCGGAGAGGGAAGCGGAGGCGGCGATGTGATCATTTCAGACGCACTAGTAACGTCCTCAGCCTCAATAAAGACTATATCTCGTGTATTCACATTGTCTTTCTCCCTATGTCAATAATATATTCAAAGTTGTGATGCGAAAGCAGCATTGGACCATTTCCTTAGGAACTTAGCTCAAGCATAGTTAGGTGACCACTTCCCTACTTTTGCTGTTGATATATCTGGAAATCCAAAAGTTGCATAACATTTCGCCCGCTTCGTATTTATTCCCGGCGGTCTACTTGAGAGTCTTTTGGGATAAGATGCGCCTCTGATCACAGCTCAAAGGAAAGTAGGTAATATCCCCTCCCGATCATACGAAACGTGTTTACTTTCTGCACTGAACAAGGTAGTGAAGACCCCGGGCATTCGGGGTCCTTCGGGGTTCTGCAACCTTGCTCCTTGGCAAACCTTCTTCTTCTACTGTTCACACAGCTAAACTTCCCCCTTCCATCGAAACCATTCTTTTCTCACCCCTTCATCACATGCAACAATATTGGGAATCATGGCAGTCGCAGTTGCCAGCCGCTGTTCCGACGACATATTTAAATATGGCAGGAATATGCTATACTAACCTTCCTGCTCCTGCAGCCGCAGCAGTCCCTGCAGAATCTGGCTTTTCTTCAGGCGCATACGGATAAAGCAAACTGAATATACACACATCCATGACGATTTCATGCATGATCGATCGATGGCTGTACTACCTCACGCGGTGGCGCAATCAGTCTGTCTTTGTCATAGTGACAAGTCATTGAATAGACTCCAGTTGAGATGAATGTGGCGGACTGTCATATCAAAGTGTTCTGTTTCAGTATACCTTGCTCACAGCTATTAACGCAACATCTAAATTAGCTTAGCCAAAGGCCAAAACTTATTTCAATAATTGAACCTACAGTTCCACAGTTGGCATGTGAGAATCACGCACATCTGCTATACTTCCTCGGGAAGTGTTTCCCTTCTCGTGAATAATAGGTATGGTTACCCACGAATTAATGGATCGGCAGCGCAGCTACTGTTGTTGGGTAGTCAACCGCCCTGTTGTATGTTCTTTTGGAATGCACAGTATGCTCGAAGGCATATTTGCTAAATATAGGAAGCCTAGGGCACATTTAATATGTCCTGGAACGACTTATCACTAATCGACTGGTGGTGTATATCGATCTCTGATACTCTCTGAGGCTACATATCTCCGTTAAAAGACAAGGCAATGATATTGACTCACTGAACCCCAGGGTGAAATTGACTTGGCCACTATTGATGTCGTTATGCCGCTGATAAACGGACGTGCAGTATCAACGACAGCCTTTGTACGACCCTCATCGGATGGATCGCAGAAGCTTGGCTTTGAATGTCGAGTTACAGACGAGGAGGTCATGGAGCCTTTCATTGGGTCGGCAATTGTACCGTTGAAGGCAGAAGCATTGAGCATTTCGATGTCTTCGCGTTTATATGGAGAGGAAAATTCTGTTTATGCTGCGTACTAAAAGCCAACATAGAGATGGAACTGCAAACAAAATAATCAACAAGTAAAAAAAATGGGTGGTCAGCTGGAATCATTCGATCTCCAAACTGAGCTACCTTGATGGGTGAGAAATTCTAATAGCAAAGCCTTTTCCTGGTTGAAAGGGGCATTGGACTACCATCTGAGAGAAAAGCCTATGCTACCTCTCAGGTGTCTCAGTGAACACGAGCTCAAGGGCAGTTACATCGGAGTGAACAGAAAATGGATGCATTCTAAATTCTCATTATATAGCCTTGCTTTTCTGCTATAAACGGCTAGAAGTCCGGATATTGTCTTGTAAAATCTAGTCGTCCGGCTACCGCACGACTACATGTTACAGCCATCCAGTCATCAACTTGTAACTTATGACAATGAAGTGGTTTCATTGTAGGCTGGTATGGTTCCAATGCTGCTCGTCCTAGGTAAGAAGGTTCAAGTTGACATCCGTAGAACAACCAATTCATAACATTGTTCTCTCATGTCAGGCTGGGCTTCCTTGGTCGATTTTTTTGCTATGGACAATTACATTGTTGCTGTTTTTATCTCTTTCCAGTTGTGGTATAACCTCGTCTACAGAAGAGCTATCAGACTCGGTTCTGGTGGCCTTTCTTCGATCCCGCCATAGCAGCAGTTGTATGGTAGCCGTCACGAGAACTGCGAAGAAGGAAAAACACCTATTAGCATCCCATATGCGCTAAGAAGAACGCTTTAGAACTTACTCAGTAGGACCTGTAAAATTATGGACCATAGGTATCCCTTTCTCGCAGCTGGAAAATCCGTTGTTTTCCATAAAAAGTTAGGAGCCTACACAGCGTTAATTCCAATATTGAATTGTGTCATCTTTGGTGTTAGAAAAAGCTTACAATCGCTTGCACAACATAAGCAAGATCGTTTCCTGCGGCAACAAGCAAAGCTCTCTTTTCGGTGTCGTCCGAACATATTTCATTAATCCAACTGAAGATGAGAGGACCAGCACCGAACTAGGAAGTCAACTCAGTAACTTTCTTCACATATAGGGATTGACTCTTGAAGGGCAAGTTGTGACTTACACCAATGTTACTCAACCAATACACAACCTTACGCTGATAGATGTGTTTATACAACGGCATTTCACGTAGGGCAATGCTGAAGATGAGCTGTGGGAAAATTAGTGACGAAAGCTACGACACCAAATAGAGCTCACAGTAATGACCGCCCCTGCATATATGAAAGGCCAGCGCTTTCCTTGAAACGCGTCCGACAGCCATCCCCACGACAAGGCTACAACAATGAAGATTCCCGTAGTAGTGAGGGGCAGTTGGTTGATCTCAGATACCGAAAAAGTGACCCCAGGAACGGGAGGATGACTTTTGTTATTGAAGCTTTTTAGCCAATAGCCCATTCCAGCTTGCGGTAAACCATTGTTCCAGACGATATAGAGCAGGGGAAGGAGATACGTATGCCAGCTTAGCAAAATTCTCCTCAATTTGGCTCGCGACCAAGGCTCCTTGCCGGCGCGCCCAACAGCGTTCATGCGCTGGATGGAAATGATATATTCTTCTTCGCTAATCCACCAAGTCTTCTTCCCGGACTGTGGCAGGTTGGGAAAACAGAAATAGCCAAGTAGCGCAAGTGGTATCGTGATTATACCATCGATAATAAATAGCCACCTCCAGCCTGCATATCCATGCACTCCATGTAGGTTTCTATGTGCCGCTGCCTGGAGGAAACCACTGAAGAGACTGCCGATAGAGCCAGCAAGCCAAAATATCATGGCACGTTTTCCAAGCTCTTTTGGCGTGTACCTGTGGTTTTAGAATCAGTTTACATCCACCGGTAAGATTTAGGAGTAGAGGATGATTGGTGAGTTTTCCTCGAATAAAACATGTTGCTCCCAGTGCATGACTTACCATGAGCCGAGCAAGTAGTGCATCCCGGGATAAAAGCCAGATCTATGTAACTGAGGTCAATACCGTCTTTGGATGTGAGACAAGATCAAGCTTACTCAAAGAGGCCTACGAGGAAACGGAGAGCGTATAGAGCTTTATAAGATTTTACTGTCGATGTGCATATAGTGGCAATTCCCCATCCCAATTCAAGCGAGGGAATGACCCATCGTGGTGATACGCGTGTGAGCAGAAGGTTTGATGGTATCTGACCAACGACATAGCCAACTGTCCAGATTGAAACGCTGGTAACAAGCTGATTGCCGAACATCCCAAGGTCCTCCTCCATGCCGCTCAGAAATGCATTGTAGACATTGGTCTGATCAAGGTTCTTCAGAAAGTAGCCGAGCTATATGCTTGAGTCAGTACAAACGATATATTTCCAAAGAAGCTGCAACCAGAAATTAGCACTCACCGATGCGAAAGTAAGTACGAAAGCATCCACCTTGAACAAGAGCCAGCGTTGATCTTTAGGTAGTTCCCATGTATCCCAAATATAACCTTTCCAGCTCCGAATGGTCTTCCCTTCCAATTGTTGATTTTGGGAGCCGATTTGCCCTGCTTCTGCATCCAAGCCATATGGAGCAACTTCATCTGTTGTACGTCGCATACTGAATCAACAAGTCGCTTAGAAGAGGACTCCAATTCCTCTGAAATAAGACTGACCCATTATGGCACAACTTCTATATCTATATATGAATTCTGATGGATCAAGAGGGGCCAGTAAATACTCATAGTACCAAGAAATCACGCCACTTGCTTTTGGTCTGCAGGCAAGGTATGAATTACCACATCTGTTTATCTGTGATTGCTGATATATTCCCCGGTTGACGTTCTCGAAGCCTGAGTGGCGTGCTTGGTAGCAAAATGGCAGTAGCGCAAGAGTGAGTGGGATAGAAGACGTCGCCATGGAATAGTAAACTCCACACATACCTCGCCAGTGTGTAGGATTTGTAACAATCCTGGGCATAAATGCAGCTCAGGATGTCTTATCGTACCTTATCTCCTTCCGATTAGTATAAAAGACTAGTTGTGTTGTTGTCGCGCAATATTTCCCTCATATTACGCCTTCAGTTGTCCCCTCTGTTTAGCGGCAGAAAGTAAATTCGTGCCGACATCTTCCTCGCGGGGTATGAAATCTTCCTTCAGATAAATGTGAAATTTGCGTACAACAAGAAATGCACAATTGTCCTACTAACTTTGATGTAGAGCTCCCCATGGCTGCATTTGGACAGGTAAGGTAGTATTTCCGTATTGGGTGGCTCTAGAACGTTCATCCAAAATATCAGTAGCTTCAAAGTTTCAAAATATGTTCAACAGTGTGTATTAATAGGCAATGAGGAAGGCATGTATGTCACATCGTACAACGATATAAAGTAAGCCCTGTTTATTGATTGTTAGCAAATCAGTGTACTGGTGAGTTACTCTAAATGTAGCTTCACATCATTTGAGAATCGTGTACCACGTCATTGTTAAAGAGGTATATATGTCCATACAGTATGCTCTGTAACTAACTTCCTGGCTCTTTCGAAGCCTCGATAGCCTAGATGAAGGATAACTCCTACGATCCAAGGACGCACTGGAACTTCACCTTGAAAGACTAGTGTAGAAAGCCGCGACCATGAGAAGAAATGAAACATTGACGCTAATAATCAAACACGCCCAATCATGCCCGGTCCCAATGCGTTATGTCATATAAAAGGGTCGCTAAATACGACGAGCAAATTCTTGACCCAATAAGTATTTATCCTGAGAACTGTTGAAGAACTTCCCACCAGCTTTGAAACGGAGGCAGGCTATGCTAGCAAGTGCTGCTTACTCTTAATTGGCATGATCGAAACTTGAGTCGGTTTTTTCTTGGCTCTTCATCAAAATAATTATCTCAAGCAGAAGTTGCATCGAAAGTTAGACCGTTGTTCGCGTGTTCGGGTTCGGAATGAGAAGCTTGTGGTTGGGATGGATGTGCCATCTTCTCGAAATCAAAACTCCCGGCATTACCAAGCTTGCTAGAGACAAGAGGCTCGGGACGAAAAGCGAAGCTTGCACCTAAAGTTCCTGCAGTCAATGTTGGAGCTGGCTTCTTTGATTTCTGGCCTCGATCTGCAAAGCTAAAGTCGATTTGGGTGTTGTTGATAGAAGCGACTGCTCCAGCATGGAGATGACATCGGACAGCCTCTTTCTTAGCGATATTATCAACCATATTGTCACTAGACTGTGTTGGTACGTGAACAACTATATGAGTCAGTATCCATTTCGTTTCACTTTTGTCATTTATCCGGGATATTGAAATCCGAAAGCAGAACTTGATATTCTCACCTTGCGTCTTAAAGTTAGCCACAATTGACTTAAGTGCTTCTTCTACTTGTGATTTCGAGTATTCCCTGCTACTAAGAGCATTGGGCATACCCGGAGCGTGAGCTAAAAGGACAGGGCTGATCGCTATTGGTGGACTTGGAGATCGATTGCAAGTAACGCTTGACCGAACTTTGTGTTCTGAGCCAAGCTCGATGTTGTTTCCAGAATAAGCACCACACCACGGCTGGTTTGAAGCGTTCAAGTTTGACGAGGCTTCATAGAATTCTGCCGCTGGATTGCTGACACGCATCAAACCTGGCCTCAATTCGCCTTGCCCAGTTTTAAAAGTAGAAATTGACTGGCGTAGGCTATCACTTGCCAATGTTCGAAAATGGGAGCTCTTGCGGACGGTCATGTTGGAAGCAATAGTTCCATAGCCTTGATTGCCACTGTTATGTCTATTGTCACGATGAAAGATTCGACCGTGGTCTTGACGCTCACGAATTTGGCTCTGTGCTTGAAGTCTTTGGTTTAGTGTTGCAATATGAGAGTTTCTAGCTTGATGCTGGGTTTGCGAATGCTGATAGTTCGAGCCATTATTTGCAGAACCATAAACAATAGATCGAAAGCTATTTCCCAAAACCGGAGCTTGTGATTTGTAAGCTGTATTTTTAGACCAATATATCTTATTGTTATCCTTGGGCGAACTGCAACCTTGTTTAGCGCTGGAGAAGTGATCAAATTTATGTCCGCTGGGGTTGAAATGACCGGTTACATTGTGCACGTTTGACAAAGTCGAGGCTAGGCTATCAACCGATGGAGCACTCTGGAAGCTCTGAACACTTAAAGAAGCCTGGCTTGGGATTCTGCTTATACTCGGGCTAGTACCAGAGATTGGGGTCATATCGCCATATCCAGGGGGAATGATTCGATGGGGTGGTACCGAGATCGTGGATTGCTGGAAAGTTGGAGCATTAACATTGAGCCGTAGTGAATTACCAAATTGGCCGTGAGCTTGAAAGCTAGGGGCATCTGGGTTCATTACAGTTAATGAACTCGAACTGGTGGCCTTCCTGAAGCTTTCAGTAGTAGGAGAACTATGTTTTCGCAGAGAATTATGCCCCAGTGGAAAATGTTGGGTAGGTGATTGGACCCTATTCTGGGCGGAGCTATGAGGTGCAAAGGTGAGGGGAAGCAAATCCTGTCTGGTCGTGGTCATCTTACATAGCTGTGATTGTGATACAGACTTGCTCAGCTCAAAGGGGCTCTCCTTGAGCCCGAGGGTCCGCTTCCAGGGTGTATACGGTTGTTGAGCGCGATTCGGGAAGTAGAAATCGTCATCATCGGAATCAAAGCTTTTTGCTGC
>Ga0247807_10001334_pt1 | contig 14492 bp, 12 predicted proteins | sample UWRJL074202C1_FD_179931 | JGI IMG/M metagenome (GOLD analysis project Ga0247807, IMG submission 179931) | Plant litter microbial communities from Arlington Agricultural Research Station in Wisconsin, United States - UWRJ-L074-202C-1 | ecosystem: Environmental > Terrestrial > Plant litter >...
TTATTTCGTGAAGAGGAAGTCACTTGTGAGCGACCAAGGGAACAACGCGCTACTTACAATGGGCGAAGTTTCTCGGTGCGTTTTTTGTCATATACTCTTTGAATTCTATACCTCAGTTATTTTATCATCGTCATCTTCATCATCGCTCGCTTCCTGCTGCGTAGCCCAACTTCCTGCTCCACCACCACCGCCACCTCCCGCCCTACCAAAAGGCTTAGGAACTCCACTCGCATTCCCAGGTCTCGGTTTCCTTATCAAGGCCTTCATACCTTCATCAACCTTCTCATCATTTTCCTCATCTCGCATGAGAACCTGCACCAGTCTTTCACACGCCTCCCGGACATTGTCGTTTTCAACATGCATATGTAGCTCCCGTATTATGGGATAGACTTTTACTGCTCTTAATACATCGCGTCCTCCTCGACTTGTGGTGAGAAGCATGAGTGTCTCAACATGGGTCTGTATGATATCGTGATCTGTTTCACGCTTCTTATCCGGTGGTAATAGTTGCAAATCGGCTAGCATATCCAGCGAATCTTCATCGTCGTATTCCTCATTTCCCATTATTGGTAGTAACAGATAGGGTAAAATATTTATTTCGTCCTCATCTAGGAATTTTGGGTGGGCATCGATTTCGAAAGCTACGTTTTTCATGGTTGACGCAACACCCTTCCGCCGGATATCCGACTGGTGTTCAGTAAATACCACTAACTTCGATAGTGGGACAACTCCGTCGTATTCTTGCTTCGTGAGAAAGTACTGCCTCCCTTCATTGTGTTTTGCCAGATCAGCGAATAGGTAGGAAAGGTAGTCGAAATTGGCTTCTTTGTTATAAGTTCCATCTGCGCCTTTTACAAAAAGATCTAGCAATTGATCAATTGCCCGGTTGTTACTATTCAACTCATTCGGAGCTGGCCGTTCGATGTGTATAAGATCCTTTAGTTCGTCGTATTTCGCAAGGTTCGCTAGTAGCATAGATATTTCGTTTGCGTTAGGTTCGGAAGGATTCTAAAGTTTGAAATATCAGTATGAAGTCCATTACGGGGACAAAGTGAGCTAGTAGCTGCACATACAGTTATGCGGCTCAGTAAAGTCTTCATGAACTCTTTATCCGTGGCTAGGCATTCTAGAACTTGTCGGCTCGAAGAGAGATTGATCAGAATAGTCAGCGCATTTTTTGCGATATCCTATGTAGCTGGTCAACATCAAGTTCTCTCTATTGGATGAAGCCGGGCAATGTACCTTTTGATCTCGCACCAATAGCTTGAGATCCGTGATTGGCAGAAGCTGGTTCGTCTGAAATACTAAAGGACTGGATATCGAGTAGGGAACGAGGTGCTCAACAGCTGGGGCATATTTAGCATTGATACCATAGACGCGAGGAGGGGTATAGACCAAGTTGTCGCACCTGCATATTTCCGTGAGACACGAAGTCCACAAGCTGAGATAAGTCAGCAGATATAGCATGTGGAATACAGGTCCAGATCACGCACCTCTTCTAGTTCTGTAGGCATGTTGTTGGAATTATTTCTAGGGATTGATGATGAGCTTCTTCTGTCTCAACGAGGCTGCGAAAAATATATTTTGGAGGGGCTGCGAGGGGCAATGGAGCGGCTAGCTGGACGCTGATTGGTGGAAGGCTTGGCAGCGGCAGCAAGTGGATCACCGAGCTAGTGTTAGTCTGAAGTCAACCTCATAGTTACATAATCTGTTGACGTTTGCTCAAAGGAACAAAAATCATGAAAACATATGACTTAGATTATGTTTTACTACATGAAGTAAATGACCTCCAATACTCCGATGACATGTTGAACTTACTTTGAAAGACTTGTTGCTCAGTGAGACTTCGAAAAATGCGCAATCGAACAATACACCCCAATTTGTCTGATTTCCATGAATATATATTCTTGGCGGATAGGAGAGCGTTCATTATAAATTGAATTAGCTAAGCATTCAGTTTGTCCAAATTGCCAATAATAAGAATTGGATTCACACCAGAAACGTAAGGTTTACTTACTCCGCAAGCACATCCAAGTTTAAGTAGTTGTCATCAGACTTCCAAATGCACTATGTGAGGACATTAAACCTTTGTTCAAGTAACTCAACTTCTGTCGTGTGTAGGTTGGCTGACAGTATTTGAGCGTGAGTCTGTTTCTTCTCTTTCCGCTTTTCTGCTATCACATCAGGCTGACATGGAAACCGTGGAAGACGACCAACGACTTGAGAGCAAAAAAGCAAATCAAAGCATAGTCATACATTGAAAACATCAAAGAGGCAGCTTGACAGAATATCTTGGCTGAAAACATAGCCTTCCCTTCATTCAATCAATCGGTTCTAACATTAATGACATTTTGCTTTTTTCGAAACTTCTGGCGCTATCTTAATGCTAATTGAGCTACATCGAACCAACAAGTGCATCCAGATCTAGCACATACCCAGCCGTGATTCCACTTTATGTTCTCATTTCACGTAGCTTCCTGAATTATTTAGCTTCAGCCTTCTCTGATGCAGGCCCATGAATGAGATCTAGCAACGCTGGAAGCCCATTCTCGGTAACATTCGGCTTCAACACCGGATCCAAGAGTCCCTCCTGATTTCCTCTACCAACATTCAGTATAAGTCTCCAAGCTCTCCGAAACTCATCTCTGATCTGAACAATTCCGTCATGAGTCACGGTCCTCGCTACATTATGGTCGAGTTCGAATGGGTCTTCTATCGCAAAGAGGTATCGGTGTCGAATCTCCTTGACTTCCTCAACAGTCTTTTGTTTGCCAGATTTAGTCTCTTCCCCTTCTGTCGTGGGAGGGTTGTCTACTTTGCGACTATCCTGTGGGGCGGAAGCACTATTTGTTGGTGGTACAGCGACAGTCGTAGTCTCGTATACCGTCTTAGCTCCAACCCAGCCCTTCTCCTGCTTTGAAAGGCGGCCGTACGGCGTTCTTAAACTCAATACATCCCTACCCCAATCGAAGCCGCGACCTTGCACTGTGGTCATTTGCCCACTCTGAGCAAAGTATTCAAAAAATCCCCTTAAAAGAGTGCCAACTGAATCTTTATTGTGATTGAGATGACCACGATTGGCGAGGTCAGATATGGCTGCTTCATTTCGCCAGAATCGAACGTCTCGTCCTTGGCAAGTGGTCTGCGCCTCGATTTCGGTTGACGAGAGAGTTGGCGGAGGATCTCTCTGAACCATTTGGAGATTAGGACAAACAAATGGCTGCGCGATATTGACGAGATAATGCAGGACCATGAGCACATATCCATAACTACTCAGTGTTCCTCGATATGGAGTATTGATCCCCCTTATTTTAGCCCAATTCTTAATAAAAAGTATCATCGGCTTGACACGTGGATCGCTGTGGGAGTAGCAGCGGAGTAGTAACGTATTGTGAAGAGCTAAATGTGCTGAAAAGTTGATATCGCACTGGATACCTATGTCTGTTTTGGGAAACTCAAGACGATCTTTGTATCGATCTCGAGGTTTGTTGGATATAGTTGGATTTGGTAGTGTGCGAATCTTGGCTACAAGAGAGATCGATTCTTCATTAGTAGAAGTATTACGATTGGTAGACCGTAGTAGCGATATATACTGTTCCACATCTGTTCGGTCGTCCTCACTAAACACTCCCTTTTCCGACGCATTCTCATAATCAACTTGGGCTCGTTAGTTCCTATCAAATACGGTTTCTCATTTCTAAACTTACTAGCAAGTTGTAAAACCCTATGCTCAAATAATATCTGGTCCAAGGTCATTTGACTACTGTCAAGCTTACGCAAGTCCTCCTGGATCTGATTATGAGTTAGTGCTATATCATTTGTCACCGATACTTGTTGATAGATACCTTGGTATTAGTCACTCCTTGGATATAGTGAGCAATCATGATTGGAGTGATTATGTCGTGCTCTTGATGAGCTTCCCTGCCTTTGAGGTCACTCATTATTTTTGCTGCTCTTTTATGATAAAATACAGGATCTTCGAGTTGAATTTGTTCTAGAAAACAAAGTTGCAAGGAGCTAACTTCAGAGGCGTTAGTATGATATTATAGCAGATATTTCAATCGGAGGACAAACTGTATTTCAGTTTCTCTGCAGCCAAATATACTAATCTGTTATATGGAATGGGATCTCCAACGCATTTGTCTTGCAGCAACCTATAATGATAGAAATTAGCCAGAACACCGACTCCTGGAGGAGTCCGCTTGCAAAGCCTATGACCTACCTCCATGCTTCTACAGCTCTCAGACATTCCATCTCACGTTGATCGTTTGATTCTGGAAGAGGTCTTGTCTCCCACATCATCGCCAGCCTCTCTCCCTCAACCTGATTCCACACCCCGTTGAGTGATCGCTGAAGGAAGGGTGCAGCAGTATCAAATAATGGCTGAATAGATTGGTATCTCCGTAGGCTCGCAGCTAAATCTTCAGATTTTAAACCAGAGATGAAGGCTCCACAAACAGCATTTAATATCGAGCCTTGCTCATCAGTGATATCAGGTGAGGTGAGTGATACATCGTGACTTCCAAGTTGGCGTAGGAAACGCTTAGCAGTATTATAATAATCCCCTAACGATTGATTATCCTTTTGCTTGAGCTTAGCAAGCTTGTTTTCTACGGACTCTTCTACCGAAGCTGGTTCCGCAAAGGAAGCTTCTGGGCTTGAGACAGTGTCTTCTTTTACGAGAATACCTTTTTTGGTTGTGGAGTTTTCTAAAGGCTTCGGATTGGCAGATTTGTTATCCTCTTCATCTACAAAGCCGTTCTCCCACTTCGTGCGCTCCTGCAATAAATCAGCCAACAGCTTAGCAGTTGGCTTTTCACAAAGTTTAATGATTGGTACTCTTGTTCGAGTAAGCAATCGAGCGCCATATCCCATCTCTAGTAATTTTCTTTCAAGAATCCGTGGAATAGGAGACTCGGGAGAATCAGCAGCTGGCATTGAATGAGGCGTTACAAGTGCCAGATCCATGTCAGATGCTTTCGTGGCGAAACCGGAACTCATGCTGCCGAAGCATCGAAGTTCGACATTGGCAGCGTCAAACTGAGGGTTTGAGAGCTCTTCATGCTCATACTGAGCAATGGCTTCCTTACAGGCTTGTTCAACTATTGAACGAAAAGTCTCCTTTTCAGTCAATTCTTCGAGATCAATCCCTACACGAGGAACGACCTTTTGCAAAAGACCTTCTAAATGAGCACTTTGGTTCATCACATTTTCTGTATTTGGATTGAAATGTCTTCCTCTGTTTGGGCCAGCTGGTGTATTAGGTTGATAGAGCTGATGGTTCTGTGGTGGTGGTCTTGGATTTTGCGGTGGGGGTTCTCGGTGCGAAAACTGCTGCTGGTTCTGAAATTGCCTATTCTGTGATTGGTAAGAGCTATGAGGTTGTTGATTCTGCATAGGATGTTGTGAATGAGAACCTCGAGGAGTGTACGAGGACCTGCTTCCTTCATTCTTGAATTGTTGATTTGGATATACCTGGCTACCTTGGACCTGGGGATGATTAGGAAAGCGAGGGCCTGTGTTATACTGGTTAGACGAATTGAATTGGGAGTTTGAGTTATATTGAGATTGGCCTCGAGAACTGAGTTGTAAGAATTTTAGCGATAATCCGACAGGTATATATATCTTAGAACGCGAATAAATACTTACTTGGGATCTGCAGCATATTGTGGATTGCTATTTTGGGATTGGACCTGCCTTGGTTCAACAGGAATGGATAACTGTGCATTCATCTGTCTCCGCTGAGCTTGGTTCAGTCTTTTCTTGCCAGTCTGTGGCTCTTGGGCATTTGGTGTAGCGTGAGCTTGATCATTGCGCCTAGCTGCTGTTGCTAGATATGCCTGTTGATCTGCCAAGCCGGTTCCAACCATGTGCGGTGGTAGTTTTGGCTCTGCGGCTGCAGTGTTATTATTAAGAATAAGACCTGATGGAAATTAGTGCTGTGACTATGAACTTCAATTGCCGCGATCAAGGACTAATCAAGAGCATTTTATATATACATACCACGAAGACGCTCCTCAAGTCCCGAATCCGCACCAGTGTTTGGATGGCGTGTTACTTTTTCTTCCGAAGGAAACATCTTGCGGGTATATTTATCCACAGACTCTTATTTCGCTGACCTCTTGTAGATAGGTGCTTGTAACGAGAACCAATAAGTACGATTGGTCATGTGACCTGTGAATTGATTCGTGATACGCGACCGAGAAATCAGAGCTGGATTAAATATGGAGATAAACCAGTAGCGGTACGAGGTATACTTAAACAGTGCGATGTTTATTTCTTTTCAAGCTCAGAGCGTGTCCTAAAAGGTCCGGACTTGCTCAAATGGCATACACGGGTCGCGAAGATGAATATTTCCGTTTTTCCCATGATCCCAAAGAAATGACTGAAGTTCTGTTCACTAACTTAATGTAACACAACAAGTGACTCCTATTGTCGTAAGGAGAGCATATGAGATGAAGTTGAACACAAGCTGGTTACTCGGTTGATTCCTTATGAATTGGAGGTAGATTTGGAAGTGAATGTAGAAATGAGGCTCAAGCAAGCAGTTCATCGAGCAGGGGTAGATGGCGTGCCGTGGGGGCAACTAGCGCTTAATCAGGTATAGTCCATTTATCTGTCCATCACGCTAAGCTTTCACCAGCCGCCTAACAACCCGTACTCTACAATAGCAGCTTTCTTTCTTGCACAGGCCGTAGACAAAGTCACTCTCTACTTCATTTGTGACATCGCACTTTTTCGACGTACGCGCGCCTCAGTCAATACCACTTACTCTGTACAGTCTACCATCTAATAGAACGCGACGAGCTTGTCTGGGTGGACTGCCAACCACTTCCTGATTCTGCCACGGGGCTTTGCATTCCTCTACTTCATGACGACAAAATAGATACGTAGAACAGGTGCTGGGACCAGCCACTTGGTAGCTATATCTCCTGTAAAAAGATGAGCGCTTCTCCGTCAGGCCTATCCAATGGCCAGACTCCTACTCCAAATTCCGGACCGCCCCGGCCGCTGATGGGAAAGGCCTTTGCGAATGATAAGAACACACTTGTTCCGCGCAGGAAGCGACCAGAACGTAGGAAGCTTGGAGACCCTCCTACAAAGCCGATTTCAAACGGACAGCGAAGACCAACACCTGTTAGGCAACCACCTCCATTGTCTGCTGCTCAACAAACTCCTCAAACCAATGGCGGCATGTCAGATTCGCAGCCAACAGAATATCAAGATTTCCCACTGTACACTACGAAGCGAGCCTTAATGGAGGGAATGCGCCATCATGTCGCTCGATTTGCCTCCAAACACCCCGTTGATCCCAATGACCAAAAAGAGTTTATGCGACCGATTGCATTGCATAGACGAGACCCACGGCAGCCTGTTGGGAAAGAAGCTCAGGACGTGGGTATGGAGGATACGATAATAGATTCGAAGGAACAAGAGCGACTGGACATACTGAAGGCGGAGAAAGATGCACAACGGGCTGCAGATCTGGCACAAATAGCCCCAACTGGAAAGGGCCCAAATGCTGTTGCTGCCAAAAAGACTCAAGCTTTTCGAAATGAGAAGACTACTCAAGTGTTTAGGGTGGACAAGACCGAAGCAGAGAAGAAGGAGTCCGACTTGCGCTACGAAGAGGCACTGCCCTGGCATTTAGAGGACGCGGATTACAAGAATATTTGGGTTGGCAGTTATGAGGCAGCACTCTCTGATACCAATGTGATGTTCGTAACCGACGGTACCTCTTTCAAGATGGTTCCAGTAGAAAAGTGGTATAAATTCACACGGAAAGGGCAATACAAAACTTTGACAATTGAAGAAGCAGAGGCTCGCCTCAGTAAGAAAACCAAGGAACCTCGGTGGGTCATGCAAACGCAGGAGGTCAAAAAGGCACAGGAGGAGCTGAAGCAGACGGGTAGATTCTTTCAGCAGGGCAATCTCTTCACTGTCAAATCCGAGAGCAAGGCGGCCAGTAAGAGCGAGCTTCAAGATGCAGACAACCTAGACTTCAATGAGGAGGACCTTTTTCAGGATGACGATGAGGCTCCCAATATGGTGCCCGATGAAGATCTAGATGAGAAGGAATCCAAGGATAGGATCAAACGAGAACAACTCGCAGCTAACATCTTCGATCAAGCAAATGAAGCTGATGTGGATGAGGAGGAACGTGAGGAGCGGAAGATGAAAGAAAGACTGAAAGAGGAAGGCAAAAAACTCAAGAAGGCCTTGGCAAAACGTGAGAAGATGACTATTTACGATGAAGACTCTGACTCGGACCCATACGCAGAGAAAGAGAGCGAATCAGATACTTCTGACGACGAGAAGCAGGCCGAAATTGATCGGAAAAAGGACGAAGAAGCGAAGAATAAGGCCAAGACCGAATCGAAACTTCCGTCCGGTGCATCATCTAAAGGCACAAATACTCCATCTGGACGGTCGAAGCATGTGGATGCTTTAAAAAGATCAAATAAGCGATCTGGTTCTCCGAATATTTCAGAGTCCAGCGGCAATGAATCTTCCCGCAAGAAGAAGAAGATGAAGCACTCATCTCGATCGACAGGAAAGGGTACATCTACTCCTGGCTCTCGTTCGATGTCTCCCGCTCCGTCGTCATCTGCGCCTGCTCCTGGGCATATTGCTCGTAAATCATCTATTGTCAAACTATCTGTCAATCCAACAAAATTGTCAGATATTCAATCAGTTATTCCAAACCCTAGCCCAACCAACACCAGCCATATGAGTGATGGTGAAGCTACTGGAGGCGAGATGTCTGATGGTGGAAGTAAACGCAAGAAGATCAAGCTTCGTATTGGTGGGGCGTCTGCAGCGAACTCACGAGCTGGTAGTCCGGTGCCTGGTAAGTAAAGCTTTTATAGATTCGTTTTTGGAACGATGAGATCATGCGAGCGCCTATGGTCAGTGCTAACATTTTTCAGTACGATCAGCGTCAGCGGTAGCAAACGGAAGCCGTGCTGGAAGCCCAATTGCGGCAAATGCTTCAAGTAAGATATATTTTCTTTATGCAAGCTTTACTTCTTTTCTTGAAATACCATCTATTCCAGACATAACAACTAATAAAAGTAGCACCAGATGGCCCACTGCTACCATTGCAGCCGCATGAGATTACCAGTGCGCTCACCCCTGAAGGAATTACCATTGGGCATCTGATGAGAGTGTTTTCCGCGAGAGTGGGTGATCCGCCAAAGCCAACCACTAAGAAGGAATTCATCACACTTGTCAAGGAAAACTCGGAATACGGGAAAGACAAACTTTTGAGGCCAAAGCAATGAGGGAGAAATATTGGATTTGGAAAGCATCGGGATTAGTTGTTTAATGAGATGAAGTATTCCTAAGATACCAGGGTATCTTGAACCAGATTGCGTTTGGAGAGCATTCGGCCTGCCTCCGCTCAATTTCAGAACGCGTCAGATAGGGTGAGCTTTTTGAAAGATGTTACTATAGAGGCCGAGTACATGAACTTAGACGAATATTTGCCCCAATAGCCAGAACGATTGTGAACTGGTCCTTTAGCTGGCAATTTCTCCACATTTTTGAGCACATATAACGATGAGATTAGACAGCATGTCATACTTGTGGGCTGTACTGGAATTTGGGCCTCCTCTACAATGTGTTTAGAAAAGTCACTATGATATGGTTGTCTTGGCCTGACTACTCCACATGTATATCAAGAATCGGAGACCAGAAGCCTTAGGCCTACTAACAAGATTCATCACAACGTTTATAATCTCCACACCTTGTGATATTGTATTATTCCTTTGTCTACCTAAGTATCCGTCTGCCACGAATAATCGAGATTCTTATTTCTCGTTACACGATTTAACGCCTTGAACCTCTCTCCCTCCCAGCCATTCCCACGATCAACACCATCCCATTTATGACCAGGACGGATCCCGTAACGATTCGGAGCTGCGGCACCAGTATACATCGGTTTCCCACTTGCGCTTTTCCTCTCTTTCTTACTACTCAAGAACTGTGCCGCAGGGTCGTTCCATCTATCTTGTTGCTTCAAATCCGCATTCAAATCCACGTCATCAATGCCCCTTGCCACCGGCATGAATTTGGCCTCGTCGAGCTCCTCTCTCCTTTTCGCTCGAGCAGCAATCTGAGCATCTCCTCTCTGCGCCTCTTTCTCCTCAGCTTCTTTCTTCGCTTTCTGTTCAAGTTCTTTCTTCGCTTCTGCTCTTCGCAAAGATATGTCGATTCGGCGACCAGTGGCATCTCGGTAAACCGTCTCCTCCGTGCCTTTCGAGCCCTTGGATTCTTTTTTCCAGGATGCTGCTTCCTGCCGTTTGCGCTTTTCCATTTGGGCGGCTACGCTCTTCCCGGTCTGTAGTCCAGCGTGTGTTCCATCTCCCATCTTTGCAATACCCGCATCATCTATGGCCGGTTCGTCATCGTCTTGTTTGTCTCTTCTATCCTCCGCCGCAGCTGCAACGATGCGCTCTGCTTCTATGTCGTCGTCGGTTTTAGGCTGGAGAGCAGGAGTTCCTACAATTTTCCAGGCGTTTGTTTTATTTTTACGGAACTCCGCGCTGGACGAGGAGACCGTCGTGGGCCGAGTATCATCTTCTTCGGTATTTTGGGTGTTATTCCAGCCAAGGACATCGTCGTCCGCGATTACGAGCCCATTAGTCTTTTCGGACTTGCGCTTGCGCTTCTTTGAGCCTGTAGTATCTGCCGTAAGATATTTGGAGGCTAAATATGAGGAGAGCGACATTTCCTAAAGACTTGAAGAGTGACTTTGTATTTTGTCGTAGCCTTGCGTGGTTCAGCATCTACTTTGGAGCTGATATCTTGGCCGTGTCCCACCCTGAGCCTTGGCGTGGTTGTTGGTGCGGCTCTTCCTTTAGGATCATTCTGTGCACAGAAGCTTGGCCAATCACACGCTACGGAACTACCGAGCCCCTTTTCTCTCTTTCTGTGAGACTGCGAGTCAACATTGGACTACGCCTCACTCCACTGGAGTATGAAACAACATCAATTACCCAGCTTGCCCATTCAAGGTCCGTGAAAGCTACATTATTCCATGACTCGCCACAACTCTTAGGTGCAACGCCCTAATTTGGTCAATTCTGCCTTGAATGTACGCCGAGATGCTAGTAGATTCACCACAATCATGCATTTAGTGGCATACCGAGCTTATCACATGAACCTTATCTCCTTTCTCTGTAGCCGTTGCAATTGGCAGATGCCTCTACTTTGAGCGTCTCAGCCTTACTAACCGGAATTGTATGTTGCAACCCTTGGGGGTTGCACGTCCAACATGAGAATGGCAGTTGCTTGATAAGTATGCTCTGATCCGCTTCTATCTTTTTCTTTTGCTTTGTGTCTAGACACTCATCTCACACTCCTTACATTCTTTTGGGAGTTAGATAGGCAGTGTTTATCCTTAAGATCTAACTACAGTCATTCTCTAATCTTCTATATCACACTCTTTTGCCATTATGCTATCCTTTCTTCGGAGATGCGAACTGTTCATGTTATTGGCTGTTACTGTAGCTGCCGGCCCAGTTGTTGTCCGTACCACAGATCTTGTTGGTAGCCCCAATCTTTACTCGGGTATAGAGAAACGCTTCATACCTTCTATCCAACTTGGAAGTTATAGTCTTGCGACAAGCCATGTCAATGAAGAACTACTAAACATGTAAGAGCCATCATCAAAGAGAACTGGAGACCATAATTGAAGATCCATTCGAGTTTTGACACATTTCCCGCATGTGCTAATTGATCTTAAAAGTAAGCTTGGTTCGACTAGTGCCAAGGTTGGAAACTCTTTCCAGCTTCAGGTCCAATGTGTTGATTGCAGAAGCTGGGGACAAGTTGTCATCTCAACTGCTGGCGTGAATAAAGATGATGATGTCCTCAAAGACATCATTCATTTTTTCGAGGACCCTGTTGACGCTGTCATTGAAGCCTTTGATCTAAACGTCAAAGTTGATCTTCAAAATGTTGGTGGACATTTCAACTTCAATGTCAAAGCCGCTGCTACCGGCTCGTATTCTATCCCAATTTTCAGCAGCCAGACACCTGCTGGAATGGCTATCAGTGAAGACATCAGCTTTGGAATGGTCATCTACATAGATTTAGTCTTCTCACTGACCGCTGGTATTGATTTGGATGCTGGATTCGAGTTTGCTTTTCCAGATGGAGCCTTTATTACCGTCGATCCAATCACAGGTAACATTGTAGATTCAGCTTTGTAAGTTTGCCTGCCGACCTCCTCCAGCAAGTCTTTCTAACTGTGAAATAGCCTTAACGGGGAGATCGCGAGCTTGCCCATTATTGTGAACTCTGGCGCCGCAACATTTAAGGCTGCGCTCCGTGTCCGTGTCGAAGCCGGTACCACTATTGAGATTCTAGGCAACGGCTTTGACTTTGAGCTAGGTGTCTATGCTGATTTGGTCCAGTACGTTGCAACTATTGGTACAACTGCTGAGTGTGCCTTTGCAATCGTTCACAGTGTTGATCTCAGCGTTGGCGCATACGCACATGCCGTCGTCTCTATTGACTATAAGGAGTTTGGTGTCAGCCCAGCTGTGGTCACTACTCTCTTGAAATATGATTTGCCTAGTCTATGTATCGCTGGAAATCAACCCACAGCGACCACTGTTCTTGCTCTTCCAACAGCTACGGACGGGCAGCTTGTCTCCACCACTCTGCAGAAATCTAGCTCGATCAATACGATTTCAGTCACCGCATCGTCACCACAATCTGCTGTCACTGCTATAGTAACTTCTACTCCTGGCCTATCTCTTGGAGGATCCAGCACTCAAGTCACACCCACAAATACATCTGTTCCAGGTGGCATATTCTTAGCTACCTCAAGCAGCCCGCTCCTGGTCTCAACCAATAGCGCAGTCCCCACACCAACAGCTTTATACGGAAACAGCACCATCACGTCTGCCCCATCGATGACTACGTCAAGCGTCTACGCCACCGAGACGATATTCATCACAGTGTGCCCCTCTGCTGGCCTTCATTTCCCAGCATCTCTAACATCCACGATTGCTGTTACATCAACCAGGTTTCTCTATGAGACCATCTGCCCCGTCGGAGCTATTCTCCCAACAAGCCTCCCATCTGCTCCAATCACTGTTCCAGCTCAGCCAGCCAGTTCGTCTGGTGGCTCATTGCAACCATCCAGCGTAGCTACAAGCGCAGAGGCACCACAGATCACTACAATAATTCACATCGCCTCACCTTTGCCGATCACACCTCTTGCCACACCAATTATCGAAGTAATCTACACGCCTACATTCGTCAACCCAACGTACATGATGCCCACGGCAACTGTCTTCGCAGTCGCGCATCCCGATTGGAACGTCACTTCTCCCATTGTAATTGAGCAGATTCCGGCAACATCTGCACCAGCCATGACCAGCGGTGCTGTCTTTCTACAAGCTCCGGCCCCGTCGCCATCGGTTGGAACGAGTACCGCGCTAGGAGCTGTGAATGGAACTATCCCGATACCTGCTACGCAACCAGAGTTTACGGCTGCTGCAGGTCAGAATGGAGTTGAGTTAGGGGTGGCATTTGTGGTTGGCCTCTGTGGCCTAGCTGCTGTGATGATATAAGCGATATAGCTAAAGACCTCTCGCTCCCAAGCGTACTATTTCGTCCCAATTATACAACCTTTTAATAGTTAATGACCAAAGCTCTTATATTCATTTCATCAAAACTATGTAACTCACGTTTTAGAGTCATGAGACACGATCAAGAAAAGTGATAAGTAGAGAGGATGAGGGTGAGCGTTAGAAAAAGGTAAGGAGGTGACATCTTTTTACCGCAGACAAATTGATGTATCATATTATAGATCGGCGTTTTATTGACATTAGCATTAATTTGTTAGGCCTTTGCACCGCTCAGTGGTGTATATGGCTTATATTTAAGTGACTAGCTCGTCAATCATTGTGAGTGATTGGCTGTTCGTAGGTGTTGCCCAAATTACAATAAGCGCCAACTGCACCGAAACATAACACCATATCGAGATCTGTAGTGATTAGTATACTAGTTTAACGAGGCCAAATGCTCCCCAAATGTAAGACAAACCACCTGAGAAATGACTTACCTGTTTTCCTATTCTCAACCACCAACCTGCGTCTGGTATAGTTTTGACACTCTGCCACCACAAATGGTAAAGGTACGCAACAGATGCTACTATGGCAATCCCAGAAGGAACTATTGAGAGAATAGCTTGTTCGAAAAGAAGAGTGAAGTCGAGCCCACCCCTACATGAAACTGATACTCGTGGCCCAAAGACGTTATCCGCCTGGGGATCACAAGCGTTCATTGTATGAGTGATAGGAATAAGAAAATGTTCTACGTGGTGGTTATCGAAATAGCATATACATGTTTTGTTGGTTAGGAGATACTCTAACAATTTCCCACATTTCACGTTTGGAGAAGGGTTCTAAAGGGCCGCGCAAGTTGGATCAGGCATCTGTATGAAGTATGGAGCATTTTTCACAAGGAGAATA
>Ga0247807_10001335_pt1 | contig 14490 bp, 15 predicted proteins | sample UWRJL074202C1_FD_179931 | JGI IMG/M metagenome (GOLD analysis project Ga0247807, IMG submission 179931) | Plant litter microbial communities from Arlington Agricultural Research Station in Wisconsin, United States - UWRJ-L074-202C-1 | ecosystem: Environmental > Terrestrial > Plant litter >...
CGGTGGTCCTTGGTATCCTCCGTAGCCACCTCCATATTGAGGCTGCTCGTTTGGGTATGGAGGAGGTGGACCTTGTTGAAATTGAGGCGGTCCTGGAGGCATTCCGAAGGATGGGGGTTCTTGGCCATAACCAGGATTTCCCTGTTGTTGGTAGGTTGATTGGGCAGGATGGCTTTGATGTTCTACGTGCTGGGGATTCAGATGGTTTGGTCGGTAGCCACTGCCGGGCCGATTTTCATATCCGAAATCTTGGTTCTGACCTGAGAATGCTGGTGAGCCTGGCTGCGGAGAGGAAAGATATGAGCTATGTGGTTTTATATCACCGCCTTCCATGGCACTAATATCACGGGTTTTTATCTCGGTCCAAATCGACCCAGACGTTTTTCCATGCCCACCAAGACTGCCATGATCATGAGCACCTTTATGACCGTCTCCAGCATGGTTACGGCCAGCTTTCACAGATGCCGATCCTAGGATGTGATTGAGACTATTACGGTCAGGTTGCTCCTCTACCCACTTTTTCACAGTGCTGAACATGTTGCGATGCACCTCATTGTGCTCGTCTCTTAGCGTCGGATGGTGGAAAACATGTAAGATATCATTCATAACTTCGTCTACAGAGATGCCAGGGTTTTCCCAGGCATATAAGATACGTCTACAATGGTTAGCTTCGACAGCACTACGGAAAGTAGTACATACGGTGTGACGTATTGCAAAATGGTAGCCGCTACACGACCTGCAACACCATTGAGTTTGTTCGAGAAGTGGTCTTTGGACAACATGGAATGAGTTGGATTCGTGCAATGGGGATCGTTCCAGGGTTCAAATTGAGAGTTTGCACTAATAAATATCAGCTTCGTTCTTGAGATCACCATTAGTGTACTTACCTCGCTTCAACAACTCCGGTTGATCCTTCCTTTAAGGATTTGGAGACAGCAGTGATGATAGGTCGGACAAATGGTGCAAGTAAAGACAGCACAAATACTGTCAATGTTTCGCCTATCTTCTCCACCACGGCTTCCAAGCCGGGAATTTTGGCAATTGTAGAACTAATTGCTTTCACAATGTTATCTCTAAACTCAAGGATTGGATATATTTGTTTAGCTGTTTTGATTGGATCAAAATCAGGACTCATGCCAGGAATAGATCCACCCTGTTGTGGGGGACCGTCGAATTGGGGGGCACTTCTGGTCGTGCTGTTCTCGTACTCCTGTTGAGCAGATCGGGTCTGCAGATCACGAGCTGTACTCGCGAGTCCTCCACCCAGTCCGGGGACCTGGGTTAAGAGACTTGCAAAATCATTTCCACCGCCGCCAAACAAGCCGCGCTGGCCGCTGCCGCCACTTGCTTGCTGTTTCTCCGCGCCCAGAAGAGCCAGATCCATCTCCTCAACTTCAGTCTGCGTGAAGTGATCAGTTGCCTCTCCTAATACCGAGTGCAAAAAGTCAACCGCACCAAATGTACCCGTCTATACGAATTTGGTTAGCGTATTGAATGAAGCGTAGAACCAAAATTGAAATATCAAAGCTTCGGATATTACCACCAACAGAGTGGTGGTGGAAATCAATGGCTGGTTGCTGAGTGCATATCAGTGCAAAGATAATGCAAGTTCTGACGAGATAGCCAGTTTCATTTAATCTGAAACTATTCACGAATTGAAACCCCATAGTGCTTCGTAACGTTAAAATGCTAGATTTCGGCACAGAAAAGACTTACGACTAGGGGAAATACTCGGTGACCCCGAATTGTAATCTCTGTAGAATGACCGGTATGAGGGAAGACATCCCGATAGCCAAGCTCTCGAAGGGCCAACTCGACGTAGTTCGTATGTGCGCCGAAATCCTGGTATAGATCAGTAGAGTTAACCAATGGCTGCAGACTTCGTCACCTCTAGACAATGTAGACCTTGACCCAAACATCGCAGAGCCTCACAAAGATCTTCCTCTTTACCCCGTGCGTGCCCTGTTCCATTTGTATAAAGGCGACCAAAGTGTATTGATCTGGCAAAACTGAATTTGACATATCCTGCACTAGTTGCCCAGCCTCCATGCTCATTTGCGATATAATTTTTCATGCCAGTATTCATATCCACCTCGAGTTCAGCACTCTGTACTGGACCGCGTAGTCGAGGGTCGAATTTTCGCGCATCTGCATTATCTGCATAATCCTTGGGATTGTCGATGTGCTCTTCTGGCCGATAGACACCTAGGCGCTCCTCCGTCACTTCAAATTCGGCAGTGGCATATCCAAAAGACAAGAAACTCAACACCCAGACCTAGAGCCTGTTAGAAAGCCATGATGAGCAGGAGGGTATTCGCGTACCAATATTCGAATGGTAGGTGCATTAACGCCTTTCAAACTTCCAACGTCAACACTGGAAGGGTCAGTAAATTTGAGTTTCCATTTTTAGTAGTGCTCCTAGTGTAGACCACTTGCAATGCAAAACACTGAGTTGCAACACTGTGTAAACACATGCTTAGGGGCAACCCAATGTGTCACGCCGTATGAGACAACAATATCAAGCTTTTGGGCAAGACGATCCAATGCAACGATCATGAAATTATTGGATCGAATGTCTTCTCCCTCATAGCCAGACACGGTCGAGCTTAGCTTTTTTTTTTTTTTAAACATCATACTGTTTGACACAATGGGCAGCATTGAGAAATACAATGATAAATGGTGCCAACATCGCTCAAGATAATGAATATTTCTTGATAGAATTCAAAGGAGTTTTGAGCCCCTGTTTTACTTACGCTTGAGAGTAATCCCTAAGCCAGTTTCCAAAGTACACTCTTTTGATCATCATAGATGTCCATTTATGACCTTTGATAAATGCAATCGTTTTGAGCATATCCTCAATATCTGGGGTTTGAATCAGCAGATTCTCAAAGACAAGTTGGTATGTTTGTGAGCACTTACCTCCGTGGCGAAAGTTATTTCCTTCAATGGTAGAAATCGAGGGTATGTTTCCAGCACCAAAGGCCGCTGCAGGAGCAGGCAGCACAAAGAGGGTAATCCATGCTATCAGGAGGAGTGAAGTGCCTACTGACGGGCCTCGTAGTCCCATCTTCTCGTCTTTATATTTGGTGAGTTGTATTTCAATTTGGTAGCTTCCTCGTGGAATAGTAGGCGAAAACTAGTTGAGTGGAAGTAGAAACCAGATGCTAGTAGCTCCAACTATGAAAAGAAATAATGGTATGGTAAGTGTTCTGGTTCTGATTCTGGTCTTGATCTGATCAAATATGATGGGGTCGCTGAGCCACGATCGCGCTGCTGAAATAATAAGAGTTACCAAGAGTAAGTTCGCGCACACCAACATCAACTACTCAGCCGCGTGCGTAGCCTTAATGGTTGAGCGTCATAAAGGCGTGCCCTGCCCCTCCATGCCCCTCCAGCCTATTCAAGCCTTATTATTCAGGCCCAAATATAATTAGGTAATCTTCCAGGAATAACAACGGCCCGAGCTCAAGCCAGGCACCACGCTAAACCAACTCGGCAGATAGCCGTAATCTAATTTCACGGATGTCCCGGGGCAGTTTTTTTTGTACATACAACGCCACATCCGAACATCTCACTTCACCTCACCTCATTTCCACCTCACCTCACTCACTCCACCTAAGGATTCATCACTCCGTCATAGAGAACATTATCTGTTTTCTCGTCTACAAAGGCTTCCTACTTCCCTGAGGTTTTGCTTATCCTCCATTTACGCGCTTTGGCGGTTCTATAGAAGCCGGACCTACCTCCGTGCTTGGACTCCTGAATACACCCAACACAATCATACAGTTGCAAGCCATGTCACCTTCTCGCACACTGCCAACGCTTCTCCAATCAGAGGTTGCGTCTCACAATACAAAGGAGAGCTGCTATGTCACCGTTGGCACTCGTGTGTTCGATGTGACGGATTTTGTTGAAAGCCATCCAGGGGGAGGAGACTTGGTTCTGGAATATGCAGGAAAAGATATTACCAACATCTTGAAGGACGAGCTCTCCCATGATCATTCTGAGGCGGCATATGAGATACTTGAAGACTCGCTTGTTGGATTTGTTATCACAACAAAAGTACTGGAAACTGCCGTCAAGAGCTCCAATCCCGATCAGATTCTCCCTCTTCCACCTACGACTCAAAATGGGCTTTCGGAGCTGAAGGAAAACGATGCTCTAGGTGGCTTGTACGAGAGCACTGGAATGTCATCGGCAGACGATCTTACAAAGGAAACCGACGCCTTAACAGACTACAAGAGGCACAAGTTCTTGGACCTAAGCAAGCCATTGATTTTGCAGGTATGGTTTGGTGGATTCGAAAAAGACTTCTACCTGGAACAAGTACATCGACCGCGCCACTACAAAGGAGGAGAATCGGCGCCGTTGTTTGGTAACTTCCTCGAGCCTCTCACAAAGACACCTTGGTGGGTAGTTCCGATTGTCTGGTTACCGTGCGTTGCATACGGCACCTATCTTGCTAGAGAAGGATGCTCCAGTGCGACGGAGGAGACTTCGTATTGGTTTCTAGGACTCTTTTTATGGACTCTTGTCGAATACATTCTTCACAGATTTTTATTCCACCTTGATTCGTAAGTTTTTCATTATCTCAAACGCTAGTGTAAAAGGATAAATTTCTAATTAGACGTAGCTGGCTCCCTAACAATAGAGTTGCCCTTACAGCACACTTCTTGCTTCACGGTATTCACCATTATATTCCAATGGACAGGCTGAGACTCGTCATGCCTCCTACCTTGTTTTTGGCTCTCGCCTACCCTGTCTGGAAGTTCGCACACTTCGTTTTCTACTGGAATTGGTCTGTTGCAACAGCCGTATTTTCTGGTGGTTTGTTTGGCTACGTGTGTTATGATCTTACGCACTATTTTTTACATCACAAGACCTTGCCAGCTTATTGGAAGGACCTCAAGAAGTATCACCTTCAACATCATTACATGGATTACGAGAATGGCTTTGGAGTTACCAGCCGTTTCTGGGATTCTGTGTTCGGCACAGAGTTGGCCCCTCCACCAAAACGTGTATAAACGGATTTCGCATGCGACCAATCCAATTGGTCTTTAATGATTGTATGGATAGGAAACGAAATCAGTAGGCAATCTAGACAGGGGCGTTGGCTGGCTTTAGTGGAGTAAATGTAAACAGTCTCCTAAATCGTAGTGGGTAAATAGCTTCGGTAATAATACATAATTCTAATCACACTCGTTCAAATACATTTATCGTTTATAGCTCCTAAATTTGGTAGACTGCTGGGATTTAACTATAAATTTCAATAATGCGGAAGGAGTTGCTAAAAATGCGCCACTGATTTCTCAAGTTTGCCTTGACCGAACTACATCCAAATTTATGATACACTAATAGTGATAAATATTTGAAAGCCTGCCAAAATATACTAGAAGTCAAGGCTGATGCATTCCCTAATTGAAGATGCATCAAAACTGCGCCACCGCCGTATCACGTGCCATAGTGTCTGGATGAAAATCCTCACCTAGCCACCTAACCAAATTGCACCCATCTACTTCTTTTCCCCAACTCCCGAAAGCTTACTATACAAACATAACCCATAGTGGACCTACCTTCCGGCTAATAGCTACTTCAATTACAATGTCATCGCTTGACGTCGAAGCTCTCCTAGACTCTACCGCGAACGCTGCCCCAGCCGATCAGAATGGGACATCCAAGACGAAGGATGTAGACGACCGGCATAAATCTGAGCGCAGCGATCGCCGCGACAAAGACAGAGCTCGCGACGGGAGTAGGGATCGTGATAGGGATCGCAAACGTCGGGAGCGTAGCCGTGATAGATCTCGGAGGGAGGCTAACGGCGATAAAGAATTAATCGCAACTCCTACCAGTGATAATGGAAGTGCTCATGGTAGCATCAAAAGTAGGCGCAGAAGCAGAAGTCGAGATGAAGACCGTCGGCATGCGCGCCGTCACAGCAGAGATGGTGATTTCTACAGAGGAAATGGTCGTGCCCGCTCACGTTCTAGGAGTCCAAGAAATTCGTATCGGCCAAGAGACCGACGAGACCGCGACGACGACATGAAACCGAGAGAAGACCGTCGTAATGGTCGGCGACCAAGCCGAAGCCCAAAGCGAGAAACTACGCCTCCGTTGACGGAGGATGAAAGAGATCGTCGTACTGTTTTTGTTCAACAGCTTGCAGCTCGTCTAAGGACCAAAGATCTCATTAATTTCTTCGAGAAGATTGGACCTGTCAAAGAGGCACAGATCGTGAAGGATAGGGTTAGTGGTAGATCTAAAGGGTATGTGTTTACTTCAATATCTAGCAACGAATGCTAACTTCCTTTACAGTGTTGGTTACGTTGAGTTTAAGAATGAAGAATCGGTCCCTGCTGCTATTCAACTCACTGGACAGAAGCTCCTAGGAATCCCAATTATTGCCCAGCTTACTGAGGCTGAAAAAAATCGACAAGTCCGAAATCCAGAAACTACTAGTAACAATCCGAATTCGATTCCTTTCCATCGTCTCTACGTTGGAAATATCCATTTCAGTATTACTGAAAGCGATCTACAGAATGTTTTTGAACCCTTCGGTGAACTTGAATTTGTTCAGTTGCAAAAGGAAGAACAAGGTCGGAGCCGTGGATACGGATTTGTACAGTAAGCATATTCTCTTCAGTACGCTGCCATTAGGCTAACAACTCAGATTTCGTGATCCAGGTCAAGCTCGTGAGGCTTTAGAGAAAATGAATGGATTTGATCTTGCAGGGCGACCAATTCGTGTTGGTCTTGGAAACGATAAGTTCACTCCCGAGTCTACCGCCAGTCTTTTACAGAGATTCCAAGGCCAGAGCCACCAACAACAATTCCAGGGTTCTGCATTCTCCGGTGCTGGCGGGAGAGGTTCCCAAACAGTTGGAGGTAGCAATTTCGATCGAGCAGGCGGCCGTGACAATGATAAAGGAGCTGGTGGTGCCAGCGCGCTAGATGATACCGATGTTGGTGGGGTAAACTTCAACAATTATAGTCGTGATGCATTGATGAGGAAGCTTGCTAGAACAGATGATCCCCCTGCCCCGAATGGACGAACCGAACGACGTGAGGTGCTGAAGCCCAAGACTGAGACGAAACCCTTGCCAGTAAACGTAAACATGGCTAGCAGAGGCGTAGTGCTGAAGAATATGTTTGATCCCGCAGAGTAAGATTCTTGGTGCTGGAAATGGTAATTTTGCTAACACATGAGGTAGGGAAGAAGGTGATAATTGGGAAAAGGAACTTGAGGATGACGTTAAGGCAGAAGCTGAAGAGAAATATGGCCATGTTGTTCACATTGCTCTAGATTCAAACTCCCAGGGTGACATCTACCTCAAATTTGACCGAGTTCAAGGAGGAGAAAACGCAATCAAGGGTCTCAACGGCAGATATTTTGGTGGTCGAATGATCAGCGCTACGCCAGTTGTAGATGCGGTCTACAGCAGTTTGTTCTCACGCACCAAGGCTATATAACATACTAATCATGGCCTCTCCCCTGTTGGACTTTAGGGTCGTTTCTGGTAAGTCGCTTAGCTATTGTGGTAAGGTTGATCAAGACTGACAAATTCTTCAGATTTTTATCTCTCTCCAGAGATCATCTCGTTGCATCGGAGTTATAGCGTTTCAGTATCATGTATTATGGATCGTATATATATTTCACTTCAAACGCCTGCTATCGACAACGTTATATGGCACCTTCAGCAATCGCAACCTTGGCTTACTGGTGTCCAGATTTTAGTCCTCTGCCAACCTTCCGAAACAATTAGTACATATTCCCATCTTCGACTATAGGGCGCTCAAACCGATTGCTGGAGGCTCAAGCATCTCTCGAGAATTGGCTGATTATTACCTGCAGGCATCTCGCGATTTCGTCTGCGCTGTCCTTAACAGCCGATTGAGTACGTTTTTCACTGATTTAACATAGGGATTGCTAGTTACATATAAATCATATCTCGTGTTGCATGGTTCTTGTGCATTGGGAGGCAGGTTGCTCATAGGTAGAAATTAAACGTTGTCCTTATCTTAGATGCCCATTGATGTGAAGCCTTGATTTTCTTCACAACCTACTTATATCGGTGATCAGTGCATCGAATTGGACACACGATGACCAAAATGCTATATGAATCTGGAAAGGTAAATCTTGACAAGTTTGTGTTCTAATTCTCGATCATTCTTAGTACAAAACACAAGACTGTCTGTTACTTCTTCTACCCACCAACTCCAGATAATCTTGATTGCACACAACATGGCACTCGTGCTCGTGGTCCAGCAAACTAACATCTTAAGTTAAGAAGGAGAGGATGGGGAGTATACGGGTCCCATTATTGGATTCATAAGCTTTAGGGATTGCTGTCATGTAGTACATACTCCTAATACGCACTCCTACTTATCAACTCTTGAGGGACCTCAAAGGCTGACTGACTTGTCGGCCTCTGAACTTTTACGTTTCGTCCATCAAGAATGCTTCTCCTCTTCCAGCCCGCGCTTTTCCTACTCGCTGGAAGGCGGTTCTATATGTACTTTGCTAAAGGATCAGTAGGGTCGTCATTTAAACGAACGTCAGGGGTATTACCCCTTTTGATATCTTGGCAAAATCTGGAGGAAAAGACCTGACAATTATAGGGACTGATAATGACGACGATGTATTCATTTTCTTCGAGCATTCTATAGCGTCGAGTAAGCTTATCAGATTCTTATTCCAAGCTTCATTTCTGATCTAGAAAAATTAAATCAGCTCAGCATATCTTTTCAACAGATAGGGAATATCTCGATAGAGTGTATTTCATTTCAATATTCCACTTATTATAGCCAAGAGTGTCTTCCCTATCATTTGTAAGTATTGCGTGAACACCACTACTATTCCTGAACACTGAGAAGGAAAGTTTCCACTGTGTATACATCCCATTACAATTAACTAAGAAAAGCTCAGCTAGTGCTGAGCTTCTAGAGAGGTTTTGTTATGACAACCCTACCTGACCAAAAATTTGAATCATGCTATCATCCCATTTCTTCCGGAACAAAGCAAATCCTCAAAGGAAATCGTTTCTATCGTTGGGGGCTGCTACACAATGTAAATGGTACAAAGCGCTCTTACATCCATTCAAGAATTCGTGTATTCTTCATTGTTGACAATGGCATTTACTTCTCCAAATACCACAGTGCCCCCTAACCAACTCATCTTCTCAACCTATTAAACAATAATGACCAGAAGTAAACACTCTACGAAACCATTGATATATGTGCGAAACGCGATTCATCACCTACACAAGGTGCAGGCACCTTGATTGCGAAGAAGATAATTGTTTTAAACAGCTAAGCAAACCTACCAAAAGAAAATTCTTGTATGGGATATTTGAAAAATGCAAGCATCCACAGAATCGTATGAGATATACCAAGTAAATGCGATCTGGGATCTGTCCAGAGTGTGCACGCTATGTGTGTAAACAATTGGCACACGCTAATGCTAGATGCCAGAATGATAAGTAACAACAAATTGAGCATTGGAATATCAGCGTAAAAGTTTATGGGCTTGTCGTTTTTGACTCTCTAACATATTTGAAACGTTCACTAAATATACTACTGCGGGAGAAGACCTTCAAAGGTGAGGCTTCTTATAAGGGAGTCCGTCTCGGTGGTCCATCCTACCAAAGGGACTAATATCAACCTATTTGTATGGCGCTAGAAAGAGTTATTGAGCAACAGAAGCTATGGGAATTCAATATCTACCAGATCTGGGATTACTGGTGTATGGTGGCTATACATTTAATCTGTTAGTCTCCAGCCCAATAAATTCTATATGAGCTCTCGCTTCCCATAAGAAGGCTCGGATAAAAAGCCTCCAACAAATACCAATCATAACAATACCCAGATCAACATCGTCTGACTTTCCAGGAAGTGGCCATTTGAATTCTAACTGATGCAAAGCAGGCTCAAGCGCTTGGTGTACCAATTGTAGCTCATTATAAAGTTCTAAATCTGGATCTTCTCCACGCTTTTCCTGAAAGCCCAGAACTTGCATTACATACTGCTGAACAGACTTGATCATTGGTGACGGTGCTACCATCTTGCCCCAAAGAGAAAGCTCACTTTGCATATCTTCCAAAAAGCCGAAAAAATTCTTCGGCCCAGTTCCAAAATCGAAACTACTAATGTCTGCTTCTGCGATTATCAGCCACCTTGAAGTTGAGGGAGATATGCCGGCTAGCGAGTAAGTCGATTGTGAAATGCGATCCAAGGCAATATGAGAGTTTACTCGACCATATTTAGCGAGCTGTCGGTTGTTGAGAAGCCGTTGAGCAACAGGGCCGTCTTTGAGCAGTAAAAAGGTATTATCCAGAGGCGAAGTTTTGGATGGTGCTAGCAAGTATTCGTAGTCTGAGTTTCCAGGTAGTCGGACAACTGGGAGTAAAATATCTCCGTTCTCGGCGTATTTGATGGTTCTGTCTGCAATATCAGGTGCTCTTTCGGGCCGAAACCGTGCTACTTTGAGCGGACAGCTCCAGTCAGGTACCCAAGACGGTAGAGCATCGATTCTTCGGTTCTTGGTCCCAGCTCGACGTACAACTGCTTTCCATCCAAAATGAGCTACCAAATTCAATGCGGTTTTGGTGTAGATCTCCACGACGGACACATTGTAATTTGGCTTTATGAAGTCGCTCAGAGAAGCTCTCATTAAACCCACTAGTGAGAACACTTTGTCTCGAGGATCAGTAGCATCGCAATTTCGAGCAACGTCTAGAAGAGTTAATAGCCCTTCTGCGCTAAATGGCAGAGAGTAGGAGAAGGACACAACTGGCGAATTGGAGGTATTGGAGTCAAGCTTGTAGAATGGCCAGGCCATTATTTGGTCGCCACATATCATAACCAACGAGTTGGCTAAAGCAACCTCTTGAAGCACCCATACCCGCCCAAAATATCTCCGTGACAAAAGCTCCTCCGCATGCGGGTTATGACTGATCATTCCGGGGTAGAAATTGGAAAATCGATCCAAGCACAAACGACTTGTCGCTGTAGCCTCGCCGATATAAACGAGCACGGCCTTCGCTCCACGATAGATGTCTGGCATAAGCTGAACTTGAACACCGCGTTCGCTGACGTTGTTCTGGTCGATGCAAACAGCATCAATCCATATTTTCCGGACCACCTTGGTATGCCGTACGCGCTTTAGTGCCATCTCGCAATTTCGCGTCACGTTTATGGGGTTCCTCGAAATGAAAACCGTTCTGCACGGGGTGGCATCGCCATCTTCGTCGGCCCAAGTATATGAGATCGCTTCATATTCTGGCTTATCGATGAGATCGTGGGTGTGAATCTCACAATGAATATCATCATCCAGTCCGCCAGGGTTCAGGTAGAGGATACGTATTTCGGACTGCTGATTGACAGGTGGAAGCGGAGAGCAACGGATTGAAGTTTTGAATGAGCCACAACGGAGACAGCTCTGGATCCCATCAACAGAGACTAAATCAGGACGTCTGCATGAAATTTCGTGCCACGACATCTAGGTTGACTGGTTACAAGGTGTAGTTGGAGTCATCTAGAAACCGAACGTACTTTTGCCGAATAAGTATAGTTTATGGTTGAAGGGCGGGTTCGGAAATTATGACTTGTCTCATAAGACTTTAAAGAAAACGGGGGATGTGAATGGACGAAGTGTTGGCAACGTAGGAAACTGAACGAAAAATAGAAATTTAGGAATGCAACATGAATTTAATACAATAAGAACTAAAGTCTTTAACATAACGAAATACCCACAACACACCTACAGCTCAGCCACCCCCAGCAACTAATCACTGGATCTTGACATATTCTTTAACGAACGCGGGCAGAACAGCTTATTGGAATCATAAACTCCCCAGCCACCACCAGTGACTAGCCATTGGATCTCGACGTCTCTCTATTGAGACACGCTAGGTCAGGCTCCAGCGCATTATTCTCAGCATAGCCAACAAGCAGTGAAACCATACCCCGCTCAGGGCCGATCGAAAGATACTTAAAAAGAATACCCACCTTGAAGATAAATCTCATTTATTGACAAAGCTATCTGGCGACCGCAATAGCCTCGGCTTTGTCGTGATATCGACACTTCCTATTTGCTACTTCCGTTCGACTCGACATACTAAGCTGGCGAGACGTTTTCACCATGGCGACGACTAATCGAAATAGACGTATTCTTAAGGAGGTACGCAGCATTGAAGCTAGTCTTTCGACCTCAGAGGTCATTAGCTGGCGCGAGCTGGGAGAAGGCATCATGCATTTTAAAGCAACGATAGCTGGCCCCGGCCGTACACCATATGAGGGTGGCACATTTACTTTAGACATAAAAATTCCACTGGAATATCCCTTCCGCCCACCTGCCGTCAAATTCGACACGAAGGTATGGCATCCAAACATTAGCAGTCAGACGGGCGTTATCTGTCTTGACATTCTCGACTCAAGTTGGTCTCCAGTAATCACGATACATCATGCGCTTTTATCGGTGCAGAACCTTCTTTGCAACCCGGAGTTCAACGAGCCGCTGGATGGCGAGGTGGCCAAGATGATGATCACAGATCGGGATGCGTTCTATCAGCGAGTAAGTGAGTGGCTGACAATTTATGCCGGAGCACCAGTTCAGGATCCCAAGCTTCCTAGGGCTGAGTTTCGAGCGCCGCTGCTGAACTTCCGCGAGGAAATCGAATATAGCCAGTATCGGGGATACAACGAAGATCTCGTTAACCGCTTTGTCAATATGGGATTCAGCATCAGCCGGGTTGTCGAGAGCTTTGACTATGTGGGAATTGATGAAAACGAGGGCTTAGATTATGAGCTAGAAGAGGCATATATGGGGGATATCACCGCAAGACTACTAGGTGAGCCATGAAAGGGCGTTGTAAATATTAAACAAATTAATAGAAACTTAAGGTTAGATATCCGACTTCTTCCTTTTTACTTACTACTACACAACAAGGAGAAGCGGCAATAAGCGAGTCTTCTTCACTCTCACTCACTTCTGTCTTCTGTATAAGTCCGACCGAGACGCCACACATGATCTGATATGCATGTCCATTCACTTGGCTAAATCCACATATAGGCATACTATTAGATTTGCTGTTGAGTTTTTATCATTATTTGATCTAATTATTTATTGTGTTGGTATCTTGTATGAATATATATGTATATCTACTATAGCATAGCTAGCTTCGCTCTATCCCTATGGCTCATTGCCATCCTTTATATCGAATATGCACACTTTCCACCCTGCAGGAATTGTTATACAAACGCATGCTTTGGTTTTCATCGCCCTATTCTCACTGATTTCATGCCGATATGTTTTGTAAGGGTATGTATCTCACAGGGTCGCAATACCCGTACCCAGTACCAACTGCATTGCTCTCACTATGAAATGGGGTACCGCACGTTTATGTTTTTGTTTCTGTTGTGCTCTTCTTTGGATATGTTCGTAGAGCCAGAAGGTCTAGCTAAAGCTGAGTCTTCTGGTAGTTAGCTCATGTTCTGATACTGCCAATATCAACACTTAATCCCCGATATTCTTTAGGCACCTCTCTCTTAATTACATAACAAAGAAATTACTGGGGCTGTCACGTCATATGTGCGCAGCTGATGATGATCGTGTATGCAAATGGCGAGGCATCCATGACTTTCAAAGGGAGTGTATGTCTACTAGGCAATACAATATTTCCAACACAGGGCTTTCCCACTTGTGAAACAACCAGGCGCCGTTCCACCAGACATGAATCACTGCAACATTCTAGCTTCTTTAAGAGGCATCACTCTTTGAACTAGGGCACATAGATGATAGTTGCCTTTGTTCTATAAAGCGAATATAAGATGAACAACTTACCTACTACTATCTTGGCTACATCTGATATTATAATAGCTGCCGTATTAAGACCACCAGCTTCTATTAACACAGACTGAAATATCAATAGAACAAGTCTCAATTCACACTCACCTTCAGGACAAGGCTACCCGATTGATTAAGAATCAACCGGATTCACCACTTAGTGCAGAAGGCTACAGACGAATTTTCCCCAACACAAGGCCTCGCTTCTGTCTTGGGCATAAAAAGTTCTGAATTTTTTTTCATTCACCAGCATGTACCAAAATGAATCTGAAAGCTTTTTTTGTTCATTCTCTGATAGGCTCCACCCTGATCCATCAACATTGGTTTTTCTACCATCCAGGCAATATTACTAACCAGCCTAGACTCCTTTTGAGTTACAACCTTTTGTGCCAAATTTCATTCTGCAGGCACCTGTATATCCTTTCAAGCCAAGCCTGGAAAGCTTATAGACTATTAGGAATATAGAAGATAGCTATATTCGAGGAGAAGTAGATCATACTCAAAAGCGTGTCAGAACATCAATACACTCCACAGAAAGTCCAGCAATAGCTCGCGTAAGATTACCTGAACATTACCTGAACTTTAAAGAGCTGTACACCTTACCAAAACCTTAGAATTCTACCTAAAAGTACCAGCCAATAAAGTTT
>Ga0247807_10001336_pt1 | contig 14489 bp, 9 predicted proteins | sample UWRJL074202C1_FD_179931 | JGI IMG/M metagenome (GOLD analysis project Ga0247807, IMG submission 179931) | Plant litter microbial communities from Arlington Agricultural Research Station in Wisconsin, United States - UWRJ-L074-202C-1 | ecosystem: Environmental > Terrestrial > Plant litter >...
CTACCATGTTACTCCTTGCTCTGCAGCTTGGGGGCACCTCGTTCGCCTGGAATTCGTCCACCATAATCGGTCTCTTTGTTGGCTCTGTCGTCACCATCGCCGTCTTTTGCTGGTGGGAGAGACGTCTGCAAGATATGGCAATGATTCCTCCAAGAATTTTCAGGAATAGGAACGCCTTCATTATTTTTACCAGTTCCGTTTTGATGAATGGGCCTTTCCAAACAATAGTGTTCTGGCTACCGATCTGGTTTCAAGCAGTTCTTGGGGTATCCCCACAGCAGAGCGGTATTAGATTTCTACCTACGGTCATTTCTGATGCCCTCACTGGAATCATTGGATCAGCAATTGTTATGAAAGTGGGCATCTGGAATCCGTTCCTCCTTTTTGGCTTCGCTCTTGTATCTCTTGGACCAGGTCTTATGACTACAATACATCCCGGAATATCAGATGCTCACTGGATTGGTTTTCAAATTCTCGGTGGTGTTGGGTATTCCCTTTGTTCTAGCTTGGTTGGTTTGCCTTCCTTTAATTATCACGTCGTGTAGCTGATGCTCAATTTAGAATCACATTGGGATACAAGCTTCACTTCCACAGGATCTTGTCCCCCTAGGATCCACCACACTACTGTTTGGCGTGTCCATGAGCGGTGCTGTGTTTCTTGCCATCGGCCAAGCAGTTTTTAATGACCGCTTATACAAGAATGTTGGGCAAGTGGTTTCGAGAACGGTGGTCAATGAAATCAATTCAGCTGGCGCAACTGGTTTCAGATCCGTAACAGATGTAACTGATTTGCCAATAGTATTAGAAGCCTACAGTCGCACGATCACCCAAGTTTTTGTAAGTTTGCACCTCAAAAATTAGGGAATATAAGCTCACTCATACATTAGTACATTGGTGCTGCTGCACCAGCAATTGGCTTCATACTGCTACTAGGAGCGAAATGGACTCCACTAAAGAAAACAGAAGATAAAAAAGACAACACCGAAAAGGTTTCTTATACTGCAGCGGAAGATGAATGATATTTTCGTAATTAATTAATCCACTAGCTAGTCCAATATGATCCAATCTCTCTCAAGTCATCGACGAGTGCATGTGGATTTTCTAAGGCCGGAAAGTGCCCGCCAGAGTCGTGAGCTGATCATGTTAGTAGAACCGACAGACTAGCCACGTGGAAAGGGAAAGTAGCCAAGGATAATACGACTTACTGTTATACTTCACCAGATTTCCAACCGAGGAAACCACATCCTCAATCCAGAAAACTATGTTATACTTGAAATCACTAAATAGCATAGGTGCGTCGGTCCGTGCTTTAGTGTAGGATGTCTTGATCAAATTTGGGTTTTGCGCGTATGTAAAGATGGAGCTCACGATGGATCTGGTCAAATAGTATAAAGATACCTGGAGAAGGATTTCATTATGCGTGAGCACGGATGGCGGTGTACCTGCCTGTGGATCGGACCCTGTGGATATTCAGTCACGGATAAGATAAATGATCAGGAACAAAGGCAAGCCTACACTCAATATACTTCTCTCCAATCCAAGCCAACTGTCCAACGGGATTATCGTAGAGCGTGAGTCCAACGGTGTTTGGCTGCCCTCTAAATCAATGGATAATTCCCAAGAACGAATCAGCCAACTAACTTACCTTGGTACTATGTTCCAGATTGTATGCATTGCCAGTAGCTTGAAAGTTCAAAAAGTAATCCTCCCGAAATTTCTGATATGGCGTGAGGGTGATGTTCCGATTAGCTATATCTTCCAAGCCGAAGGGGAAGAAAGGCACCGCCAGAAGATGCACTGCGCGAACGGTAGTGTTGAAGTTATCGTACAGACTATATGACAACATAGCGCCAAAGTCGGTTCCATGAGCAGCGTATGTCTTATAGCCTAGCACGTCCGTCATCAAGGAATTGAAAACCCTGGCAGTATCATCCAGAGTCCAGTTGGCAGGTGGTGCGCTGGAGAATGCAAAGCCCGGCAGGGAGGGAATCACCACGTCAAAAGCCACCACCGAGCTCTGGTTTTTCTTGCCGGATGTGTTGCATGTGTTCGTAGTTAGAGAATCAATGATTGGCATGAACTCCGCGAAAGACCCAGGCCACCCATGGACGAGAAGCAAGGGAATCGCATTTGGGGCGTTGGACTTTTGGTGGAGGTAATGGATTGTGATGCCTTCGATGACGGTGGTATACTGCGGGTATCTGCGGCAACATTCTGTTAGAGAGGATGTTGTTTTAATTACCTTTAACTAATATCTAGGACTAATTGCAAGTAACCAACTCACCGATTCAAAGCAGCTTGCTCAGTGTCCCAGTCAAAGGACGTGGTCCATTCCGCCTGGAGAGATTTCAGAACTCCAAGATCGATCCCCAACGACTCACCCACTCCCGGATACTCTTCGGCATCAGGCAGTTGGGTTTGGTTAATCAGACTTAACATCCGCGGAACATGCTGGCTCAGGTCGATCTTGAATTCCGTGGGGCTTCCAATTGCTTTTTGGCCAGCAAGCAGTCCGGCCAGGACGAGTTTTACGGTTCTCAAATACATACTTGCTTTGAGAATCTCAGGTGGAGATGAAGTAACGTAGTTGTTTCAGAGGATCGACCCGAGGTGGGATGTTATGTTTATACATCAAGCACACCTCCTCCGCAAAGTCAGCCAGAAAGTATTGGCTCGCTTCCGCCAAAAACATAACCACATGGAGGCTTGCAGGTTGCATTGATTGCACTGCATCAATGCTCGCCACCACGTTGCTGAGGCTCATTCATTTCGCGTTCTTATTCGACTACGGAAGGTAACACCACCCAGGGCGGCCGGGTAAGCCCCCCCTGCCCTTCCGCCAATAAATCCACGGTTGGGATTATGGTTATATTTATATTCGCCTCCTTTAACTGAAAAAGTGGCTTTTCCTTCTCGTTCCGCCCTCGTAAATCCGTCCCCAATAGTAGTAACCTCAACTTCCATTTCACTAACCCCCACTGAACATCAATATTTACTTGTCTCTCTTTGGTCCATATGACCAAAGTGATCATCAAATCTCTATTCATGCCCTAGTCAGCCATGTTCCGCCAATTTTCCTGCTCTCCGAATATGAATCCACACGCGTTTACCGCACCAAAATGCAACTTGACTTTCAAAGTCCGCCTGCTATGTTTTAGGAAACAACACTTACCGCTCAGGCGGATTTCTTTGGCAGCAAAAAGTGGTCTGCTTATTTTCTTTCTCAATTGATCCCATCAAGTTCACTGAACTGGTACATTGCGTGAACAAGGTCTATTTGCGTCCTTTGTCTGGGTTACATCTGTTGACTGGTTTTTTTTTCAACATGGCTTTCCAAAAATGCTTCTTCAATTGACCACCAGCTGCATTTTGATGGTTGCACGGTCCAAATGTCTAACGCCAGAAAACCAGAGAATCCAGACTCCGATGGGGTGGTACTAAAGCGCAGGAAAGATTTTAAATGAAGCTGCCAGCATAATCACAACACTCGACCTAATCATTCTACCATTCAGATTCGGTTCATAATAGAGCATCTAATAATATAAACAGTAGATATCGTAACCAACAGCAAGCCCTCATAGTGAACGAAAGCCTTTTCTTTTGGAAAACTATGTTATGAAACGGCTGTAATTAAAAGAGGTCAATTAGAGGAACAGATCAAGCGTCCGTATTGCTTGCCATTGGTCTCTTACAAAAACATAACAAATTGTTGGCAAGTAGGATTACTTTGTGGCCGTATGCTACTGGCCTTGGTTCAATCTGTTTCAAGATCGGATGTACTAAGAGCTAGGAACTCAAATTTCACACTCAGTATATAGTAGTATTTAGACTACCGGCTATCTCCTTGCGCTACTGGAGCCAAGTCTATTTCTGTACAATTCCAATCCGGAGTAGGCTATCGTGCTTCGGAGAAAAAGGATATAGGTTATGAATAATTGACGTTAAAAGCTTCGTTTAGACTCTGGACACGCTACACTACGGTAGTAGCTTAGCACCTGTTGCAGAATGAATAACGAAATTGATCAAGCCTACTGCTTGGAAACATTCTCACGTTCTCAAGATCTCACGAGGAACTGGGAAATTTAGGCTAGAATAAAAAACGATTTCCATTCCTTATTAAGGGTATATATTATCATATGGAGCTCAGGTGATAGGTATTACTTGCTTTACGAAGAGCTTTGGCTTTTGGGTATTGGTGAGGCCATTGAGAGAACCAGAGCTGTGGCTGACTATCAAGCTACTGGCCCTAATTGCAGGTTGTACCCAAAGGACCCGAGTCTCCTCCCGGCTACACGGCAACAGCAATCGCAATTCACGGTTGTCATCGTAATACGGCGAGGTTCGCAGCAGTTTAGGATCCAGGGTTCGTCAGTATTGTTTGTGAGCTTCAACTGTAGGTAAAGGATATCTGGGCCGTGAAAAAAGAGACTCCATCTAGATTGCATGTAGGTACAAGGAATATCGTCTTGTCACAGGGTGGTAGGGATTTGGGAGGTATGGCTGAATGGGGCAACGTCATAAACTTGAATGTGGTAAATTAGTAATCAAACAATATGTAACCGGTTAGTATTTCCATCCTAGGATAAATGGGTTCTCTTCTTGAACATTATAGATGACATCAGTGATAAGGGCCATTTTCCTTTGGATGTGGGACTATATGTACAAAATAGAGCAAAAGAGGCATAACGAGCCAGAGATGTTCCATCACATTTCCAACACATCAAAAGGATCACTTCTCGTGAAATTGCGACTGGCAATATCATCGGAACATCACAATAAAAAGTGTGCCTTTGGGAACTTTTACCGCTTATTATTGGGATTGGAGGACATGACCATCGCCATAAAGACGCCGAAGTCTCGATGCAGTTAGGTTAAGCGAGTTATCTATGCATTATCCGAGAGACACACATTGTGTATGTACGTGACAAGCCATTCCTTGGCTCTTTTATAATCTTATATGCATATTCAAGCGCCACTTCACACCGAGAACCAGGCTACGGTCCTCCAATCAAACCCTCACCACGGTCTTTTGAGCCTCAATCGGTGAACTAGAATATAGCTATCGATATATTGGTTTATAATACATGTGGTTTGGCATATCAGATATATCGTTCACCAAAATGCCCCTAATCCCCAAGTCCCGGGGCGGTTTTTGCTGTCAGATGGTTGGAACTCGTTCAAATAGCTATCTATGTGAGACTTTAGCGGACCGTGTATTCTAGCCTCAATTTTTCTAATACTTACGCCATGTTTGGATACCCTTTAATATTATGATCCGCTTTGGGTGCTCGTCATTGCCAACTTACTGTGGGAAGAGGTAAGGATGCTTTCCTGGCTGGTACATCTTCCTAGAAGATCACCCAAGTAACACATGTAGGCATCAAATGACACTGATAATGAGGAGGTTGGTAAGGGAAATGGTAGAATCCAACTGAGGAAGGCTTGTCAGACTATCATCACCAACACTCTTAACAATACCCAGAGCGTGACTGTTTTAAAAACACATACTAGTGGTTCAGATATTACTTCAAATAGCAAATGGATTCATACATATCATGGACGATGATAAACGTACATTATTACGTTTCGTGTCTTCTGCTGGAGAGCTCTCGATAGCCACAATACATTGCAACAGTGAAGCAAAGATTGATATTCGAGAAAGAGACGGGCAGTGCCGTTGTACTGTTCTGTATTTCAACAGCACGAAGATATGGGCAGAGAAGCCGATATTAACATCCCAGATAAGACGCAATGCGCGATCCAGCAGACAGCAGATACGGGTGACAATAGAGAGATAATGAGTTGACATCATTTTAAGTAGAATGCAATTTATCGAGGGCTCAGACATGGTAAGCCTTGCATTATCTGACTGTTCAAAGCATAAAGAGTGTAAGGGTTGGTGAGGGCTTGAATAGAGACATATTTATACACAACATGTGCTCTGGTTTACATCGGGAAATCAATTTCGTTGTGGGTCGCGTTTAAAAGAGTCGATCTCAAACTTAATCCCATTGCGACGCAAAGACATTGGAACGCTACACAACTCTTAAGACTGAGCTCAAGCAAAGAGAAATATAGTCAGATTTCGACTGAGATCTTAAATTGTGCGAAATAACCAACAACTAACAAATAATAGCTTAATCGCTTGTTCGTTCTTTAGAGTTTTATTTTTATTAAAACGTAACAAGCAGCTTTAACTACAGAATATAGAGTATGTACTGCGCTCTATATAACATTCACTTACCAGTTATTTCGCTCCAAAGCTTAAGTTTATCGTAAATCCAGTACTACGGTATAGAGGGATATGTATTAAACCCTGACAATCTTCCAGCGTACACAGTTCCCACAAAAGCTGATCCAATTAGGAATTTAAGCTGACAGACTTAGCCCTTCCAACTGAAGTGGATCGAAATACAAGCTAACTCCATCAGTAATTCTGATTGGCAAAGGAGAACTAGTCGCCAAAGGCCTGTCAACTGTTACAAGTAAGCGTTACATTGTGATCAGGGTGATTGCAAATCTAGCCCTTGATAGATATTTGCGCTTCTTTGGAAATCGCTCTTTAGAACTGCTAGTTGATGACGTTTGTACAGCTGAATCAAAAGTAGCCAGGTAGACTCAGCAGGACCACAACATGGGTCAATTAGCTTACTGTCAAATGATTTGTGTCACTACTGGAGCTTTGCGTCTACTTCTGCGGGGACTTCGTAATTCGCTGTTGGCAATCTCGTTTACAGCTAGTTGGGACAAATGCTGACATTGTCACGGTATGATAAATTGACTAAGAAATTACCGATCCGACGCTAACGAAAACAAAGCCCCACCTAGGGTTGAAGAGAAACGCCGTCGATCAAAACTGTGCGGCTGTTTGCGACTATTTCTGCCGCTTAATCCTCGTTGCCGCCGCGTCCAGTCCTGGCTGCAAATTCTTCATTATCACAGTTTTTCGTAGACTATGCAATTTCAGAAACATGTAAATGCTGTACTTCGTGTTTGATATTGTTCACTGAGAAAGAGGCAGCCATTTCCTTATCTCCAACACAGGGGATGGACTTGGGAAGATATCTTTAGCTATCTAAGTTCCAAGACTTTCCACAGAGGTCAAACCTAAGAGTTTGTGGAGATCTCCAGAATTATGAGACGACAATCATCCTGAATGAGGAATTATATCTACCCATTTCTCCATAGGACCATTTGTTGTAGCCCCTAGAACCAAAAATGTGACCGGAGATACTAGCTCATTGGCCTACTGTTCTTCTCTAGGTTAACAAGCTCCAAGGACAAGACAATGGCTTCCATTGATGGTAGATTATGCAAGGTCCCGATTTAAGTATCCCAGAGACAGAGCCTAGAAATGTGCTTTTGGCGAGGTTGTGGGAAGGGTCCGAAACGTGGCGAACCCAACTTTCATGTGTTAGACAACCCACCTGTTGATCTTTTAAATTATCCCCATGAATCTGTTAGTTCCCACAGAATTGGGAAGTCATTCCGCTGATTAACAAGGATGTATCTTTGGTCTCCACCAACTCGGGGCTCCAACCTGTAGGCTTCTGTTTGGGCCATGTGGATAGTCGTTGCTAGGGCTCGTGATGTTCATAGAGTGGCCAGTGCCGATATTAATATAATCCGACATTGGCTGGTAAAATCCCGAACAGGGGCCGCAAGCCTGTGTCTGTACCTTGCCCCTGGTATATTTGATTGGATACAGCCATACACTCTCTTTAGGATATCATGCCATCGCGAAGATCCAAATGATGTATGTACTCTAGTTAGCGGCGAAGCTCGATGTAATTTGATGCGGAACTATGGAGTGATGTTGCTCTCGTGCCCATTTTCGCCATCTCGGCCCAAGACCTTGGTACTGACCGTTAGCTTTTGGTAAGCATTAGTTACAATTGGACTAAATAAAGCTTATGGGGCCAACTCTCAGAGATCGTCAAACGGCATGCTATAGCGTATGGCTAGGCTCGGGAATGCACAAATCTCCGGGTGTGTTGGCGCAAGTTCGTGATAATAAGTAACGTTCCAACAATCTCGCCAAGGTACACCAAGTAAACCAAGCCCTGGGCGAATTGTTTCCAGAAGGTGTTAAGCAAACACCAAGACAACGACAGACTAAATCGAGTATTTGATAAGGCTTTGATTCGATAGCTTTGCCTAGGAATGCTAGATGATGTATGAATTGATTGGTACTTTTGAGTTGGATCGATGATAAAACCTTGGCTGTGTTGATATTGGCATTGGTTGCCACTCGTAACAGGTGCTTAGTTCAAAACTACAACGCTTGGTGACTTCCTAGACGAGGAGGAGGCCGGGCAATATGGTAATATTATTGTGTGTCAAGGTTCGAACTTAAAGTTCGCAGAGGTATAAGAAAGAGATCGGCACCCGCCCTGCGCACTCCTGAAGCATCTTCTTTTATCACAGACTTTCATTGACCTGCTGCACGCAGTAAGATCGTAAGATGGACACCAAGAAGAGCCTCGAGGTCACGCAAGGGACATCCCTAGTCTCCCCTGCTACGGCAATTGACGAGCCTCACTCCGACGGGGAGAAGGCATCAAACGTGTCTTTCGATATAGAGCGACCCTATCCAACCGACGAGGAATGGGAAGCACTTCCTAAAGTACCAGGATCAATTCCTTGGACAGCAGTAAGTAGCTTTCGATAGAGATGCAGAGAAGTATACTGACCTGATTTTCGTAGTGGACTGTGGCAGTAGTCGAATTCTGTGAGAGATTCTCGTACTACGGAACAACCGCAGTTTGTAAGTTTGAGCTTAGCTGAGTGCGGGAGAGATATACTGACGTTTTTATAGTTGTGAATTTTATCCAGAGAGACCTTCCAGACGGATCTTCGACCGGAGCAGGCTTCCTCGAGGTACCGTCAGGTGCTCTTGGAATGGGCCAACGTGCTTCCACCGGTCTCACAACTTGTAAGTTTATCACTGTAACACAACATTTCGGACACAACTAAAGAAATACCAGTCAACAACTTCTGGTCCTACGTGACACCACTGTTGGGTGCCTACATCGCTGACCAGTATTTTGGACGATACCTTACCATTCAGTACTCCATCTGTTTTGCTTTAGTAGGCCATGTTATCCTGATCATCTCCGCTATTCCACCCGTGATTGTCAATCCAAACGCAGCAATTGGTATATTCTCCCTTGGAATTGTTATCATGGGTCTTGGAACTGGTGGATTTAAATCAAACATCTCGCCCCTGATCGCCGAGCAATACAAAGACGAGAGAGCATATGTGAGAACCAACAAGCATGGCAAGAAGGAAATTGTGGATCCGGCAACCACCACTGCTCGCATTTACCTCTACTTTTACTTCTTAATCAATTGCGGTTCCTTGACTGGGTCCATCGCCATGGTTTACGCCGAGCATTATGTTGGTTTCTGGCTTTCTTTCATGCTACCAACCGTCATGTTCTCTATTTGCCCAATCATTCTGTTCACGTTCAAGAAGTATTACGTTCTGTCCCCACCTACTGGATCAGTCATGGCAAAAGCTTTCAAACTCATCAAGCTTGCATTTAAAGGCAAGTGGTCTATAAACCCTTCTACAACGTAAGTCTTTACTCGCCCTTACCCATACGACGTTTTGAACAATACTAAATTTCCCAGCGCCAAAAATTTCCGAGATCCAGAGTTCTGGAACAAGGTCAAGCCAAGCAACATCGCCGCGGCTGATCGTCCATCTTGGATGACTTTTGACGATGAATGGGTTGACGAAGTTCGTCGTGGTCTCCTGGCATGCAAGGTCTTCCTCTGGTTCCCTCTCTATTGGCTTGCCTACAACCAAATGACCGGTAATCTGACATCCCAAGCGGCTACCATGAACCTTGGAAAGGTCCCCAATGATATTATTAACAATCTCAACCCTATTTTCATCATCATTACCATTCCAATCATGGACTTCGTCCTCTACCCTGCTATCCGAAAGACTGGATTCAACCTTACCCCCATCAAGAAGATCGCATTTGGTTTCTTCCTTTCGAGTATGGCTATGGTATCGGCGACTGTCACCCAACATTACATCTACAAATTATCGCCTTGTGGAAGTGATATCAACGCACAAATGAAGGCTGGACGTGAGGATTGTGCTGCACCTTTCACTGTTTGGATACAAGCCTTCCCTTACGGACTTATTGGTCTTTCCGAAGTCTTGGCATCAATCACCAAACTTGAATATGCATACACAAAAGCACCAAAGAACATGCGTTCCACTGTTCAAGGTCTCGCTCTCCTCACCAGCGCTATTTCCAGCGCTCTAGGTCAGGCTCTTGTTGGTTTGAGTGAAGATCCTTTGTTGGTATGGAATTACGGCAGTGTTTCTGTCATTGCCGCTTTGGGTGGTCTCGGTTTCTGGTTTACTTTCAGAAAGGCAGACAAAGACGAGAACAAGTTGAACAACTTGAAGGCCAGTAAGTTTGAGGGAAGAAGGCAGGGGGATGTGGAGAACAGAGAGACTGAAGTAGTTACTGTTGGAGATGAAAAGAAGGCTTCTGGTTTATAAAATGTTGAGGGCCACCAGATCCTTTGATGGCTGTATAAATTATGCTTCTTGTACCTGAAACAAGTACTTAGCAATAACTAAGCATCATCTAATCACACATATAATCAAATAATTACTCTATACTGAGTTTTATGCTTTAATTCAATATGACTGAAAGTGAATTGGGGCGAATGACCAGAAGAGCTTTTTTGGGTTAGTCACGATGCGACCTTAATATGAAGTATGAGCGTTGGTTTAAACCATATCCAAAGAGAGTAGGAACTTTTATCTGACATAAAATAATGTTAAGCTCTAACATTATTTTATGTTCTAGCTGTAGTGGAAGCACGAGCATATGAATCCTGGGGCTATTCTTGAAATCTTTACAATGTATAAAACCACTCGTAGATCCTATTTTGAAGGTGTGGTCGAGGAGCTCTTCAATTTTATTTATGCTGCCACGAAGAGAATTGTATTTGCCAAGTATCTATGAGCCGATACATTTCTGTGCTGTAGAGAATAGTTTTGCTTATGTAACTTTCAACTTGATACCCAAATGTTGAGCTAGCCTCAAACTGCTCGTTCTAACTACAATTGCTTCTAGCTACCCGAGCACACTATACCGACTACAGAAGAGGATGAGTTTCCAAATAAAAAGTAATTAACACCGACTGCTTAAGGCCGACCGTAGACAATTGGAGTTCTCTCTCATGGTATGAGGCTCTTTTCCACTTACCCAGATTTGACCTCGGTCGTCAGATTTGAAACTCTCCTCGAAACATTTGCGGCTCCTAGGGCCATCTTTACTTGGCTCGTCTTTGGGCCCTCGATTGACCGGGTGTTTACTTCCAATTGAGCTATACCCTTTTCCACTGGCTGTTGTTGAGGAGAGGAGGAATTGTTGCCAAAGCAAACCACGGCACCATATCGCCGGATTTAACTATAGAAAAAAAAGAATTCTTTTTTCGAACCTAAAGAACAACAATGACTGGGTTTTGATTCAAAAAGCCATGTGCGAAGAATATGATAATCTTGTATGAATCGACAAGGCTGACTTTGCATCTGCAAGCCTGGCAGATGCTTGCGGATGCACGTGATACCCCAGCCGTTTACCTCGGTTTCTCCAGATTACCCCAGCCGGTGCCGACCTTCATGTGGAGAACGATATCCAAGTGGCCTCCTTATATACCACCTCCTCTTCCGATATAATGAACTATTTGCATCTACATCCTCCTCAGATCTACTGAACTATTCTTCTTCCCTCCCATTATCACACTTTATACTCTAGTAATCACATAATTCAAGATGGTTATCAAACCAAATCAACCATGTTACGTCCTCGGCGTGGGCATGACGAAGTTCATTAAGCCCAGAGGCAAAGTCGATTACACAGAGCTCGGGTTTGAGGCCGGTGTCAAGGCTATGCTCGATGCGCAGATTAGCTACGACGATGTTGACCAAGGTGTTGCTTGCTATTGTTACGGAGATTCTACCTGCGGCCAACGTGTGTTTTACCAATTTGGCATGACCCAGATCCCCATTTACAATGTCAACAACAACTGCTCAACCGGCTCGACTGGTCTTCATCTTGGGCGCAATGTTATTTCACATGGTGGTGCCGACTGTATACTGGTCGTTGGTTTTGAAAAGATGATGCCAGGTAGTCTACAGAGCTTTTGGAACGACCGGAGCAACCCCACCGGCACAACCCATGAGATGATGATTGCTACCAGAGGAGTCACCAACGCACCTGGAGCCGCACAAATGTTTGGAAACGCTGGCCGTGAATACAAGGAGAAGTGAGTTTCTGGTTTATCAAATGTTCAGTTCTATGCTAACAAGTGCCCACAGATACGGTGCTACCAACGAAGACTTCGGCGAGATCGCAAGAATAAACCACGAACACTCACAGCGCAACCCATACTCCCAATTCAAAGACGTTTACACCCTCGATCAAATCATGGGCTCTGCCATGATTCATGAACCTCTCACAAAGCTCCAATGCTGTCCTACATCAGATGGAGGAGCTGCCGCTGTTTTGGTGTCCCAAGATTTCTTGGATGCCCGTCCACACTTAAAGGAGAGAGCTGTTCTCATTGCTGGTCAATGTATGGCCACCGATGCCCCATCTCTATTCTCGAAATCAGCAATTGATCTTATGGGCTTTGAGATGTCCAAATACGCAGCAGAGACTGCTATGAAGGAGGCCAAGGTTACACCTGCTGATGTTAAGGTGTGCGAGTTACACGACTGTTTCTCTGCCAATGAGATGATTACTATAGATGCTCTCGGGCTCTGTCCTCCTGGCAAAGCACACGAAATGGTTCGTGCAGGAGATATTACATATGGTGGAAAGATGGTCATCAACCCCTCCGGTGGACTCATCTCCAAGGGTCATCCTCTTGGAGCTTCTGGTATCGCACAATGTGCAGAGCTTGTCTGGCACTTAAGAGGTTGGGCCAACAACAGATTGATCAAGGACACTTCTGTTGCCCTACAACACAACTTGGGTCTTGGAGGCGCAGTCGTTGTGACCGTATACAAGCGTGCAGATGGAAAGGTCGCCACCCCTGTGGATGATAAGACTATCGGTGAACAGAATGGTTTAGGTTACAACCCTGCAGTTGAGGCAAAGGGCTTCACAGAGCAGCAAGCTCGTAGCACTCTGAGCAAGTCCAAGAGCAGTGCCTGGGCTCTTGGAGAGACGGAAAAGAAGGTCGAGGCTCGTTTCTAAATGACTATATATGTATGATACCAAAATTTGCAAAATTTCACATCACCTGGGCTTCATTTGAATTTAGAAAAGGGATAACGGCGACACATGCCTGGCGGCATATGCCTCTCTTATAAGAAACTGTGAGTGACTAGAGAAGGGTGCATATCACATGGCTGACAAACTCACCCCCTTTTTCTAAGCGAGAGCTTCTCGTAGTGATTATGGCAAAGAGGTGCGAGTATTGTATACAGTGATACTAAATCCTCTAGCAAATCTGGAGAACAGATGCATCTTTAAATGTATCAAGTAGTAGAGCAAGTGCGACGGATAAAAAATTGCAACTGTGCAATTCACGTAGACTTGCAACAAAGGGTGGGAAAAAATAGCGTGTTGGTTACAAAACTTGAAGCTAGAATTGTGAAAAATGTAAAGTTGCAGAAATGCCACAGATAGTGCAATCCTAGACTGGCAGTCGGTGTGCGGCACGCAGCAAATGAGAATGTTTCTAAAGTACCGCCATGCTTCAACAACGTTGAGTTGGTGACAGGGGCGGCAGCTAAATTTTAGAGGTTGTTCAATGAATTTGCAGTGTTGGTAGATCTTGAGGAGTATTCAAGGACTAGCGCGTAAAGCTAAACCATTGTACGCTCTCAACACGAGCACTATGTTTCCCAGTATCTCGTGCAACTTTATGCATCTTCTCACTAGCGCTTGCATCTGAAAGCAGATATTCAATCTATACAGACTTACGAAGATAAGCAAACGCTAGTGAATGAGCAAGTAGCAGATTGGAAAAAAGATATTTGCTCCTGGAAGACTGAAAAACGGTAAATGAGATGCAGAAAAGCTGGTTTAAAGATGCGGCTTGACTATTGATTTATCTACGCCAATGCCGATTGCGTGGCCGGATATGAAGCCAAGTGCCATCTACAGGCAAATACTGTAGAATCTACGCTGCGCTCATTTTACTAATCAAGATCATCCAGATCTTATAGTTTAGGTTTCAAATCGCTAATGGATGCACTGGCTTCCTTATTGACCTCCAATTCGCCAGCCTTGAATGGAGCGTTACCAAAGAAGATTACCTCCACTGTTAAGTCATCCCTGTTACAAGTTAGTAACTTAAAGATCTATACTGGGGAAGAAAGGCCATTTGCTTACCGATATCGTCTAGAATAGGGGGCAGGTAGTGTTAACAAAGCGCATACCATGTCCTTATCCTTCCCACCAAGAGCATTGCGTACTAAATGTGTAGCAACATTCTTA
>Ga0247807_10001337_pt1 | contig 14476 bp, 15 predicted proteins | sample UWRJL074202C1_FD_179931 | JGI IMG/M metagenome (GOLD analysis project Ga0247807, IMG submission 179931) | Plant litter microbial communities from Arlington Agricultural Research Station in Wisconsin, United States - UWRJ-L074-202C-1 | ecosystem: Environmental > Terrestrial > Plant litter >...
CTGTTTTATCTGTCCACGGACGACCGCGCAGATTGAAGGAAACTTCAACATCATCACCTGTTTTTAAGCTATCAAATAAAGCAGTTTTATCTTGTAAAGCCTCGAACCTGATATATTCAGGATAAGTTGGGTTTTCTGCATATTCAATAATGAGATCACGCTTTTTAAAAGTCTCACTCACCTGCTGTAATGCACCAATTTCGTGCACTTTTCCTTTTAATTCCATAACAATAACTCTTTTATTCTATTGACTAGTTCAAATCTCTATATTATTATTGATAACTTAGCACAATAATTATGCAAGTTTTCCACAACAAAAGTAAGGTTATTTTAACCTGTAACAAAAGACTTTCACCTTATTTGGTAGAAGAGGTAAAAGCGCTTGGCTATGAAATCGTAAGAGATTTCCCTACGGGGGTTGAGCTTAACATCACGCTGACAGAGTGTATTAAATTAAATTTAAACTTAAGATGTGCCAGCCAGATTTTATATTGTTTAAATAGCTTTAAAGTCAATAATCCAGAAGAATTATACCGCGAACTGGTAGATATGCCATGGGAAGATCTGATCGATTTTTCAGGTTATTTCTCAGTTACTTCTAATGTAGATAATCCAACTATAACCACTCCGCTTTTTACCAATCTGAAAGTTAAGGATGCTATTGTTGACAGAATAAAAGACAAAAAAGGAATGCGCCCGAACTCAGGTTCAGATGCGAACAAAACTGTCGTTCACCTCTACTGGAAAGACGACGAAGCGGATATTTTTATCGATACTTCAGGAGAAACTTTAGCTAAACACGGTTATCGTAAAATTCCTGGAAAAGCACCTATGCTTGAAGCTCTTGCTGCAGGTGTGGTAATGAGTACTAACTGGGATCAGAAATCACCATTTATCAACCCGATGTGTGGTTCAGGAACACTGGCAATTGAAGCGGCATTAATCGCGACAAACAGAAGACCTGGTTTGTTCCGCATGAATTATGGTTTTATGCATATCATCGGTTATGAAGAGGAAGTATTCTTTGCTGAACGCAGGATTCTTAAAGAGCAGGTAATCAAAAATATTGATTTACAGATTGTAGCGACAGATTTATCTGAAGATGCAGTTGATATCAGCCGTAAAAATGCACAGACTGCTGGTGTGGATACATTAATCACGTTTGAAGTTTGCGATTTCGCGGACACACCAGTTCCTGAAGGCGGAAAAGGTGTTGTTGTATTTAATCCTGAATATGGGGAACGTTTAGGTGTTCACTCTCAACTGGAGCTGACTTACAAACGTATTGGTGATTTCTTAAAGAAAGATTGTAAAGGTTACAGTGGTTATATTTTTACGGGTAATCCTGATCTGGCTAAAAAAATCGGATTAAAAGCATCACGCAAAGTGGAATTCTACAATGGTAAATTAGATTGCCGTATGATGGAATATGAATTGTATGATGGTACACGCAGAGCTGAAGACGAAAGACCACAGCCTAAAGCGCAGGCACCTCAAGAGGAAAATCAGGAAGATTAATCCTGTTTTAAAGCAGGTCATAATATCAAAGACCTGTAAACCCGGACATTCCTTAAAAGGGAAAAACAATGTTCAGGTTTACAGGTCTTTTTTTATGGACGTAAGGCTCATTGCGACAGAGACAGGTAGTGATCGGGTTGACTTCTATGTTGGGAAGGGGTTGGTAAGGCCAATGGCCTTACCAACCCCTTCCCAACATAGAAGTCTTACACATGTTTTACACCTCCTGGACTTATTCAGTATATGCGGATTGAATTATCCTCTTATACCCCCTTCAGGAATATATTTTTCATTTTGAAATCCGCGCATTCTCAATTTACGTTAGTTAATTATCACGCTTTAACTAACAGTTATGAAAGATATCCTGGATTTAAAACCAGAAATTGTAGCAGCCAACATCAGGAAAATCAGAGAGTTCAGAAATTACACTCAGGATTATCTTGCCGCCAAGCTTACAATTTCTCAGAATGCTTACAGCAAAATCGAACTGGGCTACAGCAAACTTACTGTAGAAAGGTTGTTTCAGATAGCATCTGTACTGGATGTGAAAGTTATGCAGCTGATTGTGGTAGACCATAGTCATGGTGTTGACCTGAATCAATTAACTGAATAACTGAGAATATAATATCTTTGTTTCATGCAAATGGACTTGGATAGTATTAAAGAAAAAACGATCAGCTTTGTCAGGAAAACGCTTGAAGGAGCTGAAGCGGGTCACGACTGGTTTCATATCGAAAGGGTGTATAAAACAGCCTTAAGTATTAATGCAAAAGAACAGGGTGATTTACTGATTGTCACTCTGGCTGCATTATTACACGATATAGCAGATAGCAAATTCAATAACGGCGATGAAGAGATCGGCCCAAGAGTTGCAGGTGAATTTTTAAAAACAATTGGCGTTACTGATCATGTTATTCTGCAGGTTCAGCAAATCATCAAAAACCTGAGTTATAAAGCAAGTCTTGGCAAAATTGAGTTCTCCTCTAAAGAACTGGATATTGTACAGGATGCAGACAGGCTGGATGCCATAGGTGCTATCGGAATAGCAAGGGCGTTCACTTATGGCGGATTTAAAAACAGGGTGCTCTATGATCCGGAAATACAGCCTGACCTGAATATGAGTAAAGAAGTCTATAAAAACTCTACCGCCCCAACTATCAATCACTTTTACGAGAAGCTGCTTCGTTTAAAAGATCTGATGAAAACCCAGGCCGGAAAAGAACTTGCGCAGCAGCGCCATCAGTTTATGCTGCTTTATCTGAATCAGTTTTATTCAGAATGGGAAGGGATAAACTAAAATAATTAGTATTTAAATACTATATTTGTTAGTAAATATAGTATTATGTCTGAACGTCTTAGAGAAAAACTGAATATTCTGGCGGATGCCGCTAAATATGATGTATCCTGTTCATCGAGCGGAGGGAATAGAAAAAATGACAATAAAGGATTAGGGAATAGCCATGCCTCTGGTATCTGTCATACTTATACTGAAGATGGCAGATGTGTTTCCCTTCTTAAAATCCTGCTGACCAATCATTGCATTTTTGATTGCGCCTACTGCGTTTCAAGAAAGAGCAATGACATTGAAAGAGCTGCCTTCACGGTAGAAGAAGTAGTCAAACTTACGATGAATTTTTACAGGAGAAACTATATTGAAGGTCTCTTTTTAAGTTCAGGGATTTTTAAAAATGCAGATTTCACCATGGAACGTTTACTGAGAATTGTAAAAAAACTCAGACTTGAAGAACGTTTCAATGGTTATATTCACCTGAAAACCATTCCCGGAGCAAGTGAAGAATTAATCATGGAAGCGGGAATGTATGCAGACAGAATGAGTATCAATCTGGAAATGCCTACTGAGAGTGGCCTGAAGCTGCTTGCACCTGAAAAAAGTCATGGAGAGGTGATCAGGCCATTGAATTTCATTCAAAATCAGATGGTGAAGTTTAAAGAGGAGCGCAAACTCATTAAAAGCACCCCGAAATTTGTTCCTGCCGGGCAGAGCACCCAGATGGTTATTGGCGCAACGCCTGAAACTGATCAGGAAATCATGCAGACTGCAGATTCTTTCTATCGGAATTTTTCGCTGAAAAGAGTTTACTATTCGGGTTACATTCCAATTAGCCACGATAAAAGGCTCCCAATGATCGGTTCCCAGCCGCCATTAATCAGAGAAAACAGATTATATCAAACGGACTGGCTAATGCGCTTCTATGGCTTTCATGTCAATGAATTGCTCAATGATGCCAATCCGCACCTTGATATTGATATTGATCCAAAATTAAGCTGGGCTTTACGCAATCTGCAGCATTTTCCGGTTGATATTAACATTGCCTCTTACCAGGTTATTCTGCGCATTCCCGGAATTGGAGTTGGTTCTGCAAAAAAAATCGTACAGGCACGTAAGTTTGGAAAATTACGTATTGATCAGCTTAAAAAAATTGGGGTGGCTTATAACCGGGCTAAATATTTCATCAAATGTGCCGATAGCCCATATCAGTTAAAAGATTACCAGGGAAGCCAGATTAAATCTTTTATACAGGCCGAAAGTCAAAGCAAATACCTGAAATATGATACCGCTCAGCTCATCCTCTTTTAAATGTATATCTACGTATTCGACGGAAGCTTTGAGGGACTATTATGTGCGGTATTCAATTGGTTTGAACGCAAGCCTGGCAACATCAAACTTCAGACAGCAGCGGCCTTCCAGCCAGATGCTTTTACACCTTGTCTGCATATCGCAAACGAGCGGCAAAAGGCAGACCGCGTTTGGAAAGGTTTACAGTCAAACTTATCCAAAGCTTCGATCCGAAGGTTCTACTGTACTTATTTATCGGAGCTTGATGAAGGTTATACGGCATTATTTGAATTTGCCTGTTATCTGTTTACGGATGGCGCATCAATAGAGAAAAATTATGGCAATCCTTATGTGCTTGCCCTAAGTAAAATAGCTAAAAAAGTAGAAAGAGAAAAACACAGGATGGAAGCTTTCATCCGCTTTCAGCAAAATGCAGATGGCATTTATTATTGTGGAATAGACCCGGATTTTAATGTGCTTCCTTTAATTGCAGCGCATTTCAAAAACAGGTATGCCGCTCAGCAATGGATCATTTATGATCTTAAACGAGATTATGGCTTATTTTATGATCTTCACAAGGTGGAAGAAATCAATATAAACTTTAACCAGGGGCAAAAGATGAAAGGGATATCAGGTTCTATTTTATCAGAGAAAGAAGGTCTTTATGCGCTTCTTTGGAAAGACTATTTCAAAAGTACAAATATTGCTGCCAGAAAAAACACTAAATTACATACGCAGCATGTTCCAAAAAGATATTGGAAATACCTTACCGAAAAACAACCTGATCAGGATTGAGCAGATGAATAAATTAAGAACCTATTTTAAAATTATCTTGTAAATTGCCTCTATGAAGTTAAGTGTCCTTGTCCTAATTACTGCCCTCGCAGTCGGCCTGTCTATCGGGCTGGTAAATTTTCACTTCCAGCAAAGCTGGTATTTTATGCTCGTTTCATTCTCGGTTTCGTTTGTGACAAGTTTTATTATGTTTTACTATCTTTTGGAAAAGTATATCTATTCCAAAATCAAACTGATCTATAAACTAATCCATAATCTTAAATTGGGTAAAGACCTGAAAGATGCACTGGGTGAATATGTCAGTACTGATCCAATTAACGATGTGGAACATGAAGTGAAAGAATGGGCTGGAGCAAAAAAACAGGAAATCGACCTGCTTAAAAAACAAGAACAGTTTAGAAGAGAATTTTTATCCAATGTATCTCACGAATTCAAAACCCCTCTTTTTGCAATTCAGGGCTATATCGAGACTTTACAGGATTGTCTTTTAGATGACCCCGAAATGGCTGTTAAATTTTTAAAAAAGGCAGAAAAAAATGTAGAACGCCTGAGTTACCTGATTAATGATCTGGATGCAATTTCCAAACTTGAGTCGGGCGAAGTACCTATTGATTACCGGAAATTCGATTTTGTATTGCTTGCCAAAGAGGTCATGGAAGCATTAGAGGATAAAGCCAGTAAAAGAAAAATTCAGCTGTCCTTTAAAGAAAAGTATATGCACCCTGCATTTGTAAATGCAGACCGTGAAAAAATCAGACAGGTAATGATCAATCTGATTTCCAATTCAATTAAATATGGAAAAGAGAACGGATCTACTGCAATTAAAATATTTGAACTGCATGATCAGTATCTGATTGAAGTTACAGACGATGGAATTGGAATTGATGAAAAACACTTACCAAGACTTTTTGAACGTTTCTATAGAATAGACTCTCACCGCTCAAGAGAAGTAGGCGGAACGGGCTTGGGACTGGCTATTGTGAAGCATATTCTGGAAGCGCACCAGCAGATTATATCAGTAAGGAGTACACTGCAAATCGGGACAACTTTTGCCTTTACATTGCAAAAAATCGGTTAAGATTTAAAGAAATATTCCTTTTATGTTAACACTTAACACTAACTTAACATTACGATCCTACTTTTGTAACCATATCTTATAGTTAACATGAATAATATTTTTAAGTTCTTTACACCAAAAGACAAAAAATTCCAACCGCTGTTTGAACAAGCCGGAAGTAATGTATTGAAGATCTCAGAAGCACTTTTTCTTGCTTTAAGTACCAAAGATCTGGAAAAAAGAAAAGAATATATAAAAGAGATTGAGCGTCTTGAGCACGTTGGTGATGATATCACTCACTCTATTTTCTTAGAACTAAGTAAAAACTTTATCACTCCTTTTGACAGGGAAGATATTCACGCACTGGCAAGTGCTGTTGATGATATTGCAGATTATATTCATGCTTCGGCAAGTAATATAGAATTGTATAACATTACGAATATCGGCGATGCCATGATTAAACTGGCAGAATTACTGGTTGAAATGTGTACAGATTTAGATAAAGCGATCAAAGAATTGAGAAGCTTTAAAAACATCCGTGTAATTGCTGATGCTTGTGTGCGCATTAATAGTGGTGAAAATCAGGCGGACTACGTTTGTAATATCGCAATTGCAAGGTTATTTGAATTTGAAACCAATGCAATTGAACTGATCAAGCAAAAAGAAGTTCTTCAAACACTTGAAATGGCTACAGATAAATGTGAAGATGCAGCAAATGTGTTGGAATCTATATTGGTTAAAAACGCTTAAAATTCAACGAAATGCTTACACCCTTATTGATCGTCGTAATTGTACTGGCTATCGGTTTCGATTATATCAATGGTTTTCACGATGCAGCGAATTCTATTGCAACAGTTGTATCGACAAAAGTACTTACCCCTTTTCAGGCAGTACTCTGGGCAGCACTTTTTAACTTTGCTGCTTATTTCTATTTTACAGATCATAAAGTTGCAAACACTATTGCTAAAACGGTTGTAGAGAATTTTATCACCCTCGAGGTAATTCTCGCCGGACTGATTGCAGCGATTACCTGGAATTTATTTACCTGGTGGTATGGTATTCCTTCAAGTTCATCACATACTTTAGTAGGTGGTTTTGCAGGAGCTGGTATGGCTAAAGCAGGTTCATTGGGTTTTGGTATTATGTCTGCCATTAATCTTGCTCCTATTCTTAAAATCATTGCTTTCATTGTGCTTGCGCCTGTTATCGGAATGTTTATATCGGTGATCATTTCGATCATCTTATTACACCTTTCTAAAAACGCAAGGCCTTCGGTTGCAGAAAAATGGTTTAAAAAGCTGCAATTGATCTCTTCTGCAGCATTGAGTTTCACACATGGTGGAAATGATGCACAGAAAGTAATGGGTATTATTTATGTGGCCATGGTTGCAGCCAAAGTCTTAAAGACAGGGGATACTATGCCAGAATGGATTCCATTTACTTGTTATGCAGCGATCTCTTTAGGTACAATGAGCGGTGGCTGGAAGATTGTAAAAACAATGGGTTCAAAAATAACGAAAGTAAATGCTTTTGAGGGGGTAGCAGCAGAAACTGCTGGTGCGGTAACTCTTGGAATCACAGAACATTTTGGTATCCCGGTTTCTACTACACATACCATTACCGGTTCCATTGTTGGGGTTGGTTTATTAAAAAGAGTTTCAGCAGTAAGATGGGGAGTAACTGTAAGTTTGCTTTGGGCATGGGTATTAACCATCCCTGTTTCAGCATTATTAGCTGCAATTATCTTTAAGCTGGTTGACTTTTTCCTTCCAGGTCTTGGAGCTGTCTAAACAGAATTAATATCTCAATTATAAAAAGCCCCTGAATGTGAAGTTCAAGGGCTTTTCGTTTTAAAATGAAACCGTGTAACTTACCCGGCTTTCTTTATTTTTAGGCTGTTCCCATTTCGGCCCCCCTTTAATCAGCCTGACAGCTTCCTCATCAAATTGCTTATTAATACCCTTAGTAACTTTCAGGTCTTCAGGATTGCCCTCACTATCAATTAAGAAGCTTAATTCAACCAGTTTATCTCCTGTACCACGTAATTTATTGTGGTCATTCAGGTAAGTATCCAGATTCACCCATCCGCCGACAGGGGCAGATACTGCCGGAACAGCTGTAGAAACAGTTGCCCCAGACACTTTTTCCATCAGAGGTTCTTGTGCTGCCGGAGCAGTTTTGCTCATCCTGGCCATTGCCTGGACGGGAACTGAAGTACTATCTGCAGCTTTAAGGGGAGCGCTCTGCATGGCATAAGGCTGAACAGCTCTTTCAATAGCAATTTCAGCCTGTATTTCTTTTTTTGGATTTGTCTGTCCGGCAACTACTGTTTTTTCTCTTTTTGCAGTGTTAGCCGCATAAATATCATTTTTAGCAGAATCTATAATAGCCTGCTGAGGTAAAGGAGCAATATTGACTTCTACTTTTTTAGGCTGATTTTTCGCCATTTCTGCCCGTTTCTCCCTATCCTTCATAAAGAACATGATACTTACTGAAATAAACATGACCGCCGCAGCTGCCGCCACACTTAAACGCTGCCAGGTAAATACTGTTTCCTTTTTAATTTCCTGCTGCTGTGCGATACGCTCATACAGCTGTTTCTGAAGCAGAGAGACAGTTTGTACAGCTTTCCCACGGGATTCACTTAATCCTGCCAGCGCCTGTGCAACAAAAGGATCTTCGAGCGCCTGCTTTTCAATCTTGTGCATAGCTTTGCTGTCAAGCTTACCATCCAGGTAATCTTCCAGTAATTCTATATCTAACCAATCGTTATTCACTGCTGTTTTTCTCTATACAAATTTTCAAATTGCGTTTTCCGTTCTGGATATAGCTCTTTACTTTAACCATTTCATAACCGGTCAGTTCTGCTACTTCTTTATAACATTTTTCCTGGAGATAGAATAAATCAACACTCTTACGCTGTTCTTCGGTCAGGGTCTCCATACACTTTTCCATAACTGTCAATTGCCTTTCTTTCGTATCGTCTATATCCAGATGCACAAAATCGGTATTTTCCACAAAAGTATCATCAATTGATACCGTATTGTTTTTAGCTAACTTCCTCAATGCCATCAGACAGTGATTTCTGGTCAGCACATGTAACCAGCTTTTGAAATTCTGCACTTCATGGATCTTCAGTTTAACAATGAGTTCTTCAAAGATCTGCATTACAGCATCTTTACTCGCTTCCTCTTCCTTGAAATAATTAAGACAAACCCCATAAACCAGGTGCATATACCGGTTATAAAGCATCCCTAACGCATCCAGACTTCCTGTACTCTTGTACCGTAAAAGAAGGGTTGCATCATCAAGATCTTTGATTCCTGTTGTATTTTTTATAAATTTCAATTGTATATGAAGAAAATTCTTTCCAAGTATAAAAATATTTCCTGGATTATCAGCTGATAAAAATCTGTAACCGGCATTTAATGGCTGGAAATTTGCTTACCATTGGTTTACAGGAAATAAGATTCCAATAAAACACATGAATAAAATTAAATTAGTGTCTCTGGCTTTTGCAGTTATCGCAATCAACAGTTACCATGCACAAAGTCAGTCACTTGGAAGTATTTTAAAGAAATTAAAATCTGCAACTGAAACTAAAAATACACAAACGGTAAATCAGCCAGCAGCTTCTGTTTCTGCAGTGGGTAAACCCACTACTTTAGAAATCAGTACCGGGATTAAACAAGCGCTGGAAGCAGGAATTTCTAAAGGTGCGGACCAGTTATCACTGAAAGATGGTTTTTTAGGAAATATGGCTGTTAAAATTTTATTCCCTCCTGAAGCACAAAAAATAGAAAGAACACTTAGAAGTATTGGCCTGGGATCTGTGGCTGACAATGTGGTTACCAGTTTAAACAGGGCAGCAGAGGATGCAGCGAAAGAAGCGAAACCTATATTTGTCTCTGCAATAAAAAAAATGACCATTACTGATGCCACAAATATCTTATTAGGAAGTGAAAATTCAGCAACTGAATATTTTAAAAAGACTACCACAGCACAGCTGATGGAAAAATTCAAACCAGTAGTTAATGCTAGCTTAAATAAGGTTGGAGCAGCCAGGTACTGGGGGGATGCAACCGGCCAGTATAACAAACTACCGCTGGTTAAACCTGTAAACACCGATCTTTCTGCTTATGTAACTCAAAAAGCATTAGAAGGCATGTTCATCCAGGTTGCGCAGGAAGAATTGACGATCAGAAATAATTTAGGCGGACGTACCACATCAATACTTCAAAAAGTATTCGGATACGCCGATCAGAAAAAATAAAAAAGCCAGAAATAAAGGCTACTTTTATGCAGAACAATTACGAATAACATACAAGTATATTGGATTTTAAAGATTTTAATTTTAACCCTGATTTATTAGAGGGTTTATTAGCAATGGGTTTCAGAAATGCAACCCCTATACAACAGGAAGCAATTCCCCTTATCTTAGCAAAAAAAGACTTGATAGCGTGTGCCCAAACGGGTACAGGAAAAACAGGTGCTTATTTGCTGCCGGTTATGAATATGATCAGCCAGACGGAGAACCGGCATAACAATACGCTCATCCTTGCGCCTACGCGTGAACTTGCCCAGCAAATTGATTTGCAGGTTGAAGCACTTTCTTATTTTACAAATATCAGTTCTCTTACTGTATACGGAGGTGGCGATGGTATTGCCTATGAACAGCAAAAGCGCAGTATGCGTGAAGGTGTTGATATTATCATTGCCACACCCGGCAGACTGATTTCTCATCTTTCTTCCGGATTGCTGAAACTGGATCAGTTACAGCATCTTGTTCTGGATGAAGCAGACAGAATGCTTGATATGGGTTTTTACGATGATATTATGCGCATTGTCAGCTTCCTTCCGGAGAAAAGACAAACGGTATTGTTCTCGGCTACAATGCCTCCTAAAATAAGAAAACTTGCGGGCACTTTATTAAAGGACCCCGAACAAATCAGTATTGCAATTTCAAAACCTGCAGCAGGGATCAATCAGCAGGCTTATATCGTACATGATACCCAAAAGGTAAAATTACTGACAGAGCTGATGAAGAATGTAGACTTTCCAAGTATATTAATTTTTGCTTCAACTAAAGAAAAGGTTAAAAATCTGGGGAAGGTTTTCCGCGGGCTTGGATTTAAAGCAGAAGCTTTTCATTCTGATCTGGGGCAAAAAGAAAGAGAAGCCATTTTATCAGAATTTAAGAATAAACGTGTTCCTGTATTAATTGGAACAGATGTGTTATCACGAGGTATTGATGTAGAAGGAATTTCACTGGTTATCAATTTTGATGTACCACATGATCCTGAAGATTATATTCACAGAATCGGCCGTACGGCGAGAGCTGCAACTACCGGTACTGCGATCACTTTAGTGAATGACAAAGACAAACGAAAGTTTGCAAACATAGAGAAGCTGATTGACAAAACTATCGACAGAATGCCTTTACCGGAACATTTAGGCGAAGCACCTGTAGAAACAGCGGCTACTGCAGCATCTTCAAGACCAGATCATAAAGACAGAAAAGCACCTCAGCGTAAATTTTGGAAAAAGAAACCAAAAGCAGGAGGTACTGCGGCAAAATCTGAATAATATAAGCGGTTGTTTGAATTTCAAATTCGTTAATGCTTATTTGTGTAAAAATTAAGCCGTTCTAAAACAGGAGTAATCTTTATTGCTCCTATTTTTTTATCTTTACATTTATGCAAAACCTACCTCCATTAGCAGAACGCATGCGTCCTCAGAATCTGGACGAATATGTTGGACAACAACATTTGGTAGGACCTGATGCCGTTTTGCGTAAGGCGATACAAAGCGGACAACTCCCGTCTATGATTTTCTGGGGCCCTCCGGGAGTTGGAAAAACTACGCTGGCTTATATCATTTCACAAACAATGAACCGTCCGTTCTTTAATCTGAGTGCGATTAATTCGGGTGTGAAAGATATACGTGATGTAATTGACAGAGCGGCCCTGTTAAAAGATAGTTTTCTGGGTTTACCCATCTTATTCATTGATGAGATTCACAGATTTAGTAAGTCGCAACAGGACAGTTTACTGGGTGCGGTAGAACGGGGACTGGTTACTTTAATAGGGGCTACGACAGAAAATCCTTCTTTCGAGGTCATCTCCGCATTGCTATCCAGGAGCCAGGTTTATATCCTGAAATCATTAGATGAAAATGAGCTTTCGGGCTTATTGCAAACAGCTATCCGCGAAGATGTGATGCTGAAGGAAAAGAATATCACAATTCAAGAACATGAAGCTTTGATCAGGTTGTCGGGCGGTGATGCGAGGAAATTATTAAATGTACTGGAAATAGCTGTGAATGGCATCGGAGGTGAAAATATAGTACTGACCAATGAAAATGTATTAAAGCATGCCCAGCAAAACCTGGCCTTATATGACAAAGCAGGTGAACAGCATTATGATATTATTTCTGCTTTTATCAAATCGATCAGAGGGAGCGATCCGAATGCTGCAGTATACTGGCTGGCCAGAATGATTGAAGGTGGTGAAGATCCCTTATTTATCGCAAGACGATTATTGATCCTTTCTTCTGAAGATATTGGCAATGCCAATCCTAATGCATTATTACTGGCTAACAACTGTTTCCAGGCAGTCAATGTAATTGGCTATCCTGAAGCCCGGATTATCCTGGCCCAGGCGGTTACTTACCTGGCTTCATCAGCAAAAAGCAACGCTTCGTATGAAGCGATCAATCATGCACAGCAGCTGGTCAAACAAACTGGAAATTTACCAGTTCCACTGCATATCAGAAATGCACCTACTAAACTGATGAAAAATATCGGTTATGGGAAAGATTATAAATATTCTCATGGTTATGAAGGAAATTTTGCCGCTCAGGAATATTTACCTGATCTGATCAGCGGAACTAAGCTCTATGACCCCGGTCACAATCCGGCAGAGGATAAACTCAGAGAAAAACTTAAGCAGAACTGGAAAGACAAATACAATTATTAGATAGCTGTTTCCGCGAAACTCCGTTTTTCCAGTTGAATGAATTTATATCAATTGAATGTTTCCTTTTTCAAGACAAATTGTACAGAATTGTAGTCAGCTCCGGGCTTGCAATAATAAGATAACTATCAGTTATAACTGGAAATTTAGGAAAAAAACCGTCTGAAAACAATAAATCACAGAAAACTTACACTTGGCATTACCTTTGATTAAATGCATTTATAAACAAAAAAATATTACCATGATTACTTCGAAATTCAAAATAGCTACATTCAGTATCGCATTATCATTAAGCGCAATGGCTTTTCAAGGCTGCGACAGTTTAACTAAAACACAAAAAGGAGCCGGTATTGGTGCTGCTGCAGGTGGAGTTATAGGAGCTATTATCGGAAAGAAAGCTGGTAACACTGCAATCGGAGCAATCTTAGGTGGTGCAATTGGCGGTACTGCTGGTGGATTTATCGGAAAACGTATGGACAAGCAGGCAGCTGAGATTCAGAATGCTATTCCAAATGCAGAAGTAGTACGTGAAGGTGAAGGTATCATTGTAAAATTTGATAGCGGAATCTTATTTGATTTTGACAGTGCAAACTTAAAAACGAATGCTAAAGGTAATGTAAAATCATTAGCCGGATCATTAGAAAAGTATCCTGATACTGAAATCAAAATTATTGGTCATACAGATAGTAAAGGAACAGAAACATACAACATGAGCCTTTCTGAAAGAAGAGCAGCAGCTGTTAAAGCTTATGCAGTTGCACAAGGTATCCCTTCATCACGTTTAACAACGGTAGGTAAAGGTTTCTCTGAGCCAATTGCGGACAATACAACTGATGCAGGAAGAGCTGCTAACCGTAGAGTTGAGATTGTTATCGTTGCAAACGATCAGTTGAAAAAACAAGCTCAGCAAGCTAACAACTAAGCTTATTAAGATCTACCTATTTTAATAAAAAAAGCCGAAGTAATTGTACTTCGGCTTTTTTATTGAGATAGATTTTTTATCCTGTTATTGATAGATATCTTCGAAATAATGAATGGCCAGTGATTTTAAGAGCAGTTCCTGTTCCATCATCGCAAATGACGGAACTTGTTTGACCAGCTTCCAGTGTGGCCATCCATCCTGGTCCAGTCCTTCCAGCTCATAAAATCCCATTTCACTCATTAAACGACAAGTAGCGATATGCATGAGCTCTTCTTTTTGACGTTTGCTATACTTACCTGGTCCCTTGCCGAGCTCCTGAACGCCTATCAAGAATAACATTACCTTTAAATCAGGTATATCTGAATCAAATTCCTGAGCAATCTTTTGCTGTAGAATTTTCCATTTTGCGTTAATTTCTGCGGGCTTCATAATTCAAAGATAAAAAATATAAAATCCCGCGTTATATTTATTCAATAAATCCTGCGGGTTAGCTGGTTTATGACAATACGATTAAATCATCAGCTTTTAGATTTACTAATTTAGCTGTCAAATTATAGAAATTGATGAATAAAGTAATCACAACCGGCCTGATGGCCTATGGCATGTCCGGCAAGATATTTCATGGCCCTTTT
>Ga0247807_10001344_pt1 | contig 14449 bp, 9 predicted proteins | sample UWRJL074202C1_FD_179931 | JGI IMG/M metagenome (GOLD analysis project Ga0247807, IMG submission 179931) | Plant litter microbial communities from Arlington Agricultural Research Station in Wisconsin, United States - UWRJ-L074-202C-1 | ecosystem: Environmental > Terrestrial > Plant litter >...
ATGTATCGCCGCGCCAGATGGTGTCCGTTGCTACCTCTCTCATCCCGTTCCTCGAGCACGACGATGCAAACCGCGCCCTCATGGGTGCAAACATGCAGCGCCAGGCTGTCCCGCTGCTGCGCAGCGAGAGCCCGCTCGTTGGTACCGGTATGGAGGGCTACGCCGCCATTGACGCGGGAGAGGTCACCACGACCAACCGCGCCGGTGTTGTCTCCGAGGTGTCGGCTGACGTCGTCTCCGTCCTCACGGACGAAGGCGGAGTTGACCAGTACTACCTCAACAAGTTCACCCGCTCCAACCAGGGCAACAGCTACAACCAGCGCGTGATCGTCAGCGCCGGCGAGCGTGTTGAAGAAGGCCAGGTCCTGGCCGACGGTCCCTCGACGGAGAACGGCGAGCTCGCACTCGGAAAGAACCTTCTTGTGGCATTTATGCCGTGGGAGGGCTACAACTTCGAGGACGCGATGATCCTGAGCCAGAACCTGGTGAAGGACGACACCCTCTCCTCGATTCACATCGAAGAGTACGAAGTCGACGCCCGCGACACCAAGCTCGGTAAGGAAGAGATCACCCGCGACCTCCCGAACGTCAGCCCGGAACTCCTGGCCGACCTCGATGAGCGTGGAATCATCCGTATCGGTGCCGAGGTTCGCCCCGGTGACATCCTGGTCGGAAAGGTCACGCCGAAGGGCGAGACCGAGCTTTCCGCCGAGGAGCGCCTGCTGCGCGCCATCTTCAACGAGAAGAGCCGCGAAGTGCGCGACACGTCGCTCAAGGTTCCTCACGGTGAGCAGGGTACGGTCATCGCCGTCAAGGAGTTCTCCGCTGACAACGACGACGAGCTCGGCTCGGGCGTCAACCAGCGTGTTGTTGTCTACATCGCCCAGAAGCGCAAGATCACCGCTGGTGACAAGCTCGCTGGACGTCACGGCAACAAGGGTGTTATCTCCGTCATTCTGCCGGTCGAGGACATGCCGTTCCTCGCTGACGGAACTCCGGTCGACATCGTCCTGAACCCGCTCGGTATCCCCGGTCGCATGAACTTCGGACAGGTGCTGGAAACTCACCTCGGCTGGATTGCGAAGCAGGGCTGGCAGGTGGAAGGCAAGCCCAAGTGGGCTGGTCGTCTCCCCGCCGACGCACACAGCGCCGCTCCCGGAACCAAGGTTGCGACCCCCGTGTTCGACGGTGCCCTCGAAGAGGAAATCGCCGGTCTGCTCGACTCGACCACCGTCACCCGTGACGGTGAGCGTCTCATCGGATCCTCCGGTAAGGCACAGCTGTTCGATGGCCGCTCCGGCGAGCCGTTCCCGCAGCCTGTCTCCGTGGGTTACATGTACATCCTGAAGCTGCACCACCTTGTCGATGACAAGATCCACGCACGCTCCACGGGTCCGTACTCGATGATCACGCAGCAGCCCCTCGGTGGTAAGGCGCAGTTCGGTGGACAGCGCTTCGGTGAGATGGAAGTGTGGGCCCTCGAGGCCTATGGCGCCGCTTACGCACTGCAGGAGCTCCTGACGATCAAGTCTGACGACATCCTCGGCCGCGTCAAGGTGTACGAAGCCATCGTCAAGGGCGAGAACATCCAGGAGCCCGGTATTCCGGAAAGCTTCAAGGTCCTTATCAAGGAGATGCAGTCCCTGTGCTTGAACGTCGAGGTCCTCTCGGCTGATGGTTCAACTGTCAATCTGCGCGACACGGATGACGAGGTGTTCCGCGCTGCGGAAGAACTCGGCATCAACATCTCCACTCGGTTTGAGTCCTCGTCGATCGACGAGATCTAAACCCTCACGGGTTTAGCACTCAGCCGTAAGACTTTTCGTTTTCCAAGGAGAAGAGAAAACATTGCTCGACGTTCACGCGTTTGACGAAATCAAGATTGGCCTCGCCACGGCCGACGACATCCGTCGTTGGTCGCACGGTGAGGTAAAGAAGCCCGAAACCATCAACTACCGCACCCTGAAGCCCGAGAAGGACGGCCTGTTCGGCGAACAGATCTTCGGCCCTTCCCGTGACTGGGAATGCTCTTGTGGCAAGTACAAGCGAGTGCGCTTCAAAGGCATCGTTTGTGAGCGCTGCGGCGTGGAGGTCACCAAGTCCTCCGTCCGTCGTGAGCGCATGGGCCACATTGAGCTCGCCGCTCCGGTAACTCACATCTGGTACTTCAAGGGTGTGCCCAGCCGTCTCGGTTACCTGCTCGACATGGCACCGAAGGACCTCGAAAAGGTCATCTACTTCGCTGCATACATGATCATTTCGGTGGACGTGGATGCTCGTCACGAAGACATGCCGGGCCTTGAGAACGAGCTTCGCCTCGAGATCAAGACCCTGGAAGGCCAGCGCGATTCGCGTATTGCCGACCGTCTGGCCAAGCTCGAGGAAGACCTCGCGGCACTGGAGGCTGAGGGCGCGAAGAGCGACCAGAAGCGCCGTGCCAAGGATGGCGCCGAGAAGGAAATGAGCCAGGCTCGTAAGTCCTTCGACGAGCAGATCGCCCAGCTTGAGCGTGTGTGGGATGACTTCCGCAGCCTCAAGGTTGGCGACCTCAAGCCTGAGGATGCTGTCTTCCACGACCTCCAGGACCGCTTCGGCACCTACTTCGAGGCCTACATGGGCGCGGAGTCGATCCAGAAGCGCCTCCAGGCGTTCGACCTGGCTGCGGAGAGCGACTTGCTCCACGACCAGATCGCCAACGGCAAGGGCCAGAAGAAGATCCGTGCCATCAAGCGCCTGCGCGTGGTGAACTCGTTCCTCCAGACCGGCAACTCGCCGGCCGCAATGGTGCTCGAGGTTGTTCCGGTTATTCCTCCGGAGCTTCGCCCGATGGTGCAGCTGGACGGTGGCCGCTTCGCGACCAGCGACCTGAACGACCTTTACCGTCGTGTTATCAACCGCAACAACCGCCTCCGCCGCCTGCTTGACCTCGGTGCTCCCGAGATCATCGTGAACAACGAAAAGCGCATGCTGCAGGAAGCTGTTGACGCACTGTTCGACAACGGTCGTCGTGGTCGCCCCGTCACGGGTACTGGTAACCGCGCCCTCAAGTCCCTGAGCGACATGCTCAAGGGTAAGCAGGGTCGTTTCCGCCAGAACCTCCTCGGAAAGCGCGTGGACTACTCCGGTCGTTCCGTCATCATCGTTGGCCCGCAGCTGAAGCTGCACCAGTGTGGTCTGCCCAAGCAGATGGCTCTGGAGCTCTTCAAGCCGTTCGTCATCAAGCGCCTCATCGACCTCAGCCACGCTCAGAACATCAAGAGCGCCAAGCGAATGGTCGAGCGTAGCCGCCCGCAGGTGTGGGACGTCCTCGAGGAGATCATCCGCGAGCGCCCCGTGCTGCTGAACCGCGCACCTACCCTTCACCGTCTGGGAATCCAGGCGTTCGAGCCTCAGCTCGTTGAAGGTAAGGCCATTCAGCTTCACCCGCTCGTGTGTGCCGCGTTCAACGCCGACTTCGACGGTGACCAGATGGCAGTTCACCTGCCGCTGTCCGTCGAGGCGCAGGCCGAGGCTCGCATCCTGATGCTCGCGTCGAACAACATCCTCAAGCCGTCAGACGGCCGTCCGGTGACCCTTCCTACCCAGGACATGATCATCGGTCTGCACCACCTGTCGACTCTCAAGGAGGGTGTTGCCGGCGAAGGCCGCGCATTCACCTCTATCGCCGAGGCCATCCTCGCGTTCGACCAGCACTCGCTGGACCTGAACGCGAAGGTACGCATTCGCCTGGAGAACATCTGGTTCGCCGAAGGTGAAGCACCCGAGGGGTTCACGCAGGGCGACACCGTCCTGATGACCACCACTCTGGGTCGCGCCATCTTCAACGAGACCCTTCCGGTCGACTACCCGTACGTTGAGGCCCTGGCCGACAAGAACCAGCTCTCCGCGATCGTCAACGACCTCGCTGAGCGGTACCCGAAGGTGGAGGTCGCAGCAGCACTCGACCGCATCAAGGACGCCGGTTTCCACTGGGCAGCACGCTCCGGTGTGACCGTTGCTCTCTCCGACATCCTGACCCCGCCGAACAAGCGCGAGATCATCATGGGTTACGAGAAGCAGGCTTCCAAGGTTCAGGACCAGTTCGAAAAGGGTCTGACCACCGAGGCAGAGCGTCGCCAGGAGCTCATCGAGATCTGGAACAAGGCCACGGCTGAAGTTGCAAAGGCGATGGAGGACAACCTCCCCACCGATAACAACATCTTCCGTATGGTTTCGTCCGGTGCTCGTGGTAACTGGATGCAGATCCGCCAGATCGCCGGTATGCGTGGACTGGTGTCGAACCCGAAGGGTGAGATCATTCCTCGCCCGATCGTCAACAGCTACCGTGAAGGTCTGTCGGTTGCCGAGTACTTCATCTCCACCCACGGTGCCCGTAAGGGTCTGGCCGACACCGCGCTTCGTACGGCGGACTCCGGTTACCTCACGCGTCGACTCGTCGACGTCTCGCAGGATGTCATCATCCGCGAAGAGGACTGTGGCACGAGCCGCGGACTCGACATGCCGATCGCCATCCAGGATGCCGCTGGCAACTGGGTTCGCGACAGCAACGTTGAGAACTCGGTCTACGCTCGCAGCCTCGCGGCTGACGCGGTCGACGCTGCCGGCAACGTTGTTGCTGCAGCCGGTTCCGACGTCGGAGACGTTCTCATCGAGCAGCTTCTCGCTGCCGGTGTCAACAACATCAAGGTTCGCTCGGTTCTGACCTGTGAGTCGGCCGTCGGTGTGTGTGCGGTCTGCTACGGCCGTTCGCTCGCGACCGGTCTGCTCGTGGACATCGGAGAGGCCGTCGGCATCATCGCCGCACAGTCGATCGGTGAGCCCGGAACCCAGCTGACCATGCGTACCTTCCACACCGGTGGTATCGCATCCGCGGATGACATCACCCAGGGTCTGCCCCGCGTCACCGAGCTGTTCGAGGCTCGTACCCCCAAGGGTGCGTCCCCGATCGCCGAGGCCGCAGGTCGCATCACCATCGAGGACACGGACCGCAGCCGCAAGCTGATCCTGACCCCCGATAACGGTGACGAGCCCATCGCGTACCCGGTGCTCAAGCGCGCCAGCCTCCTCATCGAGGATGGCCAGCACGTTGAGCTCGGAACGCAGCTGCACATCGGTAACCTCGACCCGAAGGAAGTTCTTCGCGTCAAGGGTGTCCGTGCCGTTCAGCTGCACCTCGTTGATGGTGTGCAGGGCGTTTACCGCTCGCAGGGTGTTCCGATTCACGATAAGCACATCGAGGTCATCGTTCGCCAGATGCTGCGGAAGGTAACCGTGGTTGACCACGGTGACACCGACCTGCTGCCTGGTGAGGTTGTTGACCGCCTGCGCTACAACGAGATCAACCGTGCGACGCTCACCGAGGGCAAGCAGACCGCTTCGGCTCGCCAGGAGGTCATGGGTATCACCAAGGCATCCCTCGCGACCGAGTCGTGGCTGTCGGCCGCTTCCTTCCAGGAAACCACCCGCGTTCTGACGCAGGCGGCTATGGAGGGCAAGTCCGACCCGCTGATGGGCCTCAAGGAGAACGTCATCATCGGAAAGCTCATCCCGGCCGGAACCGGTCTTCCCAAGTACCGCGACGTCAGCGTCGAGGCCACCGAAGAAGCCAAGGCCGAGCGTTACCCGAACCGCATCTTCACGGATGAGTCGGTGTTCAGCGAGTCTGACCTGAGCTTTGTCGACTTCGACAGCTTCAGCTCGGATGACTACACCCCGGGTACGTACAACTAAGTAGCACCGCACTAGCGCTCCGGCGTTATCGCAGAGAAACGGCCCGTCACCTTCCGGTGGCGGGCCGTTTTTGCGTGGTGATAACAATCGAGTGGTCATTCTTGAACGAGGGCACCACGACCCGTACGGTGAAGAGATGAAGAAGACGGCTCCGGCTTCCCTCCTGCTCGCTGTGACCCTGGTGGCGTCTCTCGCCAGCTGCGCCCCGGAGCCCGATGCGACACCGGAACCAAGCTCGTCAGTGTCGTCAACCACCCCACCGGCGACAGGGTCGAGCACCCCAACCCCGACCGAAGCGGCGCCCGCCACCCGCCCCGCACTCAGCGATCTTGTTGTCACGCCCGACGGAGTTGGCTCCCTCGTTGTGGGCCAGCCGGTGCCGGACGAAGCGCCGGACGTTGCCCTGATGAGCTGGAACCCGACCTACTGCGCCGATGCCACACCGGAGGGGATCGAACCGCCGGCCGAGGGCGCCCCGTATGCCGGCGCGTGGACCGCAAACTACCCCGATTCGCCCAGCGTGCTCGGTGACGTGACAGCACCGTTTAACCTCTCGCTGGAAGGCGGGGTCGAAGACGGCGCCATCAGCTGGATCAATGTCTGGGGGAGCGATGTCGCGACCGAGACGGGTATCTCCGCCGGCAGCAGCCGAAGTGAGCTCGAAGCCGCCTATTCGTCCTTCGACGTGGTCGCCCCCGGTGACGTCGCCGATGTCTACGTGCTTCGGGGAGCCGGCAGCAGCGAGCTGTGGATCGAAGTTGCGAACGCCGAGACCTCGGCGGGCCCGGACTATTGGGAAGGCGACACCGCCGAGCACGTGCTGTGGATGCGGGTCGTCAAAGCCGGATTCGAGCCACGCTCCATCGCGGGCGGCGACGGCGGCGGTCCCTGCCCCGTCTGAGTAGGGCGTGCAGCGTGTGCCCTGCGTGATCTGGCCTGCGGTGTGATGGATGCCGTGAATTGATAACAATTCAAATTGGGGCTGGATGCTCCGGGAGCTGAGTCGTAGCGTGAGGTCATGATCAAAGTGGCTCCCGCCTCCCTGCTGGTGGGCATTGTGCTTGTGCTGTCGATCGCGGGCTGTGTGCAGGAACCGAGCCCCGCCGCGGATGCGACGCGCGCACCCGCGACGGCGCACCCGACCAGTGCACCGTCCGAGGACAGCGCCGAACCCTCGCAGTCCGGGCCCGGTATTCCTCCCACAACCGGTGACCTGACGGTCACTCCCACGGGAATGGCCCCACTCGTTGTTGGCCAACCGGTGCCCGACGCCGCGTCCGTCACCGAACTCGTCACTTGGAACCCGACCCTCTGTCTGAGTGAAGGGGATGCTCCCGTGGACCCGGCTGTAGCGCCCGAGCCCTACACCGGCGCATGGCAGACTGCCTATTCGGATGCTCCTCTCGCGTACGGCGGGGGCACCGGTGAGCCCTTCAGCCTCATCACGGCAGACGGTTTACAGGGTGGGGCGATCGCGCAGATGATGGTGCGCGGCAGCGAGGTCTCCACTGAAGAGGGAGTCGCACCCGGCGCCACACGGGCTGACCTCGAGGCGGCGTACCCGGAGTTCGACACGGTGGTGCGGGGCCAAGCCTCCGATGTGTATGTCATCCGGGGTGCCGACGGTGGCGCTCTGTGGTTTGAGGTTGCCAATGGCGTCGCTGAGGGCGACGAGTACTGGGACGAGGGCATAGTCGAGCGCGTGCTGTGGATCAGCATTATGCCGACTGATGTCGAACCGCGCGCCCGCTCGGGTGGCGACAGCGCTGGCCCCTGCCCCTGCCCCCAGTAGTGTGGTGATTCTGCGCATCGGCCACGATTGTCTGTGGCGCATGATGGATGTATGGATGATTCCGAGCTGATCGACACCGCCCGCGCCATCGCCACCAGGGCGCACGCTGGCCAGGTTGATAAGACCGGCCACCCCTACATCACTCACCCCACACGGGTGTCGGAGCGGGTGATGACCCTGTTCCCGGAGGCGCCGGCGGGTGTGGTTGCGGCCGCGCTGCTGCACGATGTGCTCGAAGACACGTCGACGACCGCCGCGGATCTGGTTGCCGCGGGCATCCCGCACCCTGTTATCGACGCCGTCGACGCCGTGACCAAACGCGACGGCGAACCGGTGGAGACGTATTTCGAGCGAGTTCGCGCGAACCCGTGGGCCGTGATGGTCAAAACGGCGGACAATGCCGACAACACCGATCCGGTGCGGGTTGCCGAGCTCGACGCGGAGACGCGCGAGCGATTGCACAACAAGTATGTGCGGGCGCGGGCACTCCTCGCATCGGGGTGAGCGGCGAGACCACACACCCACACGAAGCGGTCTAAAGGAACAGTTCCCAGAGCAAGGCCAGGTAGATCACCACAAAGATCGTGGGGGACACAAAGCGCACGAGGTTGGCCCAGGGACGCTGAGCGACGATGCGTCGGCTGACCGCGCTGGCGTCAGGAAGGGCTCGAATGTCATCCGCGATGGCCAGTGCCTCGTGTGCGGACGAGATCTGGGCGACCGCCCCCAGAAGGCCGGAGGCAAGCAGGATGCCAGCGGTAGCCACTCGCACTGCGGCAGACGCCTCGCCGAGACCGGTGAAGAGCAGCGCCACGGTGACGATAAGAAGGAAGGTCGGCGCGAGTTGCGACACGATCACGTGCAGCCGTGCCTTCGCCCAGAGAGACAGCAGTTCGTATTCAGTCATTCGCGGGTCCTTGCGGTCGGAGTGTAAGGGAGTTTACGCCGATAGCGACGGTGGGGCACTGCCTGCATCAGCCATCGAGCTTGCAATGTTATCGAACGTATGTTCGACTTAGGGCATGAGGTGGAGCGAGCAGGAAATCAATGGCGAACAGGCGGACGCGCTGCCGGGGCTCGCCCGCCTCAACAACCTGGTGCGCACGGTGCGCACACCCGAGTTCGCGGGCATTACGTTCTACGAGATCCTCGCCAAGTCGGCACTGAATAAGGTTCCTGGCCGCAGCACCATGCCGTTCGGGTGGACCATCAACCCCATGCGCGGCTGCCAGCACGCCTGTGCGTACTGTTTCGCTCGGCCCACCCACGAGTACCTCGATCTCGATGTGGGTAAAGACTTCGACACCCAGATCATCGTCAAGGTGAATGTGGCCGAGGTGCTCGCCCGTGAGCTGGCCAAACCCGCGTGGGCGCATGCTCCGGTGGCGCTCGGTACCAACACTGATCCCTACCAGCGGGCCGAGGGCCGGTATCGTCTGATGCCCGGGATCATCGCCGCTCTCGCCAGCAGCGGCACCCCGTTCAGCATCCTCACCAAAGGCACTCTGCTGCGCCGCGACGTGCCGCTCCTTGCCGAGGCCAGCGAGGTGACGGGTGTGGATCTCGCGATGTCGATCGCCATCTTCGACGACGAGCTGCAGCAGTCCGTCGAGCCGGGAACGCCCACCGCCAAGGCTCGGCTAGCCACGGTGACCGCCGTGCGCGAGGCGGGACTCAGCTGTTCCGTGTTTTTGATGCCGATCCTTCCGTTCCTCACCGACACCACCGACCACCTCGATGAGGCGCTGCGGCGTATCAAGGAGGCCGGAGCGACCTCGGTGCTCTACTCCTCGATGTATCTCAAACCGGGAACCAAGGAGTGGTACATGGGGTGGCTCGAGCGGGAGCATCCCGAGCTCGTCGCCAAATACACCGACTTCTACTCGCATGGCGCCTACGCCCCGGTCGACTATCGCAAGTGGTTGGCTGCGCGCATCCGGCCGCTCATTCGCAAACACGGACTCACCCGCGGCGAAGAAGACCCCGTGACTGGAGGGCCCCGCTCACGCGGACGGCTGAAAGCGCCGGCAGGGATGTTCACCCAGAGTCAGGTTGATGGATCGACCGGAGTGGTCGGCCGGCGACTGATTGCGGAGGAATTGCCCGTGGGGATGGATGCTGCGGCAATCACGCCCACGCTGTTTTAGTCCGTTCCTGCGAGCGTGTGCGAAAAGTGCTGCGCGGTGGGGCTACATGGGCTGCGCTGAGTGGGCAGATGCGGTGCGTCGCGTCGGAATTGCACCCCGCACTACCAGAGCGATGTTTCGTAACTTGACAGAAACACGCGTTTTTCGTCACTAATCCTCGTCTGGCCGCGCCCCACTTCGGGGGCGCGGCCCCAGGGGAGCGCCGCGCGGGGTACGTGCGCGAGTGAAATTCGGTGGTCGTTGGAGCTCGGGTTGGTGTCGCTTCGGGTACCGATATAGGACACACGGGGACCGTCACAAATCTACGGTGCGTCGCGGTGAATCCATTAAATCGGTGCACACGTGTCCCCCACAAGGTGGACACAACAGGTGTCGAACTACACAGATGTAGTTCGTTGGGCGGGAAAATGGCTGGTCCGACCCCAAAAAGCGAAGACGTTTCGCTCGGGGTACAACCGGGACCGTGGAAGCACGGGATGGGGTGTGGTTCCGCCTGAGAACCGCCGGGTCCGTACCCCAAACGGGGCGCTTCTCGGTCAGCGGGGTACATCGGTTAGGGACATTTCGGGGTACAGCCGCGTATTTGTGAGTGGTGCGTCCGATCTGGGGGTGGGCGGCTCGGTGGAGCGCGGCTTTCGCTGGCTGGAGACCAGAAATTGGGGTAGGAGTACCCCGACGGGTCGCGCCGCGGGCGGCGGTGTGGCCCGGGGCATCCACCCCACGCAGTGAAAAATGGAGCCTCGAATGCGGCGCGGGACAGTGCGGGATGGCGGGCGAACGAACCGGTCGGTCCTCGCGAATACTGGGCCGCAAAGCGTCGCCGCAACCCCTCGTTCGAGGGGATGGTGGGGGCAAAATCGCCGACTTACCTTTTCTGCGTGGGGCAACCCGAATACCCCACGTCACAGAGGTGTGAACCGTATGGCTTCGCTCACGGAGATTTTGATACTGCGCGGAATACTGCCGATCGAGAGACTCGGCAGTGGAGACGTGCTGCGTGCAGATGACGAGACTGCCCTTCTCGCGCTGCGTGACGAGGGCCTAGTCACCCCGTCCCAGCTGGTCTCCGCACGCGCTGCGCAAATCGGAATCCCGTTTGTCGAACTCCTCGACCATACGATCGATCACACTGTGGTGGCTCTCGTGCCGGCGGCTCTCTGTCGCCGGCACGGGGTCATCCCGATCTCCCGCACGGGCGACACCATCACCGTCGCGATGGTCGACCCCGGCGATGTGGTGGCGCTCGACGATGTGCGCGCCGCTTCCCGACTTCGCGTCCGGGTGGTGCTGGCCGAACGCGGCGCACTCGAGGCTGCGATCGACCGGTTCTACCGCGCCGACGGCGAACTCGACTCGCTCACCGCGACCCTCGCCGAGGAGAGCGCCAGTTCCACGAGCGCCGGTGCCGGGGGAGCGCGGCCCGGACCTGCCGCCGGGTCCGACGACGACACCGCCGATGACGACGCCCCCATCGTCCGTTTTGTGAACCTGCTGATCAGCCAGGCGATCCAGGATCTTGCCTCGGACATCCACATCGAACCGGGCGAACACCAGCTGCGTGTGCGGTACCGCATCGACGGGGTGCTGCACGACATGCAGCCCGCCCCGAAGGCGATCCAGGCCGGTATCATCTCGCGGCTGAAGATTATGGCCGACATCGACATTGCGGAGCGGCGCCGGGCGCAGGACGGGCGGATGTCTGTCACCCACGGCGGCCGCAAAATCGACCTCCGTGTCGCCACTCTCCCCACCATCCACGGCGAGAAGGTGGTGCTGCGTATTCTCGACAACCTCAACACCACCATCGGGATGGGGGAACTCCACCTTCTCGAACGCAATCTCGCGGTGTATCGCGCGTCGTACACCAAGCCGTACGGCATGATCCTGGTGACCGGACCCACGGGATCGGGCAAGTCGACCACCCTCTACACCACCCTGCACGAGGTGGCGCGGCCCGAGATCAACGTCATCACGGTCGAAGACCCGGTCGAGTACCAGATGGCCGGGGTGAACCAGGTGCAGGTCAACCCGAAGGCCGGGCTGACGTTTGCGAGTGCGCTGCGTTCCATCCTTCGATCGGACCCCGACGTGGTGCTGCTCGGAGAGATCCGCGACTTCGAAACCGCGCAGATCGCGATCGAAGCGTCGCTCACCGGTCACCTCGTGCTCTCCACCCTTCACACCAATGACGCCCCGAGTGCGATCACCCGACTCACCGAGATGGGGATTGAGCCGTTTTTGGTTGGGTCCGCCCTGGATTGTGTGGTCGCCCAGCGTCTCGCGCGCCGTCTCTGCGAGCGCTGCAAGGTGCCGGCGACGCACACCGTCGCCGACCTCGATGCGCTCGGCATCGGCGTGGATCCCACCCGTCCGCTCCCTCCGCTCTTCCAGGCGGTTGGCTGCCCGCGCTGCTCGCACACGGGTTTCCGTGGTCGCATCGCGCTGCACGAGGTGATGGTGGTCAGCGAGGAGATCGAGCGTCTCGCCGTGCAGCGCGCGTCGAGCGTCGAGATCGCCCGCACCGCCCGCCGCCAGGGAATGAGCACCCTCCGTCAGGACGGCTGGGCGAAAGCCATGCTGGGCCTGATTCCCGTCGAAGAAATCCTCCGGGTTGTCGCCTGACCCCGGGCATCCACCGGTCCCTGCACCCGCCCTGTCGCCCAGTAACGCACCCAACCAGCCACCGCACCTACCCAGCACCGTCACTACCCACCACCGCCCACCCGAGGGGACTCCGATGAACAGCCCGATGTTCGACCCGACCACGTCCGTGCTCGACGCCTACCCCACCCGTGCGAGCCTGCGTCGCGCGCAGTCCGGTGTGGCCGACCCTGCGACGCCGAAGCCCGAAGAGGTCCCGACCGTCCCGATTGAGACGATCGTGCCCGAGACCGTGAAACCCACCAGCGTCACGTCCACAAGCGGGACTCCGGATGCCCCGGGCCAGAGCCCTCTCCGTCGCGAGACCGCGGCTTACCCTGCCCCCGGCGCACCCGTGCCGAATAAGCCGCTCCCTGTCTATGTCTATGAAGATGCCGACTTGGACAACGACCTGGACGACACCGACCTGGATGACAACGATTCAGGCGACGACAGCCTGGAGGACAACAACCGGGACGACATCCCGCTGGGCCACGACGACCTGGACGATACCCCTCGGTTCAGCGACGACGAGGTCTCCCACGCCCTCGATGAGATTGCCGAGCAGAGCGACGCCGGGGTTGCCGGCTTCTCCTTCTTCTTTCCGGAGGCGGCCCGCGCGGTGACCCGTCCCATCCCACGGCAGGTCACCCTCGAGGTGGGGCTACGGGACGACACCGCACCGTCCCGGATGTTCGGCCTGACCACTCCCATCGTTGACAGCACCTCGACCGACTCCGCCCTCGACGTCGGTGCGGACTCCTCCTCCAGCGACTACTCCGGCGGCTCGGCGAATGGCGCGGCCAATGCCCCGGGCAGCAGCTCGGACACCAGCACCGCACACAGCCTGCCCGAGTCCGCCGACGCCGACCTCCTCCTCGCGCTCGCCCAGGTGGTGCTGGTTGGTGGCTCCGACCTCCACATCACCGCGAACGCCGGGCCCACCCTCCGCGTCGACGGACGCCTGCAGCCCGTGGTGAACAGTGAGGTGTGGTCCCACAGCAAAGTCACTGCCGCCCTCCACAGCATCCTCACCCCGGAGCAAGAGGAGCGTTTCGCGACCGACCTCGAGCTGGACCTCGCCATCACCCTCACGTCGCAGGCGCGGTTTCGCGTCAACCTCTACCAGCAGCGCGGGGCCATCGGCGGGGCATTCCGCCTCATCCCCACCGAGATCAAACAGCTCGGCGACCTCGGGATGCCCGACGTCATCGGTCGCTTCGCGGCTCTGCCCCGCGGCCTCGTGCTCGTCACCGGGCCCACCGGATCCGGCAAGTCGACCACCCTCGCCGCCCTCCTCGACTTGGTCAACCGCACCCGCGCCGACCACATCGTCACGGTCGAAGACCCCATCGAGTTTCTCCACACCAACAAGAAGTCCCTCGTCAACCAGCGTGAGGTCGGCAGCGACACCCACAGTTTCGCTGCCGCGCTCAAGCACGTTCTCCGGCAAGACCCCGACGTCATCCTCATCGGCGAACTGCGAGACCTCGAGACGATCTCCGTGGCGCTGACCGCCGCCGAGACCGGACACCTGGTCTTCGCGACCCTCCACACCCAGGACGCCGCCCAGTCCATCGACCGTGTCATCGACGTCTTCCCACCCCACCAGCAAGCGCAGGTTCGGGCACAGCTCGCGGCGACCCTGCAGGGTGTGGTCTGCCAAACGCTGGTGCGACGCGCGAGTGGAACCGGACGTGTGGCCGCCACCGAAGTGCTCGTCACCACCCCCGCCATCGCGAACCTCATCCGCGAGGGCAAAACGCACCAGATCCACTCGGCCATGCAGGCCGGCGCCGACCTCGGTATGCACACGCTCGACCAGCACCTCGCCCAGCTGGTGGACGTGGGCAAAATCACCCATGCCGCTGCAGCGGAGAAGGCTCGGGATGCCGTGGGGCTTCGACAACTCATCAAGCGCGACGTTCCCGCGGGCAGTGGTGCACCGCTCGCCGTTGGCGGAGTGGACTTCGGCGATACCTTTTCGTCCATTGAGCCGATCCGATGACGTCCACCACGCCCCAGAGCTGGGCTTACAAGGGCACCGACCTGCACGGCAAAACGGTGTCGGGCAAGGTCGAGGCGCGAACCGAGATCGCCGTGGCCTCGCGCCTGCGCACCCTGGGCATCTCCCCGTCGT
>Ga0247807_10001347_pt1 | contig 14438 bp, 11 predicted proteins | sample UWRJL074202C1_FD_179931 | JGI IMG/M metagenome (GOLD analysis project Ga0247807, IMG submission 179931) | Plant litter microbial communities from Arlington Agricultural Research Station in Wisconsin, United States - UWRJ-L074-202C-1 | ecosystem: Environmental > Terrestrial > Plant litter >...
GCAGAGAGCGCAACGCCCCAGAGCGCTCCCGACGTTCCGCCAGCACGGTTTGCCCATGCAGCGGCGGCGGTGTCGAGAAGGGTTTTGGCTCCGGCGCCTGCATCCAGAGCATCCCGAGCTGCAGCCGCCCCGGCACGAGCCCCACGCTGCATACCAATACCGTGATCTCCGTCACCGGCGACGGCGTCGATGCGCCCCAGCTCGGTGACGTTTTCGTCGATGACCGAGGCAAGCGCCTCGATGGCCTCAAGCACAACAACGGCTGACGCACGAGATTCTTCGCTCGAGTCGGGGATCACCACAGCTTCCGCTTCGGCGATTTCGCTGGCCTCGAGCTGTTCGACAGCGGCAACGGAACCCTTGCGGTATCCCGGGGTGTCGGCTGCGGCACGCCAGAAGCCCTCGAGTTCGTCGGTCAGCCAGAAGAAGGTCAGCGAGGCGCCCGCCATGTCGAAGCTGGTGACGAGTTCACCCACCTCGGGGTCGATGATCTCGATGCCGGCCGCCTCGATCAGCTGGGCGACGCGGCGATAGACAACAAACAGCTCTTCATACTTGACCGAGCCCAGTCCGTTGAGGATGAGACCCACGCGTTGTCCGCTCGTGCTCTCGACGCCGTCGGGCAGTTCGCCGAGCAGCGCAGTGACAAAGCGCTCCGCGAGTTCATCGGCCGTAGGCACGTCGGTCTCGTCGATTCCCGGCTCTCCGTGGATGCCCATACCCACGGCCATCCGTCCCTCGGGCACCGAGAAGAGGGGCGAGTCGGCGCCGGGAAGAGTGCACCCGCTGAACGCGACACCGAAGGATCGGGTGCGCTCGTTGGCCAGTTCGGCGACACGGACAACCTCGTCGAGGGAGTACCCCGCCTCGGCGGCAGCGGCGGCCGATTTAAACACAGTGAGGTCGCCGGCGATGCCGCGACGTTTGTGCTTTTCGTCGATGGGGGCGCTGGAGATGTCGTCGGTCACGGCGATGGATCGTGTGTGGATGCCCGCGGCGTTCAACTTCTCCTGCGCCTGGGTGAAGTGCAGCACGTCACCGGCGTAGTTGCCATAGGAGAGGAGAACACCACCACCACGGTTCGCAGCGACCGCTACCGATTCGACCTGCTGCGCGGACGGAGAGGCGAAGAGGTTGCCCATGGCCGCGCCGTGGGCGAGTCCCGATCCGACGATGCCGCCGAAGGCGGGGTAGTGACCGGAGCCACCGCCCACCACCAGGACGACCGTTCCTTCGGGAGTGCGGGTGCTGCGCACCACTCCCCCGGACACCCGGCGAACGTGATTTTTGTTGGCGGCCACAAAGCCGTCGATCATCTCGTCGGCGAATTCGACCGGATCGTTGAAGAGGCGAGTCATAGTGATCTCCAGAACAGTTGCGAGGGGCAGCCGTGTCTCACAGCTGCCCCAGGGGATTAGTGCGCGATGGTGACGACGGGCTCGCCGTCGATCGGTACGTTCTTTTTGCCCGAGCGGGCGAGAAGCACCATCAGCACGGCAGACGTCAACATAAAGAAGCCGACGATCGCCATGGGCAGGAAGTACTGCGGGTTTCCGTCGGCGTCTGCGGTCGCGTCGGCCACGGCGCCGGTGATGTACGGTGCTCCGAATCCGGCCAGGTTTCCCACGGTGTTGATGAGTGCGACTCCCGCTGCAGCAGCAGCTCCGGTGAGAAACTGCGTCGGCAACGTCCAGAAGTTGGGAAGCACTGCGAAGATCGCCATGGCCGTGATCGCGATAACTGCGATGGTGAGAGCAGGCGAACCGGCAAAGAGGGCGAGCGGGATGGTGAGCGCAGCGACGATCGCCGGACCGGCAATGTGCCAGGTCTTCAGACCACGCTTAGACACGTCCTTCGTCCAGAACCAGAGCGCGAAGGCCGCAGGCACGTAGGGAATCGCCGTGATGAGTCCACGCTGGAACACGTTGTACTCGACGTTATAGATCTCCTGGAACCCGGCGATGATCGTCGGAAGGAAGAACGCGAGCATGTACAGGCCGTAGATGAAGCCGAAGTAAATAAACGCAAGCGTCCAGACACGGCCGCTGGTGAAGGCCTGCTTGAAGCCGCCCTTCTTTTTGCCACTCACAACGTGGAGCGCTTCAGTCTTGGCCCTCTCTGACGCGAGCTCGGCGGTGAGCCACTGCTGCTCTTCGCTGGTCAGCCATTTCGCGTCGGACGGCTTGTCCTTCAGGTAGAACCAGGCGATCAGACCAACGATGATTGCGGGCGCTCCAACACCAAGGAACATCACACGCCAGCCTTCGAGGCCAAGGAATCCGTCAGCGCCGATCAGCAGAGCAGCGAGCGGTGCGCCGATAACAGTGCTCAGCGGCTGAGCCAGATAGAACAGGGCGAGGATCTTGCCGCGGTGGCGGGCAGGGACCCACAGGCTGAGGAAGAGGATTGCTCCGGGGAAGAATCCGGCCTCGGCGACACCGAGCGCGAATCGGAGGATCGCGAGGTGCTCAAAGCTGCCCACCCAGGTGAACAGAACCGCGACGATGCCCCAGGTGACCATAATGCGCGCGAGCCAGCGGCGGGCTCCAAAGCGGGCGAGGGCGAGGTTGGACGGGACCTCGAGGAGGATGTAACCAATAAAAAAGACGCCCGCCGCGAATCCGACCTGGGTGACGGTCAGTGCAAGGTCGTCGTTCATACCGTTCGGGCCGGCAAAGCCGATGGCCGAACGGTCGAGGTAGTTGATGAAGAACATCAACGCGACGAATGGGACCAGCCGGATGGAGATCTTCCGAATGGTCGATTTCTCGATGGCGGAGACGGGTGTCTCTACGCGCGTATTTGCCAAGGTAACCCCTTTGTTAGTTCAGGCGAGCGAAAGCCACCTGACGAAGGGGCCCCCGCGAACAACCTAACAACCGGTTGACCAATTAAGCAAATAATTGGTGGACCAAATTATCTATCATTTTCTTGGAACGAGTGCTATCGCCCTCCTCGTCGGCATTTCTGTTGATAGCGTGACGGTTGTGCCCGCCTATCCCGCCAGTCCATCCGACGCAATGTCGGCCGCCATTGGCCGGGTAGAGACCGGTTCCGCCGTCAGCGCGGTCGCCAAGCGCCTGCTGGACTATTTCACAAGCGGCACAATCGAGCCGGGAACACGGCTGCCTGCGGAGCGCCAACTCGCGGCATCGCTGGGCATCGGCCGCTCCGCGGTGCGGGAGGCCCTTGCGGCATTGGAAATTCTTGGTGTGGTCGATGTTCGACCCGGCTCAGGAACGTACCTCCGTGGGTCTGCTTCCGAGCTGCTGCCCGAGACGTTGAACTGGGGCCTGATGCTCGCAGCGCCGCGGACAAAAGAACTCATCGCTGTGCGAAGCCAGCTGGAGATCTTCGCGGCACGACTCGCGGCAACGTTGATCACAGAAACGCAGCTCCGACAGCTCGGCAATCACATCGAGTCCATGCGCTCGAACGTTGGCGACCGCACTCGCTTCATCGAGGCGGACCTCAAGTTCCACCTGCAGATCGCCCAGGCGGCAGAGAACCAGGTGTTGCTCGACCTGCTGCAGAGCATCCGCTCCCTGCTGCGCGTGTGGGTTGAGCGCGGACTGGCCATGGAAGAAGAAGCACAGATTGCGCTGGACGAGCACACTCGTGTCTACGAGGCGCTACTGACGAGGGATCCCGATGCCGTCGAAACGGCGATGCGTGCACACATGCTGACAGCGGGTCACCGCCTGGAGCTGACGCTGTCACAGGCGTCGGAGAACCAGGAACTACTCTAGATGCTCGCGCGGCCACACGCAGTGGCGCGCGCAATCGGAGGAGACGTCGGGATGTTCGGCAGGAAAAAGCGGGCCGATGTCGGCACGTATGTCGATCCGCCGATTACCCCGCTGGCGCCCATCGAACGAGTCGTTGATGAAGGCGCGCTGATTTACGTGGCATCCGCGCGAATGGCCTTGATGAACCACATCGTAGTCGGCGCGCTGGGGAACCACGTCGACTACGAGCCCCACGTGCTGCGGGAGGTTGTACGCGCGGAGCTGGAGCGCCTCGCCGTCGACAATGATGACACCGCCGCTCGACTCGAAGCTTCCGGCACGTTTGAGTTCCAGTCAGACATGGACGAGGAACTCGCGGAGCTGAAACGGAGGGACCAGCGCCGACGGCCCGAGGTCCACCGACTCATTGCGGACGTTCTCCGCCGCTGTGCGCGCTCGGAGGTCGATGTTGAGCAACTGCTGACGCAGGCCCGCACCGATGCGGTCGACGCGATGTTCCGGGCGATCAACGCACGCCTGTCCCCCGCCGCATCCGTCACGGACGACGACTACGACGCCCAGCGAGCACAGCGCATCAGTGATTTTGTGGAATTCGATCTGCTCGGCGCCAGGCAGTCCACGCCGCCTGACCGCACAACGGACCGAAAAACAGAACAGAAGGCCGGCAGGAAGTCGAGCCAAAAAACCGTCCGGAAGTAGCTGCGGTGCCTACGGGACGCGGTGCAGCCACTCCTCGGTACCGAACTTCTCGGCAACAAGCTGGTGCGCTTTAGCCGTCTCTTCGGCGGTGACCTCGCCGGGAGTTGAGCCGTAGAGTCCCGTGAACGTCGCCTTCATCTGGTCGATGATCTCAGCGCGCGACAGTCCGGTCTGGCTGCGCAGCGGGTCAACCCGCTTCGCCGCGCTTTTGGTGCCCTTGTCACTCATCTTCTCGCGGCCGATGCGCAGCACCTGCACCATTTTCTCGCCATCCATGTCGTAGCTCATGGTCACGTGGTGGAGAACGGCGCCGGCGCCGAGCCGCTTCTGCGCGGCCCCACCGATTTTGCCTGTCGGACTCGTAATGTCGTTGAGCGGCTGGTAGCTCGCATCAATGCCGAGCGCCTTGAGCGCCACGATGACCCACTCGTCGAGGAAGGCGTAGGAATCGGCGAAACTCATCCCTTGCACCAAGTCGCTCGGCGCGTAGATCGAGTAGGTGATGACCGATCCCGCATCCATAAACATGGCCCCACCACCACTGATCCGGCGGACAACGTCGAATCCGTACTTCGCGGCGTTGTCGAGGTCAACCTCGTTGCGCACCGACTGGAAGCTGCCGATCACCACGGCCGGGGAGTTCCACTCCCAGATACGAAGCGTGGGTTTGCGTCGACCAGCGCCGACCTCCTCGGTGAGCACCTGGTCGAGGGCAAGCTGCATTTGCGGCGACTCTGCAGCGCCATGGATGAGGTCCCACTGGTAGTCACGGAAACTGGTGGCCTGCTTCAGCGCACGACGAATGGTGGTCGACACTGCTTCGGCGGAGAAGCCGAGCAGCACGGCATCCCGAGGCAATCCCTGTTGGATGGCCGCGGTAAACCGAGCCGCCTCTGCGTCGGCCGGCAGACCCGTGACCGCGGCGTTGATCGCCTCGAGCGCGCTGTCGGGCTCAAGGAAGAAGTCGCCCGCGAGCTGGAAATTCGCGATGACGCCATCAACCACGTCGAGGTCGACAACAACCAGTTTTCCGCCGGGAACTTTGAACTCACCATGCATCGGGATTGCCCTCTCAGTGACATACCGGGTGACACCCCGGAGCACCCACACCAGGACGGCGGAGCGCGCAACACAGAACCTTTAGCGTAATCCGCCCACACGATCATTGAGCCAGGTGATCAGGTCGGCAATGACCTCGTCACGGTTGGTCTCGTTGAAAATCTCGTGCCGGGCTTCGGCGTAGATCGTGACGGTGACGTCCGTCAGTTGACTGCGACCCACGTAGGACTTCGCGAGTTCCCGAACGCTGGCTTCGCCGCCGAGCGGGTCTTCGCTACCGATCGCGATGAGCAGGGGGATGTCGCGGGCGAGCGTGCGCGACGGGAGGCCGAACAGTCGCAGTCCGTCAACAACACCAAAGAGCTTGAGCGCGTCGGCGTAGAAGGTGAGCGGATCTTCAAGGAACGCCTGGGCAACCAGTGGGTCGCGGCTCAGCCACTCGTAGCCGGTCGTGCCGAGGTGTTGGTGAGCAGTGTTGAGGTTGCCGCTGTTCATCCGACCGGGGACACGATGGGCTGTGCCGGTGAGCACTGCGGCGTCGTAGTCGTCGGCGTGTTTGTTGAGCAGCGTCTGCACCATAAGGGAGCCCCAGCTGTGGCCGAGGATCGTGAGTGGGACGTCGGGGTTCTCGTCGCGAATGATGGCAGTGAGCTGGTGGATAGCCTCGGTAGTCGCGCGCAATCCGCCGGGGCCGAGCTTGCCGAGCTGCGTGTGGTCTCCGCCGTGCTGCTCGAGGCCGGTGAGCCCGTGGCCGCGGTGGTCGTCGGCGTACACCGAGTACCCGGCATTAACGAGCTCCTGCGCAAGGTACTCGTAGCGTCCGGCATACTCGCCCAGCCCATGGGCGATCTGTACGACCCCAATCGGCTTGGCCGATCGCCAGATGTAGTAGTGAATCGTGACGCCATGGGCGTCGACGAACGTCTGGTCATCGCGAATAGCGGTGAATTTTGGCACGTCAGCCTCCCTCCCCAATTGTACGGCGATGCGAGGGCATCTCACGGCAGTACTCCGCCCCTGCGCTGGGCCAGCGCAACCTCCCGGGGATTTAGTTAGCAACGCTAATTTGCTATGCTAACTATCTAGGAAAGTACGGGTATGACCGACGAAAACTTTGACAGCGAGCTTCGCGTCACGATCCAGCGCCTGGCGCGACGCCTGCGTTCGGAGCGCGCCGACAACAACGTCACCGACGGGCAGTTCTCGGTGCTCTGCGTTCTCGCCAAAGACGGACCCCTGGGCCTCGGCGACCTCAGCGAGTCCGAGCGGGTCACCCCGCCGTCCATGAACCGCACGGTGAATGCGCTGGTTGAGTCTGGGTACGCCACCCGCAACGGCTCCCCCGACGACGGCCGCAAGGTGCTCATTGATGTGACGGAGAGTGGCCACAACATCATCCGCGAGACCCGACGCCGCCGGGACGCCTGGTTCTCCCGCCGGCTCGCCGACCTCAGCCCCGAGCAACGCCATGCACTCGAATTGTGCGCCCCCGTTCTGAGGGAGCTCGCCGACTCTTGAGTTCGATGTTTCGCTCCCTCAGCCTCTTCAACTACCGCCTCTGGTTTATCGGTGCCCTCGTCTCGAATGTCGGGACGTGGATGCAACGGACCGCACAAGACTGGATCGTTCTCACCGATCTGACCGACCACGATGCCGTGGCCGTGGGCATCACCATGGCCCTACAGTTCGGACCGCAGCTGCTCCTCCTCCCGGTCTCGGGCCTCATCGCCGACCGGGTCGACCGCCGCAAACTCTTGATGCTCACCCAGAGCCTGATGGCGTTGCTCGGCCTGGGCCTGGGGCTCATCATGCTGTTCGGTGTTGCCGAGCTCTGGCAGGTCTACGGATTCGCGCTCGGCCTCGGAATCGTCTCCGCGATCGACGCCCCGGCACGACAGGCATTTGTCTCCGAGCTGGTGTCTGACCGGAGCATCCCGAACGCCGTGGCCCTCAACTCGGCGTCGTTTAACGGCGCCCGGCTTGTCGGCCCTGCTCTGGCCGGCATTCTTATTGCCGCGGTCGGCGCCGGCTGGGTCTTTATGATCAACGTCGCGACGTTTGCGGTGATGCTCGGCGCGCTCAAAATGATTCGCACCTCGGAGCTGCAACCCTCACCGCGGGCAGTGCGGGAACGTGGCCAGATTCGGGCGGGGTTCCGCTACGTCGCCTCGCGGCCCGACATTGTGGTCATTCTCGTTATTGTGTTTTTGGTCGGAACATTCGGCCTCAACTTCGCGATCTTCACCGCCACCATGGCGACGGTCGAATTCGGTCGTGGGGTGAGCGAGTACGGTGCCCTGTCGTCCATCCTCGCTGTCGGGTCGGTCGCGGGTGCCCTGCTTGCGGCCCGGCGCGACCGTCCACGGATGGGTGTCGCGATCCTTGCGGCGATCGCATTTGGGCTCGCCTGTGTTGTCGCCGCGGTGATGCCGACCTACCTGTCGTTCGCGGTGTCGCTCATCGCCGTCGGATTCTGTTCGATGACGCTGCTGACCAGTGCCAATGCGTATGTGCAGACCACCACTGTTCCGGTGCTGCGCGGCCGGGTGATGGCCGTCTACATGGCGATTCTCGCCGGCGGAACCCCGATCGGCGCACCGCTGGTCGGCTGGGTCTCGAACCAGTACGGTCCGCGCTGGGCACTGGGGGTCGCTGCTGTGTCTGGCATCCTTGCGGGACTGATCGCACTGGTGTGGATGGTCGTCTCGCGTCACCTGCGGCTGCGCTTCGACCGCACGGCCCGACCGCTGTTCCGCCTGCAGCACGACGGCGACCGGCGCCACGAGATCGCCGATGCCCTCGCCGCCGACGAGGCGGCGCAGAACCGGGTGTAGCTCGCGTCCACCCCTCGCGCCCGGGTGGCTTTCGCGGTGGAATAGGAGTCATCCCACGACTATCAAAGGAGATAGCCATGATTCGCAGCACCTACCGCGATGTCACGATCCCCCGTCTGAGTGTGTTCGACTTCCTGTTCGGCTCGCTCAGCGCTGACGACCTCGACCGGGTCGCGCTGATCGACGGGGTGACCGGCCGCGAGACGAGCTACCGCACCCTCATTCGGAGCATCACCGGTTTCGCCGGGGCACTGGCCGCCCGCGGTGTGGCGCCCGGCACGGTGGTGGCCCTGCTCAGCCCCAACTCGCCCGCCTACGCCACCGCGTTCCACGGTGCGCTGCGTGCCGGGGCGACCGTCACACCCGTCAACTCGCTCTATACCGCTGACGAAGTGGCCACCCAACTGCAGGACGCGGGAGCGAGTTGGATCATCACCGTAACCGCTCTGCTCGATCCCGCGCAGTCGGCAGCAACGCGTCTCGGCATCGACCCCTCCCACGTGATTGTGCTCGACGGAGCATCCGGATCCCCCACCTCTGGTTCGCTCTCGTCGGGTTCGCTCACGCTCGATGACCTCCTTGCAGAGAACGCCGCGCCACCCGCACTGACCATCGACCCGGCCACCACCATCGCGGTGCTGCCCTACTCGTCGGGCACAACCGGCCGACCTAAGGGGGTCATGCTCAGCCACCGCAACCTAGTGGCGAACGTTGTGCAGTCCGGCGCACTCATTGGCCTCGCCCGCACCGACCGCGTGCTCGCCGTGCTGCCCTTTTTTCACATCTACGGGCTCACCGTTCTGCTCAACTACGCGCTCCGCGAGCGCGCGACCCTGGTCACGATGCCGCGCTTCGACCTGCCCGAGTTTCTCCGGATCCTCAGCGACGAACGCTGCACCTGGGTGTTTATCGCCCCACCGATCGCGGTGGCCTTCGCCAAGCATCCCCTCGTCGACGAATTCGACCTCTCGTCCCTCGACGTGGTGTTCTCCGGGGCCGCTCCCCTCGATGGTGACCTCGCCGCGGCGGTCGCGAGGCGGTTGGGATGCCGTGTGCGCCAGGGTTATGGAATGACCGAACTGAGTCCGGTTTCCCACGCCGTTCCGCTCAGCCGTGATGACCTGCCGCTGCGGTCGGTGGGACTCGCCCTGCCGGGAGTCGAATGTCGTTTGGTGGATCTGGAGACTGGCGAAGACATCCCGATCCCTCACAAGGGCGAGAGCGCGGCGGGTGAGTTGCTCTGCCGCGGGCCCAACGTGATGCTCGGGTATCTCGGCAACCCCGAGGCAACGGCGGCCACCCTCGATGAGAACGGGTGGCTGCGCACCGGAGATGTCGCCACGGTGTCACCCGCCGGGGCCTACACAATCGTCGACCGGCTCAAAGAACTCATCAAATACAAGGGCTACCAGGTGGCGCCGGCCGTGCTTGAGGCGGTGCTGCTCACGCACCCGCTTATCGCGGACGCCGCGGTAATCGGGGTCGCCGACGACGATGGCCAGGAGGTTCCCAAGGCGTTTGTGGTGGTACAGCCCAGCGCGCTGCTCACCGAGGACGACGTCATCAACTACGTCGAGTCGCGGGTGGCTCGCCACGAGAAGGTGCGCCGGGTGGAGTTTATCGACGCGATCCCCAAAACGACCTCCGGGAAAATCCTGCGCAAGGATCTCCGGGCACGCGAGGTGCCGCAGACGGCGTAGGTCATGCGGGCGCGAGTCGGTCACGTCAGCGTGAGTCGGTTGGGTGAGCGCGGGCCGGTTAGGTGAGCGGAGCATCCGTCGGTTCGAGCGCGAGCACCCGCGCCTCGAACACCAGCTCGGCGGCACCGACCAGCATCAGGCGCGACCTCAGATGGGCGCGTTCGAGCCGCACGCTGCGGGCGCTGCCGCCCAGCGGACGCACACGCACGGCCTCGGTCAATCGCTCCCGGCTGACCGATAGCAGCGAGCCGAGGTAGCCAGCGAGCACCACCATCTCGGGGCTAAAGAGGTTCACAAAGTTGGTCAGCGCCTCCGACAGCAGGTCCGCCTGCCGGGACACTTCGCGCAGCAGCGCCGGGTCACGCCCCACCCCGAGGGCGATATCGAGGTCGTCCTCGTCGATCTGAGTGCGACCGAGGTAGGGCAGGAGGCGTTCGAGGTTGACCTCGGTCTCAAGGCAGCCGATGCGACCGCAGTAACAGCGGGAGCCCTGGCTGTTGACGAGGGTGTGGCCAAGTTCACCGGCGTAACCCTCGGTGCCGCTGAGGAGCGTTCCGCCGAGGATGATGCCCCCGCCGATTCCGCGGGCGGTTCCATTGACGTAGACAAGGTTGGTGACGTCTTTGGCGGCGCCGAAGACGAATTCGCCCATCGCCCCAACGCTCGAGTCGTTGCCCGCCACCACGTAGACACCGAGCGCGCGCGTGAGGGCGGCGGCGATGGGCTCGTTTTTCCATCCGAGGTGCGGAGCGAGGAGCACTCGGCCGTCGGCGGCTCGGACGAGTCCGGGAACCGCGACACCGGCGCCCACCACGGTGTACTTCTGCCCCGCGACATCCGCCCGCATCCCCTCGACCAGGGACGCGACGATACGCACGGTCTCCCTGGCGGACGCCGGTGACGATGTTGTATAGCGCACGCGCCGGATCACCTCACCGCCGAGACCAACCAGGCCCACGGTGATCGCGTCGGTCTCGGGGTGGATGGCAAACGCCGCGATGTGCGGGTTGGCCTCCACGAGCGCGCTCGGTCGTCCCACCCGACCGGGGATGGCCTGCGCGGTGAGCTCGCGCACGAGACCCAACTCGGTGAGTTCTGAGGTGAGCACCGCGATCGTCGACCGGGTCAGACCGGTGCGGCGCCCCAGCTCGGCGCGGGAGTGGGGCCCGTCGTGGTGCAGCATTCGCAGCATCACCGACAGGTTGCGTTGCCGCATAAAGTCGTTGCTCGAATGAGCTCCGGCGACACGTCCGCCTGGCATTTGCTCTACTGTCACTGAACCGCCGCGGCGTCACCCTTCTCGAATCACGCTGCATGCAGCAAATGGAATATGCAGCTCTCCGTATAGTACGTGCGCGTCAGCGTCCCCCGGCGCGACGCTTGTTGAAGACGTCGAAAGCTACTGCGAGCAGGAGCACTAGACCCTTGATGGTCTGTTGCCACGCGGCATCCACCGAAAGAATCGACAGACCCATGTTGAGCACACCCATAACCAGGCCACCGATGACGGCGCCGACCACCGTGCCGATGCCACCCTGCACCGCAGCGCCACCGATGAACACGGCAGCGATCGCGTCGAGTTCATAGTTCTGACCGGCACCGGCCACCGCACCGCCGGCACGCGCGGTGCTGACAACACCCGCGAGTCCGGCGAGGATGCCCATGTTCACAAAGATAAAGAAGTTGACCCAGCGGGTTTTGACACCGCTCATCATGGCGGCGAAGAGGTTGCCACCCATCGCGTAGACGTGGCGGCCGAACACGGTCTGGTCGAGCACAAACGTGTAGAGCAGGATTAGCACGGCGAGGATGATGAGGATGATCGGGGTGCCGCTGTAGCCGGCGAGGGCCCAGGAGAGCGCCATAATCGCAACGACGGCGATACCCGCTTTGAGCCAGAATGACCCGGCGACCTCACGCGGGAGTTCGAGTCGGCGGAGAGTGGCACGCTTGCGCAGCTGCTGGGCGACAAAACCGAGCGAGACAACAACCCCGAGCACAACCGTCAGCACGTCCCTGTCGCCGAACTCACCGAAAATTGGCGGCAGCCATCCCGCCCCGATGGTGATGAACTCATCAGGGAGTCCGGCGATTGTGCCACCGGTGAGGAGCACAAGGGTCAGCCCGCGGAATATCAGCATGCCCGCGAGCGTCACAATAAACGCGGGTATCCCCACAAACGCGACCCAGAACCCCTGCCAGGCTCCCACCGCGGCTCCGACCAACAGCGCGAGAAGCACCGCGGCCCACCACGGGAAACCCCAGTTGTTCATGGCTATTGCCGAGACCGCGCCAACCATGGCCACCACTGATCCGACGGACAGGTCGATGTGGCCCGCGATGATCACAATGACCATACCGATGGCGAGGATGATGACGTACGAGTTCTGCTGGATGAGGTTGTTGATATTGCCCGGCATCAACAGGCGGCCGCGGGTAAGAATCTGGAAGAGCACCACGATGACAACGAGGGCGGCGAGGATGCCGTACTGGCGCAGATTGACCGACAGCCTCGGCATCTTGCGTCGCACCGGGGTGGGTGTGGAGGTGGTCATGGCGTTCAGTTCCTTCCGGCGGTCATAAGGTGCATAAGGGACTCCTGGGTGGCCTGTTCGCGCGGCACTTCGCCTGTGATACGGCCCTCGGAGATGGTGTAAATGCGGTCAGAGAGACCGATGACTTCGGGCAGCTCGGAGGAGATCACGATGACTGCCTTGCCCTGCGCCGCGAGTTCGTTGATGATTCCGTAGATTTCGTACTTCGCTCCCACGTCGATGCCGCGGGTTGGTTCGTCGAGGATCAGCACATCGGGCCCCGCGAAAATCCACTTGCTGAGCACCACCTTCTGTTGGTTGCCGCCCGACAGCTTTCCGGTGATGGCAGAGACCGATGAGGCCTTGATGTTCATTTTGTGGAGATACGACTCGGCGACCTTGTACTCGCGGTGCCGGTCGATGACCCCGAAGCGGGCGAGCCGGGCGAGGGCAGCGGCCGAGACGTTGACCGCAATATTTCCGATGAGGTTGAGTCCATACCGTTTGCGATCTTCCGTGGCATAGGCCAGACCGTTACGGATGGCTTGGTCAACGGTGTGAAGGTGCACCTCCTTGCCCTTTTTATAGGCGGTGCCCGAGATGTTGGCGCCGTATGAACGCCCGAAAATGCTCATCGCGAGCTCCGTGCGTCCGGCGCCCATCAACCCCGCAAAACCCACAATCTCTCCGGTGCGAACGGAGAACGAGACGTCGTCCACCACAACGCGTGCCGTGTCGACGGGGTGGTGCACACTCCAGTTTTCGACCCGGAACATCTCGTCGCCAATGTTGGGCTCGCGCGGCGGAAACTGGTTGTCGAGGTCACGCCCGACCATGGCCCGGATGATCCGGGCCTCCGTCGCATCCCCGCTGTGTGCGTTCAACGTCTCGATTGTTTTGCCGTCACGAATGACCGTGACGGTATCGGCGATACGGCGGATCTCTTTGAGCTTGTGGGAAATGATGATGCAGGTGATTCCCTGGCCACGAAGGTGATCGATGAGGTCGAGGAGGTGGGCCGAGTCTTCGTCGTTCAGCGCGGCAGTCGGCTCGTCGAGGATCAGCAGCTTCACCCGTTTGGAGAGTGCCTTCGCGATCTCTACGAGTTGTTGTTTGCCCACACCCAGCTCAAAGACCTTGGTGGCGGGGTTCTCGTCGAGGCCGACCCGGGCGAGGAGCAGTTGTGCCTCGCGGTTGGTCCGATTCCAGTCGATGCGGCCCCGCGTGGCGAGTTCGTTGCCGAGGAAGATGTTTTCCGCAACGGACAGATAGGGACTCAGCGCGAGCTCCTGATGGATGATGACGATGCCGAGGGCTTCGCTGTCGTTGATTGAGCGGAACTCGACCGCCTTGCCTTCAAACTCGATGGTGCCGTCGAAACTGCCGTGCGGGTAAACACCGCTGAGCACCTTCATCAGCGTCGACTTACCTGCGCCGTTCTCGCCGCACACGGCGTGGACCTCTCCACGCTTGACGTCGATCGATACCCCGTCGAGAGCCTTAACTCCGCTGAAGTGTTTGGAAATGTTGTCCATTCGCAGAATGAGGTCACTCACTCGTATCTCCTCGTTTGATTGGTGCCCACGCACGTGTGCCCGGCCACTGGGCCGGGAACCCTCCGCCGATGGCGGCGCCGGCACCCCTCGGAGGGATGCCGGCACCGCCGGGGTGGGGTTAGAGACCCACGTCCGATGCCTTGAGGAATCCGGAATCGATGAGCTTGGTCTGCACGTCATCCTTGACAACAACCTCGGGGGTGAGGAGGAACGACGGCACAACCTTCTCGCCGTTGTCGTAGGTCTCGGTGTCGTTCACCTCGACCTCCGTTCCTGCGGTGATCGACTCGATCATGGCGAAGACCTG
>Ga0247807_10001348_pt1 | contig 14433 bp, 12 predicted proteins | sample UWRJL074202C1_FD_179931 | JGI IMG/M metagenome (GOLD analysis project Ga0247807, IMG submission 179931) | Plant litter microbial communities from Arlington Agricultural Research Station in Wisconsin, United States - UWRJ-L074-202C-1 | ecosystem: Environmental > Terrestrial > Plant litter >...
TCTCGCACGAGCACGTGTTCGCCCTCAACAACAGGCACCGGCTGCCGGTTCCCACGAACGCGGCCGCCATCGGTGTCGCCGCGCTGGTCGTCGACGAACTGGTGCGGCTCGTGAACGCGAGCGACTTCGTGGTCGCCCTCTCGGTGAGCGCGCTGCGCGCGAGTGGTGCCGGTGGAAGCGCCTCACCGTTCTCCGCGCAGGTGCAGTCGGCTCACCGCTCGCACGGGCAGGCGGCGTCGGCGGCGCGCATCCGTGCGCTGCTGACCGAGGTGGATGTCGCGTCCGTCGACCCCGCCGCCTTCCGGTCTGCACCCCAGGTGAACGGCGCACTGGCCGACGCGGTGACGGCGCTCGCGGCGGCCGTCACGCTCGAGCTCAACTCCCGCGGCGACGAGACGGTCGTCGACCTCGAAACACAGAGCGTCACCGTCGGAGGCAATAGCGAGCTCGTCGCCCTCACCCTGGCCATCGAGCGGGTGCGGCTCGCGCTCGCCCATGTCGGGGCGGCGAGCGAATCCCGCGCGGCCGAGCTGAAGTCGGAGCCGAACGAGGATCCGGTCATCTTCTTCGTGAACCTGCCGCGACCCGAATACTCCGCGGACGTGCTGGGCACCCTGCGCCTGATGCAGCTCTCCCTGGCCGTCGCGCTGTCCCTGCTCAGCCACGAGGCCGAGGTCGCCGCGCACATCTGCTCGGCGGAGGAGGACGCCCTGACGCCACAGCTGCGGGCCTACGGCGACGCGGTGGGGCTCAATTACGCGACCGACGCCCTGCTTGCCGCGGCGAACCCGGCACCCTCGTCGGAGCCGACGATCGAGGCGCTCGACGACGAGATCTAGGTGAGACGGGGCTCGCTGCGCAAGCGCTCGATCTCGTCGCCGTTGAACTCCGCGGCCTTCGCGAACAGCTCGTTGGCGAAGTCGATCTGCTCCACGGTAAGGGTGGACAGGTAGTCGCCCCAGCGTTCGCCGGTGCGCTGGTAGACCGTGCCGACCCGCTGCCCGAGCGCCTCGTAGTCGACGCTGATGATCACCCGGCGGCGATCCTGCGGGTCGCGGTCGCGGGACACGATGCCCTGCTTCTCCAGTCGGTCGATCACGGCCGTGATCGCGCCACCGGCGGTGAGTCCCGACCACTCGGCGAGCTCGCCGGGCGTCGCGGGACCGTTGAGGGACAACAACCCCACGCACTGCAGGTCCGTGCTGTTGAGGCCCGCCCAGCGCGCGACGGCGTCCTGGTAGAGCACGGCGCGAGCCATGAACAGCCGCATCGTCAGGGATACACGCTCGATCGACTCGGCCTTTGACACACCAGCCACCCTTCGGATATTCTCTCTAATACCGAGAGACTCGCAGAACGAGAGTCTCTACAATCCAGTCTACCGAAAGCGATCCATGTCCAAGGCACTCATCATCGGCGGCGGCGTCGCGGGATCCGCCGCAGCCCTGTTCCTCCAGCGGGCCGGGTGGGAGGTCGAGCTCTTCGAGCAGGCCGACCGCCCCGACGACTATGCCGGCTCCTTCCTCAACATCGCGACCAACGGGCTGGCCGTGCTCGAGCAGTTGGGCCTGCGTGAGCGGCTGCTCTCCGACGCGCATCACGCGCCCCTGATGAGCATGTGGAGCGGGCGGGGCATCAAGCTCGGCACGGTGCCGAACGGTCCGGCCGGGCAGCCGGAACGCGGCAGCGCGATCGTGCGGCGCGGCTGGCTCCACCGGGTGCTGCGCGAGGCCGCACCGCAGGCGACAGGCGGCGCGAAACTCGAGCGCATCGAACAGGACGCCGACTCTGTCACGGCCTCCTTCGCCGATGGGCGTACGGCGAGCGGTGACATCCTCATCGGCTGCGATGGAATCGGCTCGGTCACGCGCACCCACATCGACCCGTCGGCCGCGCGCCCGAAGTACAGCAGCCTGGTCGGACTCGGCGGCTTCGCGCGGGTCGAGGGCCTCGAAGCCACGATCGACGAGCAGCACATGGTCTTCGGAGCCCGCTCGTTCTTCGGCTACCTCGTGCGCGAGAGCGGCGAGGTGTACTGGTTCGCGAACGTCACGAGACGGGAGATGGCCCGGGATGAGCTCGCGCGCACAACCCCCGCGCAGTGGATCGGCGAACTGCGCGACCTTCACAGTGACGACCCGTACCCGGTGCCGCAGATCCTCGCGGCGGCCACCGCGGAACTCGGCGCCTACCCGATCTACGATCTCACCGGGGTGAAGCGCTGGAGTCGAGGCCGGGTGATCGCGATCGGCGACGCCGTGCATGCGACTTCACCGAGCGCCGGGCAGGGCGCCTCGCTCGCCCTCGAGGACGCGATGCTGCTCGCCCGACTGCTGCGCGACCTGCCGTACACCGAGGCGTTCGAGCGCCTCCAGCGGGAACGGCAGCCGCGCGCTGACGCCGTGGTGAAGTACGCGCGGGTCATCAACAGCCAGAAGCGCGTGAGCAGGTCCCGGCTGGCCATCGCGATGCGCGACAGGATGATGCCGTTCTTCCTCAGGTTCGCCGCGAACGACACGAGCAACCGATGGCTGTACGACCACGAGATCGACTGGGACGGCAAGTAACGCAGGCCGGTTTCGATAGGCGTGCTCCTTCGTCGCGCGTCACTCGACCGGTGTTCCGTCAGGCGAGCTGCAGCGTCGGCACGCCCGCCCGGATCTCCTCGAGGAACAGCACGATCGTCGCGGCGACGCTGCGGTGGCTGACGTCGTTGAGAATGTCGTGCCGCCCGTCGTTCACCACGGCCACCCGCGCCTGGGAGAGCTGCCGGTAGTAGGACTGCACTTCGGAGATGCTCGCGATCGAGTCGATCGAGCCGTGGATCGCGAGCACCGGGACCCGCACGGAGGCGGGGGAGGGCAGCCGAAGTTCGCGCGGCAGGTCGCGGGCGAGGGCGAGTGGGTCGACGGCGAGCGCATCCTCGAGCACCCTGCGGTGCACCGGGCAGGCGGACCGGGCGTCGAGCTGCGTCTGTGCGTCGGCGAGCAGGCCGTGCGCGCTCGGCAGGCCTGCCGAGACAACGGCGGCCACGCCGGAGCGCGCGTCGCTCGCGATGTCGAGGGCGAGCACACTGCCCGCGTCCGAGCCGATCAGCACCACGGGCTCGATCTCGCTCTCCGCGATGAGTGCGCGCACCGTGACCGTGGACGCCTTCGGGTCGTCGGTCACGTCGCGGACCACGCGCACGCGGTAGGCGTCCGCAGACAGCCGTCGCGCGAACCGGGTGTAGACCGACGCGGCCTCGCCACGGCCGGCGAGCAGGATGAGTGTTCCGCGGGGCGTTGCGCCGAGGGGCTCATCCCACCGCTCGATGCTGGGAGGTGTGCTCACCGCGCCACCTCCAGGAGGGACGGCACGCCGACGAGGGGGAACAGCTGCTCGGCGATGCGATCGAGCTCATTGTGCAGGGGCGAGGACTGCACGAGCAGCAGGTCGACGCCGGCCGCCTCGAACTCGGCGATGCGCTCGGCGACCTGCTCGGCCGTGCCGACCAGGTTGGGGCGGAGGCCACGGGTTCCCACCGAGTACTCGCGCTTGGTGAGCTCGACATCGAGATTGGAGTGCTTCTGGAACTCCTCGAAGGAGGCGTAGCCGGGGGAGCCGGGATCGACGGTGGTGATGCGCTCAAGCTCGGCGAGCGCCTCGCGCTCCGTGTCGCGGATGATGACGTAGGCCGCCATCCCGACCTCCTCGAACGGTGCACCCTGCAGCCGCGTTCGGCGGTTGTGCACATCGGCGACCTTGGGCGCGACCTCCTCGGGAGTGCCGCCGTGCATCACGTACGCGTCGGCGAAGGCGGAGATCGCCTCGCGCCCCGACTCGCTCTCGCCGCCCGCGAAGATGCGCGGGGCGATGCGCGGCTTCGGGCTGAGCACCGCCTCGGGCACGTCGTAGAACCTTCCCTGCAGGCTGAACCGCTCGTCGCGCCACATGCCCTTCAACACGTTCACGAACTCCGTCGACTGGACGTACCGGTCATCGTGTGAGGCGAAGACGCCCCCGTACTGCTTCGCCTCCTCGGCCCACCAGGCCGAGACGACGTTGAGCGAGAAGCGGTCGGAGCTGATGTCGGCGATCGTCGCGGCGGTCTTCGCGATCACGGTCGGCAGGTGGAAGCCGGGGCGCACGGCCGTCATGATGCGCAGGTCCGTCGTGACGGCCGCGATCGCGGTGGACAGCGACCACGCTTCGAGGCTGGGCGCATCCACCCCTTTGCGGTCATTGAGGTAGAGCTCGGGAACGAGGGTGATGTCCCAACCGAGGGAATCGGCCTGCTGGGAGACGCGCCTGACGTAGTCCCAGGTCGCCTCCATGCCGCCCTCGTCGCCGACGTTGCGCAGGAAGCCGCCGTAGACGGGGGTCCAGTAACCGAATCTCATGCGTGTGCCTCCGTGCGGGTTGCGAGCCTGATGAACGCCTGGTCGAGGTCGGCCAGCAGGTCGTTCGGGTCTTCGAGTCCGACCGACAGCCGGATCGTGGTGAGCGTGATGCCGGCCGAGGCCCGCTGCTCGGGGGTGAAGCGGCTATGGGTCGTCGTCGCCGGGTGCACGACCAGGCTGCGCACGTCGCCGATGTTGGCGACCAGCTTGAACAGCGCGAGGCTGTCGATGAACCCGCCGACCGCGCTCTCGGTCGCTGCGAGATCGAAGGAGAACACCGCGCCGGTGCCGCGAGGCAGGTACTTCTTCGCGAGCTCGTGGTCGGGATGGTTCTCGAGACCGGGGTGGTGCACGACGCGCACCAACGGATGCGCGTCGAGGTAGCGGGCGATCGTGAGCGCCGAGTCGGTCTGCTTGCGCAGCCGCACGTCGAGAGTCTCGATGCCCTGCAGGATCAGGAAGCTGTTGAACGGCGCGAGCGACGGGCCGAGGTCGTGGCTGAGCTTGACCTTCGCATAGGTGAGGTACGCGCTCTTGGCCGCGCCGAAGGTGTCCCAGAAGACGATGCCGCCGAAACGCTTGCTGACGCTGGTGAACTGGGGCCAGCGGTCGGGCCGGGCGCCGTAGTTGAAGGTGCCGCCGTCGACGATCACCCCGGCGAGGGCGCTGCCGTGCCCACCCAGGAACTTGGTGGCCGAGTACACCACGATGTCGGCGCCGAACTCGATCGGGCGTTGCAGGTACGGCGTGGCGATGGTGTTGTCCACGACGAGCGGGATGTCGTTCTCGTGCGCGACCTCGGCGAGCGCTTCGAGGTCGGGCACGGAGGCGATCGGGTTGCCGATGCTCTCCACGAAGAACGCCCTCGTGCCGGGGCGGATCGCTCGCTCCCAGGCGGCGGGATCGTGCGGGTCGACGAAGGTCACGTCGATGCCGAAATCCGCGAAGGTGTCGTCGAGCAGGTCGACCGAGCCGCCGTAGAGCTGGCTCGACGCCACGATGTGCTGCCCGTTCTTCGCAAGGGCGAGAAGGGCGATCGCGACCGCCGACTGCCCGGACCCGGTGGCGAGGGCCGCGACGCCGCCGTCGAGTGCGGCGACCCGCGTCTCGAGGGTCGCGTTGGTCGGGTTGCCGGTGCGGCTGTAGAGGTTGCCCGAGGCGCGCAGGGCGAAGATGTCGGCCGCCGAGTTGAAGTCCGCGAACTCGTAGGCGGTCGATTGGTAGATCGGCACGACCGCGGTGTTCTGCGGTACGCCCGCCGTGTAGCCGGCGTGCACCTGCCGGGTGGCGGGTGCCCAGTTCGTGTGGTCGGTCATCGCCGCGCCTCTCTGTTTGGTGGCAACGACGACGGTAACCCCGTATGACGCTCACGGCGAGGGACCGCTCAACGCAGCGATATATGACGTCATAAAGGGCCAAGCGGCGACACATTACGCAAGATTCTTTGCCGCACGCGACGACGAGGTCGCATCGTGGGGCACCGCACAAACCATCACGGAGGATCCCATGACGTCATCCAGTTCACGCCAGCTCAAGCTCGGAGCCGTTCTTGTCGGCGTGGGCGGGCCCGGCCAGCACGACGTGTGGCTGGACCCGGAGATCCCCGGTGACGCGAGCGTCGACATCGACTGGTACATCGCGAGGGCACGGCAGGCCGAGGCCGCGAAGTTCGACCTGGTCTTCATCGTCGACAGCCAGTTCATCACGCCCGATTCTCCCAACCACTACCTCAACCGTCTCGAGCCGTTCACGCTGCTCTCCGCGCTCGCCGTCTCCACGACGCGCATCGGTCTCGTCGGAACGGTCACCACCTCGTACAACGAGCCGTTCAACGTGGCGCGCAAGTTCGCCTCGCTCGACCTGATCAGCCGCGGGCGCGCCGGCTGGAACGTCGTCGCGACCGGTGACGGCGGCACCGCGGGCAACTACAGCCGCGAGGAGCACTACGACTACGACACCCGGTACGGTCGCGCGCTCGAACACGTTCGGGTCGCCCAGGGACTGTGGGACTCCTACGAGGATGACGCCTTTCCGCGCGACAAGCACGCCGGTGTCTTCTTCGACCGCGAGCGCCAGCACCAGCTGAACCACCAGGGCGAGTTCTTCTCCGTGGTGGGACCGCTCAACATCGAGCGCTCGAAGCAGGGCCAGCCGGTCATCTTCCAGGCCGGCGACTCCGACGAGGGCCGCAACCTCGGCGCCGAGATCGGCGAGGGCATCTTCACCTTCGCGGTCAGCCTCGAAGCCGGGCAGGCGTTCTACGCCGACATCAAGGCGCGCGCCGCGGCGAAGGGGCGCAACCCCGAAGAGGTGCTCATCCTGCCGGGGCTCCTCCCGATCATCACGGACACCGATGAGGAGGCACGCGAGATCGAGATCGCCGCGCACCGCGCCAAGGACTTCACCCGGGTGCTCGCCGAATTCGGGCGCCCCTTCGGCTGGCACGACTTCAGCCAGTACGACCTCGACGCTCCCTTCCCCGAGCTGGGCTCGCTCGGCGACACGAGCTTCCGCACCCAGGCCGACCGCATCAAGTCGGTCGCCCGCGAGAACGCGCTCACCCTGCGCGAGACCGTCGAGTTCTTCAACCCGGTACGCCACTCGCCCTTTGCCGGCACCGCGCTCACCGTTGCCAACGAGATCGAGCGCTGGTTCCTCGGCCGTGCGGTCGACGGCTTCAACGTGCACGTCACCGTGCCGAGCCAGTTCGCCCGGTTCACCGACGAGGTGCTGCCGATCCTGCGCGAACGCGGCATCTTCCGCGAGGAGTACGAGTCGGACACCCTGCGCGGCAACCTCGGCCTCCCGATTCCCACCAACCGCAACACGGCCGCCCGGCTCGTGTCTGCATAGCCCACCGATCACAGGAGCACAGCAATGCCTTCCCTCACCAGGCCAACGGCCTTCGTCGCACTCGCAGCCGCAGCAGCCCTCGTGCTCTCGGCGTGCAGCGCCCCGGCCGACGCCGGCGAGACCGAGCCATCCGTCATCAAGTGGGGCTTCGGCCTCCCGACCTCGTGGGACCCGGTCACCTCGAGTACCGGCAACGACATCAACACCATCAGCCTCGTCTACGCGTCGCTGACCCAGCTCGACGAGAAGGGCAACGCCGGCCCCGGACTCGCCGAGAAATGGGAGTACAACGACGCGGGCGACGAGGTCACCTTCACCCTGCGTGAGGGGCTCACCTTCAGCGACGGCACCCCGATCGACGCAGAGGCCGTGCGGTCGAGCCTGCTGCGCGGCAAGACCCAGGAGAACTCGCTGCTCAAGGACCAACTCTCCACCATCGAGGACGTCACGGCGGACAGCGAGCTCGAGGTCACCCTCGACCTCGTGAACCCCGACTACCAGGTGCCGAACCTGCTGGCGGGCAAGACCGGGGCGATCGTGAGTCCGACCGCTGTGGAGAAGGACGTGGCCGCCATCCCGACCGCACCGGTGGGTGCCGGGCCGTTCACGATCGAGAGTTTCGTGCCCGAGTCGAACGCGGTCCTCGTGAAGAACCCCGACTACTGGAACGCCGAGAACGTGCACATCGACCGCCTCGAGCTGTCGACCGGCACGGACCCGGCGACGGTCATCGCGGCCGTGCAGAGCGGCGCGCTCGATGTCGCCTCGCTGCCCGCCTCGAAGATCGAGGAGGCGAAGGCCGCCGGCCTCGAGGTCGACGTGATCGACAGTCTCACGGTGAGCCAGGTGGACATCCACAGCGGCATCGCGCCGCTCGACGATCCGAAGGTCGTCGAGGCGCTCAAGTACGCGATCGACCGCCAGGAGATCGTCGACGTCGCGGGCTTCGGCATCGGGACCGTCACCTACCAGCCGTTCCCGAAGGGCTACGTCGCCTACAACCCCGAACTCGACGACCTGTTCGCCTACGACCCCGAGAAGACGAAGCAGCTGCTCGAGGACGCCGGCTACGCGCCGAACGAGCTCTCCATCGAGATCACCGCGGCCTCCTACTCGGAGAACATCGCGGTGCTCGTGCAGGAGCAGCTGAAGAAGGTGGGCGTTAAGTCGACGATCAACCTCGTGGCGCCGGGCTCATCCACCTGGCAGCAGCAGGTCTACATCAACCGCACGGCGCAGTTCGCGCTCGACGGAACGGTGGGGCGCGAGTCCCCGGTGCAGAACCTGACGGTGGTCTACGGACCATCCGGGCTCATGAACCCGAGCCGCACCGCCTCGCCCGAGTTCCTGGCGGCGCTCGACACGGTGCGCAACACCCCGCTCGATGACCCCGACTACCAGTCGGTGCTGCAGGAGGCCGTGAAGATCGGTGTGCTGCAGGCATCGAGCTTCTCCACCTACTCCTCCCCGCGCATCTTCGTGCGCAGCCCGAAGGTCTCCGCCCTCCCGCACTTCCTCTCGCAGGTGCGCTGGGAAGGCGTGACGGTCGGTTCCGAGTAGTCCGCCGTCGGTGAAGGGGAAGACCATGAACATCGTTGCCACGCGCGCACTCGCCGGCCTCGGCTGGCTGCTGCGCTCCGCGGCGATCATCGTTCCGGTCTTCCTCTTCGCCACGTTCATCACCTTCGGGCTGGGCGCGGTCAGCGGCCTCAGCCCGGCCGGCCTGAAGCTGGGCGACTCGGCGACCGACGCCGATGTCGCCCGTGTCAACGCCCAGTTCGGCCTCGACCAGCCCCTCGCCGTGCGCTACCTGACCTGGCTGGGCGGCATCCTGCGGGGCGATCTCGGGGTGTCCTGGTTCAACGACCTGCCGGTCGCGCCGCAGATCCTCCAGCGGCTCGAGATCAGCGTCTCCGTCGCCGGTTTCGCCCTGCTCATCGGCATCGTCTTCGGTTTCGGCCTCGGCATCCTCGCCGCGACCCGTCGCGGCTCCTGGATCGACCGGGCCGTGACCGTGTTCTCCACCGTCATCTCGACGCTGCCGCCGTTCGTGATCGCGATCGCCCTGATCGTGGTGTTCAGCGTGACCCTGCACCTGCTGCCCTCGGCCGGTTACGTCTCGCCGAGCGTCGACCCGGGCAAATGGCTCGCCCTCATCACGCTTCCCGCGATCGCGCTCAGCCTCGACACCGTGGCCGATCTCGCGCGCCAGTTGCGCACGGGGCTGACCTCGGCGTACGCGGAGAACTACGTGACGGGGGCGATCGTGCGGGGCCTCAGCCGTCGCCGGGTGCTGCTCGTGCACGTGCTGCGCAACGGTGCCGGTCCCGCCCTGACCGTGCTCGGGATGCGCGTGCCCGCCCTCCTCGGCGGCGCGGTCGTCACCGAGAGCATCTTCGGCATGGCCGGGTTCGGTCGCTTCGCGAGCGAGTCCGCCCTGCGCGGGGACGTGCCGGTCGTGCAGGGCACCCTCGTCGTCGCGATCGTGCTGGTGCTCGGCTTCAACCTGCTCGTGAACGCGCTGCTCACCCGGCTGCGGCCCGCAGCGGGACGGGCCGCCTGATGTTCCTCAGGGCCATCCGCCAGCCGCTCGGCGCCGTCTCGGTCGGCATCCTCGCGCTCGTGCTGCTGCTCGCGATCCTCGGACCGCTGCTCGCCCCCTACGATCCGCTGGTCGGCAACGCGAGAGAGATCCTCGCGGGACCCTCCGCCGCGCACTGGCTCGGCACCGATCCGCTCGGCCGGGATGTGCTGAGCCGCCTGCTCGCCGGGTCCACGCTGTCCCTCGTCTCGGCCGCGGAGGCGGTGGCGCTCGGACTGCTGCTGGGCGTCATCCCGGGCCTGCTCTCGGTGTACCTGGGGCGCACCTTCGAGTGGATCACCCTGCGCCTGATGGACAGCCTCATCACGCTGCCGTTCCTCGTCTTCGCGATCGCGCTCACCGCCCTGCTCGGCAATGGGCTGCACCAGGCGATGTTCGCGGTGGGAATCCTCGTCGCGCCCGGCTTCTACCGGGTCAGCCGTGCGGCGGCGCTCGCGGTGGTGAACTCGCCCTATGTTGAAGCGGCCCGGCTCGTCGGCGCCTCGCCGCTCTGGGTGCTGCGCACGCACCTCTGGTCGAAGGTCGCGCCGACCGTCGCGGTGACCACCGCCACCATGATGGGGGCGGGGCTCGTGATCGTGTCGGCGCTCACCTTCCTCGGCATCGGCGTGCAGCCGCCCGAGCCGACCTGGGGCGGCATGCTCGCGACCGACCTCGGCTACCTGTACCAGCGGCCGTACGGGCCCTTCATCCCGGCCACCCTCATCATGCTCACCGTCGGCGCTTTCAACGGACTCGCCGATGCGCTGCAGGATTCCTCCCGCAGCTCGCGCACCCCTTCTTCCCGCACTGTCGCCCGCCTTCGAAAGGTCGCCCATGTCTGACCCCCTGCTCAGCGTCCGGGACCTGCGGGTCGCCCTCGCCGACGGAACCGAACTGGTGCGCGGCGTCTCCTTCTCGGTCGAACGCGGCGGCTCGCTCGGCATCGTCGGCGAGTCCGGCAGCGGCAAGTCGCTCACCTGCCGCGCCGTTCTCGGCATCATTCCCGAGGGCGTCGCCGTCACCTCGGGTGAGCTCGCCTTCGACGGCGTCGACCTGCGCGCGCTGTCGTACGAGCAGTGGATGCCGCTGCGCGGCCGCCGCATCTCGGCGGTATTCCAGGACCCGGGCTCGTACCTCAACCCGTCGATCCCGGTCGGTCGGCAGCTCGCGGAGGCGCTGCGCGCGTCCTCCGCCCTGACCCGCCCCGAGGCGCGCGCCCGCGCCATCGAGCTCTTCGCCTCGCTCGGCCTGCGCGAACCGCAACGCGTGGCCCGGCAGTACCCGCACGAGCTCTCGGGGGGCATGCTGCAGCGGGTGCTCATCGCGATCGCGATCTGCGCCGACCCCCAGCTGCTCATCGCGGACGAGGCGACGACCGCGCTCGACGTGACCGTTCAGGCGGAGGTGCTCGACGTGCTCGCCGACCTGGCCGCGACCCGCGAGCTCGCCATCGTGCTCGTCTCGCACGACCTCGCCGTGGTGGCACAGGTCTGCGAGAACATCGTGGTGATGCGGGACGGCGTCATCGTCGAGTCCGGACCGACCTCGACCGTGCTCGGCAACCCGCAGCACGAGTACACGAGGCTGCTGGTCGCCGACCACGAGCGCTACGGCATCGAGAAGTACCTGGCGGCTCGGGAGCTGGCACGTGTCTGAGCCATCCCGTGCGCCGCTGTCCCCGGCGCCGCTTCTGGAGGTGCGCGACCTGCGCGTGTCCCTCGGCCGCGGTCGCGCCCGCACGGAGATCCTGCACGGGGTCGACCTCAGCGTTGCCTCGGGCGAGATCGTCGGGCTCATCGGTGAGACGGGGTCGGGCAAGACGACCCTCGCGCGCACCGTGCTCGGTCTCGCGCGCATCGACTCGGGCGCCGTCACGCTCGGCGGCACGGATGTCGGCTCGATCCCCGGGCGCCGCCTGCGCGCGTTCCGCCGGGCCGGCCTCGCCCAGTACGTGTTCCAGGATCCGCTGCAGAGCCTCGATCCGCAGCTCAGCGTCGAGTCGTCGGTCGGGGAGGGGCTCGCCGTGCGCGGGGGACTCCGCCGCGACGAACTCCGCGCCCGGGTGCTCGACGCGCTCGACCTCGTCGGCCTCGAACCCTCGTTCGCGGATCGGCTTCCCTCGGAGCTCTCGGGCGGGCAGCGGCAGCGGGTGGCGATAGCCCGCGCCATGGTGCTCGAGCCCGGACTCCTCATCTGCGACGAGCCGGTGAGCGCCCTCGACGCGGCCAGCCGCGGCCAGGTGCTCGAGCTGCTGGCCGGCCTGCCGTCCGTACGTGAGCTCGGGATGCTGTTCATCTCGCACGACCTCGGCTCCGTTGCATCCATCACCGACCGCATCGTTGTGCTCTACCGCGGTGTCATCGTCGAGTCGGGCAGCACGGAGCGGGTGCTCACCGAACCGCGGCACCCCTACACGCGCCTGCTCGTCGGATCGGCCCCGACCCTGCGCGGGGGAGCGGCCGACCGCGGCACTCGCGCCGAGTTGCGGGCGCTCCTCGCCGACCACCACTGAAACCCACGAGAACAGGGAGAACCACATGACCATCCGCATCGTCGGAGTAGCCGGGAGCCTCAAGGCGCCCTCCCGCACCATCGAGCTCGTGGAGCAGATCGTCGCGGAGCTGGGGGAGCACCTCGAGGTGCGGTCGGAGATCATCCGCGTCGACCTGTTGGGACCGGACTTCGCCGGCACCCTCAGCCGTGCGGCGCTCACCCCCGATGTCGAGCGTGCGCTGGTCTCGATCGAGACGGCGGATGTACTGGTCGTCGCAAGCCCGGTCTACCGGGCGTCCTTCACGGGCCTGTTCAAACACCTCTTCGACTTCGTCGACCAGTACGCGCTCGTCGACACCCCGGTCATCCTCGCCGCCACGGGAGGCAGCGAGCGCCACGCGCTCATCATCGACCACCAGTTCCGACCGCTGTTCTCCTTCTTCCAGGCGCTCACGTTGCCGCTCGGCGTGTACGCCCACGACTCGGACTTCACCGACTACCGCATCTCCAGCCCGCGCCTGCGGGAGCGCCTCGAGAAGGCGGTGGCCAAGGCCCTGCCGCTGATCAGGAGCAACCTGGCCGAGCGCGAGGAGATCGCGCGCACCCTGGCCGGGCTCGTGGAGACCGTGCCGGAGCGCGATCCGCGCGCGCCGGTGAGGTTGCTCGCCTAGGACCAGCTACGAGTGCAGCACCTTGCGGATGCGCTGCGTCGAGACGGGCGCCGACGTCGGGAGGTGCTGGGCGAACAGGCTGAGGCGTAGTTCCTCGAGCATCCAGCGGGCCTGCCGCAGGAAGTCGGCCGCATTCGGCTGCAGGGGCAGGTCGCCGCCGGCGGTCAGGTAGAGCTGCGTCGCGGTCTCGATCTCGGCGAGCCAGGTGCGATCGCGACCCGGGTTCTCCTGCAGCTTTGCGACGCGGTGCGTGATGCCGCTGAGGTAGATCGGCAGGCGTCGCAACTGGGCGAGGCCGGCGCGGCCGACGAAGCCGGGGTGCACGAGTGCCGCGAGCTGCGCACGCGCGTCGGCGAGCGGGGCCATCAGCTGCACGGAACTCGCGGCGCTGATCGCCTTGTCCGCTTCACGCGCCTTCGCGAGAATCGTGCCGACCTGGCTCACCGCCTGGAACAGCCCATCCACGATGCCGCTCGACACCGTGTCGCGGGCCTTCTCGAAGTCGGCGCGCGTGAAGATCGTCGCGGTATCGACCACGGCGTCGATGCACGCGACCATACAGTCCTCGAACAGCTTTGCGTTCGACCGGTACGGGCTCGTCGCGAGGGCGAGCTTCTCGGCGGAGGTCAGGTGCTGCTGCACGTACGCGGTGGGTGCGGGAATCGCGAGCAGGAGCATCCTGCGCACACCCGCACGGTGGGCGACCCGCTGGTCGGCTTCGGTCGCGAGCAGGCGGATGTCCACCGTCCTGCCCGCGTCGACGAGGGCGGGAAAGGCGCGCACGACTCCGCCGCTGTGGCGGGTCTCGACGCTGCGGGGGAGGGCATCGAAGTCCCAGCCGGTGAGGCCCTGGCGTTCGAGGGCACTGCGGGGGGCGGCCGCGACGGGCACCGCCGTGACCCGGGCGACCGAATCGCGCGTGCGACGGGAGAGCTTGAGGCGCAGCGACGAGAGATCCTTGCTGCGCGCGACGATCCCGCCGCGTTCGTCGACGACCGCGAAGGTCACCCGCAGGTGATCGGGCAGCCGCTCGAGGTCGAAGTCCTCCGGATCGACGGGGGTGTAGGTCTCCGAGCGGATCCGCCCGGCGAGGAACTCGACGAGCGTCATCTCGTCCACATCCGGATCGGCGGGGATCGCGTCCACGAACTTGCGCGCCCAGTCGTTCGCCGGCACCACGTTGCGGCGAATCGGCTTCGGCAGGGTCTTGATGAGGGCGGCGACGAGCTCCTCCCGCAGCCCGGCGACCAGCCAATCGAAGCCGGTCGAGCGAACCGACGCGAGCAGCGGCAGCGGGATCAGCACCGTGACGCCGTCGTCCTCCGCGCCCGGCTCGAAGCGATAGGTCACGGCGAGACGCTGCTCGCCCTGCCGCCACTCGCTCGGGAACTCGCGCTCGTCGATCACCGGCACCGACTCCTCTTCAACGAGGAGCTCGCGGGTGAGCGTG
>Ga0247807_10001350_pt1 | contig 14433 bp, 15 predicted proteins | sample UWRJL074202C1_FD_179931 | JGI IMG/M metagenome (GOLD analysis project Ga0247807, IMG submission 179931) | Plant litter microbial communities from Arlington Agricultural Research Station in Wisconsin, United States - UWRJ-L074-202C-1 | ecosystem: Environmental > Terrestrial > Plant litter >...
AAATGGAGTTGCTATTTAGGATTTCGACGTACGTTAAGCCAGTGGAGCGTTTCATTCCAGCCAGGAACGCAGATACTAGTCACAAGTTAGCCATCAATCCAATACGCTCACGGAGAGAAAAAGGGCATACTGAGGACAGCATCAAATGCATAGTGAGTTAATCTTCCGAGCTTTCCCCACAAACCAAATGTCAGTAAGTTGAGGAACTGAACGGGGTTAGGTTCCAGTTCCTGAAGACCTTCGTGGGCGGACTCACCATCTTTACGGCGGCGTTTTCGCTCTCCGAGAGGATGATTAATGTGCGGTGTTTGGCGGAGATCTGCGAGTCGAAGTTGATCTGTTTCGTGTGTTTGATTGCTGATTGTGGTTGCGCGGTGCTGGTGTTGCAGAAGTATTTGGTCAGAGTACAGCAGTACGCAAAGGCAGGCTTGGAGAGGCTTGGATGGATAGAGGCGCGCACAGTGGCCAAAGACGCACCACCACTGCGACCACCACTCTTACCACCACAAACCACCACCACCAATTCTTCGCGACCGTACTGTCCTGTGTACTGTGCTGTACCGTATTGTACTGTACCGTACCGTACCATACTGGACTGGACTGGACTGGACCTCACGTCGCCCGGGTTGCCCCGCCCACCACACGATCAGATCTCAGATGCTCCGTTCAGCACCGAAGATCAAACTTCACCATGGCGGACGGCTCTAGAGATTCATGGTCGTTGCGCTGTCTCTTGTCGTCTTGGCTAAACAGCTCCAAACATCGCATTCCACCTTGGAGAAACACTTTGAATGTTTGAGAGCAGTGGAGGAGTATTGGCTCAACACAGGTGGGGTCATGATTGGCCTAGCTGGCTCTGCAGAGGGAGTGGGGGGGAATGAAATTCAGCTGTTTCTCTTTTGCTGAGCGATACCACAGACCCGGCCGCGCCAAAGTAGAAAAACCTCACCTTCCCTCGCCGCTGCCAGACCTATCCTATACACAATCCATCCCACCTCGCTGTAAGTCTCTTCTCTGTTACGCACGCCATCTGCGGTCTGCAAGTTCCTTCATCAGCCTCACCAATCATCCCGCAACTGCCCCTCAGTGCAACTCTCGTCTTCCCCGAGACATTTCCCCCACCAACTACCCCGATAACAGCTACAACTACCGCAGCCATAGCACTTGACACTGACATACACTGACAATCCCCTCCTAGACCTCCGAAACATCCTAGAAACCACCTTGTCTATATCATTGACTAGATTCCCCTCAACAACTTTACATCTCCATTTTCGAAAACCCTGCCTATCATGGCTACCGCCGCAGACCATCTCTCCGCTGGTACCAAGATTGAGTGGTTGAGCCAGCTCGATACCGAATACAAGCCAACAAAGAACTACCGCCGAACATCCATCATCTGCACAATCGGTCCCAAGACCAACTCCGTCGAGGCCATCAACAAATTGCGCGTGGCAGGTCTCAATGTCGTCCGCATGAACTTTTCTCACGGCTCTTACGAGTACCACCAGTATGTCTGCTCATAGCTTTCCCAGCCATTCCCCGCAGCCACCAATTCTAGCTTGGAAAGAAAGACATAATGCTAACTCCTGCCTCTAGATCGGTGATTGACCATGCCCGCGAGGCTGAAAAGGTCCAGAAGGGACGTCAAGTCGCCATTGCCTTAGATACCAAGGGCCCAGAGATCAGAACCGGTAACACCGTCGGTGATGAGGATATCCCCATCGCAGCCGGAGCCGAGATCAACATCACCACTGATGAAAAGTATGCTACTGCTTGCGATCTCAAGAATATGTAAGTCACACTCCACCTAGCAGTCAAGGGGGACCTGTGTAGCGCGAGGCTAATTAATATATTCAGGTTCGTTGACTACAAGAACATCACCAAGGTGATCGAGCCAGGACGTATCATCTATGTGGATGACGGTGTTCTTGCTTTCGATGTCCTCAAGATCGTTGACGAGAAGACGATCCTAGCTCGCGCTCGCAACAACGGCAAGATTTCCTCCAAGAAGGGTGTCAACTTGCCCAACACAGATGTCGATCTTCCAGCATTGTCTGAGAAGGACAAGGCTGATCTCCGATTTGGCGTAAAGAACAATGTGGACATGGTATTCGCATCCTTTATCCGCCGAGGTGAAGATATCACTGCTATTCGCGAGGTTCTCGGAGAAGAGGGAAAGCACATTCAGATCATTGCCAAGATCGAGAACAGACAAGGTCTCAACAACTTTGCTGAAATTCTGGTCGCGACTGACGGAGTGATGGTTGCCCGTGGAGATTTGGGTATTGAGATCCCTGCTGCCGAAGTGTTTGCGGCTCAGAAGAAGATGATTGCCATGTGCAATATTGCCGGAAAGCCCATCATCTGCGCCACCCAGATGCTCGAGTCCATGATCTACAACCCACGTCCAACTCGTGCTGAAATCAGTGATGTCGGAAACGCTGTTACTGATGGAGCTGACTGTGTCATGTTGTCGGGAGAGACTGCAAAAGGTAACTACCCCAACGAGGCTGTCAAGGAGATGCATGAGACTTGCTTAAAGGCCGAGAACACTATCGCATACGTTTCTCACTTCGAGGAGCTCTCTACTCTTGTCAAGCGCCCAGTCAGTGTCGTTGAGTCATGTGCCATGGCTGCCGTCCGCGCCAGTTTGGATATGAATGCAGGTGCTATCATAGTGCTCTCCACTAGCGGAGACAGTGCTCGTCTCTTGTCCAAGTACAGACCAGTCTGCCCCATCTTCATGGTGACCAGAAATGCCAGTGCTTCCCGTTATGGTCACTTGTATCGTGGTGTCTATCCCTTCCACTTCAAGGAAGAGAAGCCAGATTTCACCCAGGTCAACTGGCAAGAGGATGTTGATCGCAGAATCAAGTGGGGTATCGCTGAGGTATGTTCCGCTTCCAATCTCCTAATATTTTTGATAGTTGCTAACCATAAATTTCCAGGCTCTTAAGCTCAAGGTTCTCTCGCAAGGCGAGACCGTAGTGGTTGTGCAAGGCTGGAAGGGAGGTATGGGTAACACCAACACCCTCCGCGTCATTACCGCGACAGAAGACCTCGGTCTCGTCGGTCAATAGAGAGTGATGTGAATCGCTTTGAGTTTTAATAGTTCGTGGTAGTGCGAACAGATCCAGCGTCAAGCGGAGCGAATGCCATGGAGGCAACGATGTTTTATAAAAGCAATAATTGTGGTTCTGCCTCTTGTGATAATAATTACTGAGTGTGATGCTGTAGAGAGGGGTGAACATTCTTCTGCATTTTGTTTCCTCGTTTTCTGCCTATTGCTCTCAATTTATGGTTCGAAGTGAAGGCAACTTTCAAGGGTTGTTAATGGTTTCAAATGTGCTCAATGTATTTCTTCTATTACTTTCTCGAGTAAAAGGAAAGCTCGACTCTGCGCCAGTGTATACCATTGTATACCAGTGCTATTGTACAATAATCATGGTATAGAATGGCTGCTTGTAGGAGCTTTGTCTGTGTGTTTCCTCTTCCCGTCATCATCTTCTAGTCCTATGTATGGGGGTTGTAGTACACACCTTGCGCGCCTCCTGACGCAAGACTACAAAGCGATGTCCCTGGAAGACCTTATCCTCTTCCACAGGTTCTAGAGCCCGTAAAACCGCCGTCCAGGGATAAGGAGGCCTCCCAAGCCGGATGTCGTACGCAATCCATCATCGTCTTTTTCTTTGCAAGTGTTGACGCAATGCCGCAGTGTACCGGTGGGCAGGTAAGTCGGTGGTGTGCTCTCCTCTGCTCGCTGTGCTAATCAGCATGGCTTGCCCAAGGGCTGTATTTGGTTCACCCACCTTATGCCTAGTCTACAAAAGGGCTTTCGCACATGGAGAAACCAGCCAGGACGCGCAATATCTTTGTCCCAGTTTGTTTCTCGACAGGATGACCGCAGGGCGTCTTCGGTTTGTCCTGGTGAAGCTTATACTTCTCCTTGCCAAAAGCCTAGCGGCCTTTTCCCATTTTCGCAACGCGGGGGCTAAAATGCCATGCATATTGATTCGCCGTGTTTTTTTATTTAATCATTAGGTGGTGGGGGGGATTTGGATAGAAGTCATATGATAGTGAGAAAATTGAGAATGACATGGTGGATCAGGCATACTTCTAATTGCTTGACAAAGTTTACTTTCAGCATCCTGCTTCGGTTGTGTTTGCCTCTTGTATCCAAAGAAGTAATCAAGCATTTAGACGAAAATGACAATTGCGTCAGTAAAGAAAAATCTGCTTATTTCGCTGCTGTATGTTAATTTGCTGCTGTCGTTTCCAGAGCTCCAATGCAATGGAATGGCGCTTGACTAATTGACCTTTTCGGAACGGACGTTACAGCAGGTATGGCTCTTGGATCAGGCAGCAGTCATCACGATATCTGCTGTATAGTTCTTGGATCAGAGTGCCGAGTCTCAAATGCCGAATTATAAAGCGTTGATCTTATCATATGGCTGCTTGTATTCAATTGACGTTTATAGTGAAGTCCCATGTTGACAACGTGAACTAAGCGAGTTGGGTCTTTAAGTTGCATGGTGGTTCTCCCGGGATTCCGAACTAATGTCGAGGAACTTTGAATACGAACTGCGTCTTCTATCACCAACTCTTGCTCGTCCCTATCGATCCTTGCAGTGGTTGATTAATTCCAAGACGGCGCAAGCGAGAACCTAGGCAGCTTGGTTGTCTGGCATGGCAGTCTCAGTCCGTCTGCGCCGTACGCTGTTCCATTCCCTCAATCTAACGTTGTTACTACTTCCAGATTAGCCTAGATGATTTCCCCTTGTCTACGTGCCTGCAGGTGGTTTTTCCATACCTTTGGGGTCTAAATCCGAGACTTCCAGAACGATACTGCTTCTCGCCGAGTACTTTTGGGTGGTTACCAACAGCACGTCGCTGCAGAGAAAGCTTAGCATTGTTGTGACGGTCCAATAATTTCCGCACATCCTTCTTGGGTTATCTAATTCAGGTATAGTCAAGGCTTCAGGACGTCCCTGCGCTTCTGCTGACTAAAAGCAACCGCATGGATAAGCTTTCCTGGTACCTGTTCACTCTGATTCGACCACAGTTTTCCTGATTTATAGAGTTATAGATAGTTATTACAAAGCAGGTTTAAACTAGATCTGTCCAGCATAGGGTACCGCCTCAGACAGAACTGTTGGTTACGTCCAGTGAACTATCCTGGCAGCCTTCACGCATATTCGCATTCGCCAAACAGAAGCGCTCGGAATACTATGGATACCATTTTCTTCTGGTGTTGCTGCGATCCCATACTGACTGTAGGAAGAGCAGGGGCGCATGGAGCTGCGGAAGGTTATTCTTGTCCAGATCTGTAATGGTTATTCATGTTGGCTCACAGCCACTTGATATACTGTGCTTTATCCGAACTATCGGCCACGAGGATGGTGACGACTGCCGATATTCTCGGTTCGTTCACGTCGCGCCATGGATCCATCGGAGACGTGAATGCTGGTATATGCCTGGACGGGGAACACTGAATGGGGACCGCCGTAGAAACGGTGACGGTGCTAGCGGGAGCATTGCAGGCCGAATCCACGTGGTAGACTGGTAACCAAGCTTAAATGATAACAGGTGTACATGAGGCGGTTGGTTCAGCTCAGCTTCCCAATGGTCTGTTGTACGAGAAGCGCGTTGGTTATGGAGTATACGCCTGGGATCCCCAGTTTGAACATCGACGTTTCAAATGAGTATTTGACCGCGGCTAATTGCTGTGGAGTATTCCGAGCTGAGGAGCTCATCCCCTGTCGAACCGCACCGATTCATACCATTCAAAGGAGAATCTCAATCGTGGCGATAGAGAATCGTAGAGTTTCCGGAGCTGAATTGCTCGTCCCGCGTGGTCCAGCTGTTTTAGCACGACCGCAGCCAATGGGAGGGGGAGAATTTCATCCCAGTCCCTTTTCTCAACGAACTCCTCACATCATTTCACAATGTAGAAACATGGAGCTACCGAACCGGCCCCACCACCGATGAACCTCTAATGAACCCGTGCAGGATCCGTGCCACTTGCATAGCGGTCTTGACCAACACCAAAAGATGTTTGTTCTGGCTTTGCTATTGGCTTCCTATACTACGGACGAATGAAGCCATTCTCCCTGACACAAGCGCGCTTGATACCGTGAGGATACAGATGTTGATCTATGCGGCCTGATCCAGGGCAACCTAGGCCTCCTCCCCGGCCGTCCCAGTAGTCTCGCAGGAGAACAGAATGCAAAGGTGCATTGAACCCATGCCATGCTGCATTTATGGCACGGGCGAATGATCACCCTATAAGGCTGAGCAACCGTCCTAACGGGAAATATATTTCAAGATATCAACTAAAAGCAGACGTGCTCAGATAACTTATATAACATTCGCAGCAAGGACGACTTTAAGGTATTCACCACCACCTCAAGCTTTTCATACTTTGTCTTTGGCTTTGCCGTAGCCGTGATCCCTGAAACCACATCATCTCCTTCCATACATCTCAAGGCTCTATGAGTGCGGACGGTAGATCTACTCCCGGCGGAAAGAAGCAGAGGGCGAAAAGTCGGCATTCCAAAGGAGGATGTCTAACTTGCAAAACAAGACACAGTATGCAAATTATATCTTCAATCCTTCTGCAAAATCCTCACAGCCTGACTTATTCCCAACCCAGTAAAGTGTGATGAAAGAAAACCTACATGCGTGAAATGTGAAAAAGCTGGGTGGAAGTGTGAAGGATACCGATCTCAGAACGATGATGCCAACTCCAGGTCTGCACCTAAGAAGTTGGTCTGGCAACCCAGAAGCACCTTTCCGTTCCCACGGAGTGTTCATGTTTCTTCTGTACCAAATCGGTTCAAGAACGAAGAAGAGTACCGGTATTTCAAACACTTCCAGGACTCCATCGTTACAGAACTCTCGGGTTTCTTCGATGCAAAGCTCTGGGGAACATTGGTGCTGCAAACCTGTGATATAGAAACCTCTATTCGACATGCAGCGACAGCGATTGGAGCATTAGATTATTACAAACATGGCTGGGACGGCACCTCGCAACAGCTTCTGGGACGGCAGTTTGCGTATCAGCAGTACAGCAAAGCTATTAAACAGACAATGGAAGCAACCCGGACAGGATCGCAATCTCTTCGCACTAATTTAGTGGCCTGTCTTCTGTTCGCATACTTCGAATCTCTGAACGAAAACGAAACAGCTGTATACAGCCAGCTGAGTGCTGGAATTAAACTAATTAAAGAGTGGCATGCTTCCTCTACTCCGGAGCTTAAACAAGAAGAAAGCCATATACAAAGCCTTCCTGTCATATCACCGAATAATTTGGAGGTTGAAGAGGAGATTCTCGATGCATTTGAACGCGCTGAGCTACAGGTTAATACACATTGTGGCTCCAAAAGACCTGGCTCTCCACGGCTCTACCAGGCATTCCCTACCGTCACCCTAGATCCACTACCCACAAGCTTTGTGTCACTCCAGGAGGCTCGAAGATATCTCAACGCCATACGACGTAAGTGCTTGTTCTGGACAAAAGGCTTATATTCAACAAATAAATCAAATGGCTGGACGATACACCAAGGTCCCGAAAATGGCTCATACTATGAAGACGATCTATTATCGGAGTACAAGAAGATGTGTGCTGAAAGCTACGATATTTCATCTAAGTTTGAGCAATGGGAACATTCCTTCAGATCTCTTTGGGAGCAGTCGCAGAACTCTGAGTCTCTAGAAACTTATCTGGCAGGTACAAGCCTACGCCTACAGTACTTAAATCTTTACCTCAGGCAACGTACGTGTCACTGATATCTCACATGCATAGCTTACTAACATAATACTAGAGACATGCTCTGGCGATGAATCAGTCTACTACGGCCGCTTCACCCCCCATCTAACGGAAGTTATCAACCTCTGTGCTACAGTCATGCACCACTGCCCCACCTATTCCAAACGATTCACCTTCTCTACGGATGGCCAAGTTATTATGCCGCTTGATACAGTGGCATGCTCTTTTCGAGACCGTGAGCTGCGTCAACAGGCTATCAATATGCTCTCATCATCTACACGAACAGAAGGGATGTGGCGAGGCGATTTAGTAGCGAAAGCGATGCAATTCATACAGGAACTGGAGGAAATAGGGTTGCAAGATGGTGAGAAGTTTGTGCCAACGGAAAGAGTGGTGAAGAATCTAGCTTGGATAATCGTACCTGAGCACCGTGTGACAAGGATCTCATGCATGCAGCCAGTAGATGGGGAGTGGGCGGATAGGGAGATAGTGATTCCTTGGGATGATTGATGGTAGGCTTCCTTATTCTAGAAGCAAACCTCAGGCTGGGAAGCAGTTCCAATATTACTGTGCATCGATATATAGAGTTTCTACACAGGCTTCAGAGCACCACTTGTGTGGGAGGAGTCGATCACACGAGACCAACTACAATAGTCACGATAAACGAAAAGTTGCAAGCAACGTTCATAGGGAAGTGCTGCGAGGCACACACATTAGAAGTGATAGATAGAGATAAATCGATCGCACAATCCACAACTCAAATTTCTGACTTCCATGCATTAACAATTTCCCCGCCTCCAACATGCAGTTCAGGTACGGAATTGTTATAAGCGCCACTCGGTGTAGGAAGAATAGCATGAAACAGATTGATTGATAATACGCTCGAATCTAACGAGCGGAGCACTCGGTGGAGCACAGCAGCCTATCTCACGGGTGGATGGGCTGAAGATAACATTACAAGACAGGTCCTGTGGTATTTCTAATTGTAAGTGAACATATCAGAACCATGTATTATTGTATGGACTTTGCTGAATGGTTACAAAGCATCATGTGCCAATACATGCTGTTGAGTATCCAACAAGGCTATTTCGCTTATCGGACCTAGAACCTATGGTACAGTTCAATTTCCTCCCGATGTAACCTTGCGATTGTGTGTGTGTATATATGCATACCCATCCTCCCCACTACCTAAGCGCAGCTAAAATTAGAGAGGGTTGGGTTGGGAGAGAGTCAGTTCGGCTGTTGGCCCGCCGGAGAATCTTTCAAGTGCGACTTGCCGTAATTGGCAGATGTGCAACACAGTTGAGCGAGGGGACAGAACGCATCGCTTTTATTGGAGAGCAGTTGTTATTTGCAAGCTGGCTGCGTCAGCATTGCTAATAAGGCTTTTCGCAAATTATACATGACTGGTCATAATATGCGCTGTACCGCTGGGTGGGCTATGGGTCCTGGCTCACGGGCATGTAGGGTTGCTAAGCGAGTCTCGAATAGGGGGTCGTGCAGTGGACAACCTTCGGCCGATACTCCAACAAAGCTGAGGGGCCCCAGATTCGTGCATTGTTGGATTTGAACGGTGGTAGCGCAGGAGAACTCTTTGAAACTGATGTGTTTGTGATCACCAATAAGCCGAACGGAGATATGTTGGTCATTTCAATTAAAAGTACAGGTTACAACTTGGACATCTCGGCCTTTTTCGGCCCCATGTAGCCAAAAAGGTATGCAGCTATTTTACGCATCTGGATTTCCTCACTACCCTCAGTTATTCGGTAACGTCCTATTCAAAGTCAGTAAGATATCTTTTGCGGCCAGGTGTTGGTAGAAAGAAGAGAAAGGCGTCAGGGAAGTGTGTGCAACTTACTGTGGTGTCTGTAAATATGTTCAAACCTAAGCAAAGGTCAGTCTAGAATTTTTAAGACTTAGAGCCCGGGAAATAAAAACATACTGTTTATGTCGTGAGTATCCAATTCCGCCGTGTATCTGAATTGCTCGATCCGCAGCCTGTGTGCAAAGTCGATTTCCCCAATACTGCGATACGTTAAATTCTGATGATGCTACTGGAAAGCTTAACTTGACGGAACAAAGACTTACATTACACATTGATACTTTATCACCAAGAGTGCTTTCAATCTCCTTTTGTGTCATCGCGTCTACGTAAGTTAGCAACATCACCCAACAAGATTGACTGGAGCCAAGCTTGCGCAGCTCTGAAGACAAAGCACTTCTGACAGCTTATAAAGCATAGGCTGCTCTCAAAGGGGCACAGTTACTGGCATGACATGCTTACCCATCTGCGTAGCAGTCTTCAATATCAATAGCTTCAGCATCTCTGCCTGAGTCTGCAACTCCACAATAGGAAACTGGATTGCTTGGTTTCGGCTCAATTCTTCCCCGAACGGCTTTCTCTTTCGAGCATATTTGATGCTCTCCTCAATACAGTATTCCGCCGCACCCAGTGAACTCGCCGCTTGCCTCAGTCGATTCTCATGCACAAAAGTCTGAGCGATTGCAAGGCCCTTTCCAAGATCCCCTAGGACCGCAGAATCAGGTACAAACACATCGGTGAATGTGAGTGTGGCATGGTCGGTTGGCATGTTGAAAGTCCACTCATAACTCTCAATCACAAACCCCTTTGCGGTCTTTGGGACGAAAAATGCCGTGATACCTGACGCGTCTCCAGCTTTGCCATGCGTTCGTGCAAACACGATGCAGTGTGTTGCCTTGTGCATGCCTGAAATCCACATCTTAGCACCATCAATTTGCCACCCATCCACACCGTCTCTCTTCGTTTTCACGGCATGAGTAAACATATGTGTTGCATCACTTCCATGATTAGGTTCCGTAAGTCCAAATGCAAAGCTTCTTCGGCCCTCAAGCCTGCCCGAGATAAACTCTTTCTTCTGCTCCGGGGTTCCGAATTCACGAACCATAAGCACATCCGGAAAGTTCCCCACGACACTGTGCTCGTTTTGAAGATCATTGAACAATCCTAAGCCCTTCTTGGCAAGATGCATACGAATCACTGCCATCCATAAGTTGCCGCCGTCTTTTCCGCCAAACTCGGCGGGCAAACAGAATCGATAGAAGCCTGCTTCGTCGGCGAGCTGTCGTGACTTGGTGAGTAAGTCCTCCCAATCATCTCGTGGGAGGCCTTGATTGTCCCAGTCTGTACGCGCATGTTCCCTGCGATGATCAAAAAAGCGCTCATTGTCGTTGGAAGCCTGCAAAGGGGCTATTTTTTGAGTGATAAAGCTGTCTATTTCACCAAGGTAGGCAATGAGATCTGGGGGAAGCGAGAAGGACATTTGCCCGTGTGAAGGATTGGGAGACATTTTGAATAGCGGCGATGGTATCAATGCAACAGAGGCTAATTGCGGAAGTTACTGAAATGAATTCATACAGGATTATGTCAATAAAGTCATGAATACAAACTCCTGGATAGACGTGTATGTAGATGTAGAGAGCTCAGCTCATGTGGGGTGGGCGTGTTTTGCGGGGTAGCTTGACCCGATGAAACCTCGGAACAGCAGAGTCAGATACCAGTGACATAGATATAGCAGTCTTGGGAACAGCACATGGTTCAAAGCGCCGATCTTAATGATGAATTATTCTATTCGGACATAGGAATTTTAACTTGCATCTTTGCTAGGGGAGAGTCACCGTTAAATAATTATAACGTTTTGAAGTACATAAAAATAACACCTGAAAACAAGCAACACTTGAAGATGTAGAGAGCTAATGGATGGTTGGATGGTCATAATCTGATGATAGCTCCTCAAAGCGTCGTTCAAGAGTCGTAAGGATAGAAGCAGGAATATATATATATATGTGTGTATGTGTATTACCATAGAGCCTTGACCTAGCTATATTTATAGGGCTCAGGGGAGATGGATAGGCCAAAGTTCTATATATTATAGGGCCTAGACACTGGAACCACTCTTCCACCAAAGGTCCCAAAGCCCAAAAGGAGAAGATTTATTAGATGGACTTTATCCGTAATGATCAAATTTAGAATATAATCAAATTGCGACCTGCTGCGATAATAGCTAGAGCTTGTAAAGCAGACATGAGGATCTGGTACCACTTTTATTTACAGCACCCAAAAAATTACACCGTTTCAGTTATCTTTTGTTCATAGGAAAAAGTGAAGAATCCATCATGAACATGCATGAGAAGTGACGAGCTACGAACAAAACCCAAACAAAAAAGAATAATTAAATGAACTCCACAGTGTGATCCGCTTAATAACTTGTTGGTTTTGAGGTGCATAATAATAAATCTGTTATTTTCTACTAGATTCGTCAATCGCGGTAGCCTCGTCTGTCGAGATAGATTTTTCTCTTGTATCACCCTGTTATTCAGCCTACAACATGTGATGAAGAAAACAAACATTGTTGATAACGACCATATTAATCTATGCTATCAAAATGTATGTCAGATAGGAACCGTCATCATTTCCTATCAGACGACATTTGAATTATGCTGAGGGGTATATAATCTAAAACTAAAATTCGAATGTCACAAACCACCTAAATATGGTCGATTGGTGTAGCGGTTATCACGTCTGCTTTACAAGTACATACTATTATCGCAGCAGGTCGCAAGTATGTCAACCCATCCATTAGAACATCTGTAAAGGAAAATCAATTCTAACAATCAACAGGTTCGATCCTTGCATCGATCACATCTATTTTTTTTTCCTACCCTTCACATCCTTTTTTAATTGCTGCGTGTTCATTCATGTGGGGCAAGCAAGCACTTCGTTATAAGTGGATGGATAGATAGTATGGTTAATTGGCTGGTGCTGATTGGAATAATAGGGGCTGGGGTTGGGGCTGACTGTGGCTTGTATGGATAGTTTGGCAATCTTAATAGGGAAATAAAAGTAATGACTTTTTGATTAGCTCAGTTGTTAAATCCAATTTGTTCTGAATATAGGTACATATTTACTATAGCATTAAGCCGTTTTCCTTAAACATAATAATTAACGTAGACTGAACAGGCTGGTTCGCTGAGCATACTGGATAGAGTGCATCGTAGATATGACTTATTTTCCTTAACTTCTCTTCTGCTTAAGCTCCAAATCACACTTTAAATGGGCAGGTTTCTCGTTCGGTGTACAGTAAATATTTGCTCATTGGTTTTCTGTGTGTGGGATAGCCGAGACTTAAGCGAACTCACCCCTTTTTGCGACGCCGGGTGTAAGATGCATTTCACATCACTATTGATTAATCAATTGTTCTTATAAAACAATCTCAGATGATATTAGAGATCTTTAATAGAGTAGTTTAAGGGAGGTTGAATAAAAAAATAGGTATCAATCGGATAAATTATTAAAAATCTGCTGTCGATATAAAAATGCTCTTCCAACGCGAATCAGACCACCATTCCACCATTAAAATCTGCATTTGAACGTTTAAACTGTCTCTCGCTCCGTCTTAGGAGCTCTACGCTCGCGGCCTTTTACAGACCAAGGAAAGTGTGCCACTGGGACAACAAAAAATGAGTTGCTAGTGAAACTTTGTGTTAGCTGGGTCTTCCAAAGACTTAAACAATCGAAAAGCACTCCGGATACACACCTATCATCTGCGATACCGGCTAATGCGTTGTACCATGCAGCAAATGCGGCGAGGAGTCCGAAAACTCCACCGGCTTTCTCACAAGGAATGTTTGGCTTTCCTGCTGTGGGCATAAGGTGCGAAATGGCCAGAAGGAGAAAGGCGAGGTCCAAGAAGAAGAACAGCAAGAAGAAGGCAACCGTGGATCGTAGTGTACATATCAGCAATAGTGTGGTAAAGATCCACCAACCGAGGAGGAAGAATCCAAAGGCATTTTGGAAATCATTGACCCCAGAGGTTTCTGCTTTATAGGCATCGCCGATCTCGAACCCCCCGGGAGTGAGAACAATAGCAAGGGAGAGCCAGAATCCACCGTACGAAGATAAAGCTGTTGCACCAAAGGTGTTACCTACAGCCATTTCCCTGTTAATTGTTAGCTTCACCTCTCGAAGTGTTGGGGATCGAAGAAGGCTACATACCACATGCCGGCAAGGAGCTGTACCAACCCACCATACCCAAATGCCAACGACACAACGATGTTAGGCTCAGTCAGATCTCTGGCACCACAATTTATAAGTGAGAGAACAAATGTGGTAAGGGCGAAAGCGCTCAGTCCTAGGGGTGCTGGATTGGCGAACTTGCGCTCAGTTGTGGGACGATAGAGACCGGGCTGAAATTCTCCTCCAAAGGCTGGGAAGCGTGCTGAGTCGCCTGTATTCATATGAGCGAGAGGATTGCCTCCGTAGTCTCTCCTGGCACGTTGCTCAGCTGTGATCTGCTGGCCGTTTGCATTGGCATGGTCATGGGTTCCGGTGTTGTTGAACTCTTTATCGAGAACCGGCTCTGTTGTCGCGGGAGTTGTCATCTTGAATTTTACTTTGGTTCTTAGTGGCCAATGCGAGATTTAATTGTCGGCAATCTTTCCTTACAATCCACGCGAACAAGGCTATGACGAGAATTTACTTGAAGGTACGATGAGATTATTTTCGTTCGAAATTCGTATTCAAAAGAAAGACGCGGATTCTGGGGAAGACGGATATATAAGAAGCTCTACGGTTAATATGGGTATGGGGTAGCTACTCATGCAGCCGGGGGGTGATATCATTT
>Ga0247807_10001351_pt1 | contig 14430 bp, 17 predicted proteins | sample UWRJL074202C1_FD_179931 | JGI IMG/M metagenome (GOLD analysis project Ga0247807, IMG submission 179931) | Plant litter microbial communities from Arlington Agricultural Research Station in Wisconsin, United States - UWRJ-L074-202C-1 | ecosystem: Environmental > Terrestrial > Plant litter >...
CACTCGATGATCCACTCCAGCTCCAACCACCGTCGTTTACTGGTGCGTGGCCGAGCTAGCCCTCGTAGCGGGTGGTCCACTCCCGTAAACCTAGTGTTGGTGTTTAGTGTTATAGTGGTTTAGTGGCTTAATGGTGTTATTAGTGGTATTAGTGTGTTAGTGGTGTTATTTTAGTGTGTTGTTCGACCCCCAATCCACCTCCCAAGCCCCTCCCAAAGCAGCACTGCAAGTCTAAATAATCCCCAAAGGTCGAGTCTCCTCGAAAAACCCATCTATCTATCTTTCTCTCCTCCTCTCCCCTCGTCCTCCTCCTCCCCCGTCCAACCCTCGTCCTGCGTGTCGTGTTGTCTTCTTTTATTACTGCGTCTCATTTGGATCTTTTCTCCTCCGCCTTTGGAAATCCTCTCCGGAGCTTGTCGGTCCAAACTCACCGATTGCGCGGAAGGAGCCTCGTTTGCTGTCTTTTCTTTTGGCTCTCGACTTTTTGTCGCTTCGGGCTGTCGCCGTTTTACCTGACCTCTCCACTACCAACAACACCACCTCCACTACCACCACCACCACCATCCATCTAACCTCAACCATTCTTCAATCCCCCCACCGCCGCACACTTCCACCACCCGGCAGTCTGATTTCTGCAGCTCGTGGTGCATTCGGCAGACGTGGAGAGGAGCAGCGGAGGATTTCCATCATCTCTCACCCTTGATAGAGGTAAGCCCATATTCCGTGACCCTGCTCTGCTCTGGACACCGTTGTGCGTTTCGAAGCTGGGGCGAGCTTCCATCATCGCACCCGACGCAATCGGAACGATGTTACCGCTGCCAACTATATAGCGATGATACTGACACAATTGCCGCTAGTGAATTAGATTTGGGGACGTGGAGGACTTGTGGTTCCTGTTGTGGAACTCGCTTTACGCACGTTACATAGTTTGTTGCGACAACATCCCAAGGACCGGCACATCCAGCGTGCTGGATTCTAGAGGTAAGAGCTCTACATGACAACCATCAATCCCGCGAGTGCACTTTGCTTGCTTGTGGGGAAAATTAGCCTGGGTGGGAGCTCGCAGTCACCGTCACAGGGCCCATGTGTGACGTTACTAATTTATCTACCTCACAGACATATCTCTACCATAATTGGACTCGTGCTTGGAGCGGATTGCCAGGAACAATTCTCGAGTGATTCAGCTGTTGAATATGGTATCGGCGAAGAAGCCTGAATTGTCAAACGGTTCTATCAAACATAAAAATCAACAAAACATGTCATTTCAGGGGAAAGGTATGGCGGCTGGAGGCGCAAATAAGGGCGATGGGAAGCCACAAAATGGTACACTACCAAGTGCTCTTCACAATGGTCTCATGCTAACAATGGCAGGCAATGTCGGTGGATTCCGCACGGATGCTGCGATTTCTGGCTCGCGGAACCAAGGCGAGCGAACACTACAGAGATGGGTCCCTGATGCTCTAGAGGAGGCGGACGGTTCATTAGAGTCCTCGCGATCAGGGCAAGATGGAGCTCCCTGGGATCAATTCGCGGAGAACGAGCGTCGATTTGGTCTCAAGACTGATTACCGTGATGAAATATACACGACGGCCATAAATACCAACCACCCTGACTATAAACAACGTTTAGCTGCTGCCGACCGGAAAGCAAGAGAGATTGAACGTAGCACTGCGAGCAATTCTCATGTTCAGGAAGAGCGCATCACAGACAACCTTTCCAAAGATGACAATGGCGATGAGGAGGATAAGTCAGCCACCCTTGCCCACATTGCAATTTCTCTCACTAACATCTGTGCAGATACAGCGGAGTTCGTAGACAGCAAGACTTCCCTCCGCTCACCACTTCCAACAACAAATATACTCCACCCGCTCGACGAGCTCCAACTGGTCAGCCAACAGTGAGTGGAGCACCGGTTGACCCGGCCATTATATCACTACATAAGCCGGTACCTGCTGAGAAGAGCAAAGCTGCTCCCGCACCGAAGGTGGCTAAACCTGAGTCCTCCACTCCACCAGTCGCAGCGGAGCCAAGTGCTTCAGCCGAATCCAAGCCAAAGCCAGCAAACACACCCGCAGCAAGTACTAGCCGCACAGCTTCACCACATGTTAAGCCAGAAGGTGTACCAAACCACACGGCAACAGTAGAGAGGGATGTCGCGTCGGCCTTTAAGAACTTCGCTACACAACAGCGCAAGAACGTGGACCAGATCCGATCTGCCAAGGCACGTAACGACAAGGAGATCAAGTTGAATGACCTGAAGAAGTTTGCCGATAGCTTCAAACTTACCACCCCGGTTCCTTCAGATCTTGTCTCGATCATTGCGAAGGATCCTGCAAAGCAAAAAGAAATACAAGAAAAGGCAAAGCGCAATGCCGAGGAGGCAACCGCAAGTCCTGCTGAGGCATCCAAAGCAAGTGCCGCACCTTCGGATGCCAAGGCAGCACCACGACCTGCTGTTACTTCTCACGGCTCCTCGCCCTCAAACCCTCCAAATCGTCAAGGCAATAACCGGAACCAGAACTTCCAAGGCCAGCATTCTTCTCAGTCTTTTCGAAACGATCGCACGTCTCCTGGCCAACAGGTCCCTATTCAGCAGAATAGGCAGCCACCAAAGAACCTTAATCAGCAGCTGAGGAACTACGACAGAGCTCACAACCAAGCGCAGATGCCCATGCAACACATTCCCGCCCACGAGGCACGACTTCCCCCTACGGGGCCTTCTAATCAAGTTGACCCCAACTTTTCTCGACGATCCAGCGGTGTCGCTAGCGCGCAAGGAGGAAGATTGAACCCAAATAGCAGCGAATTCCGGCCTAGCCCACACGCTGCTACTTTCAACCCAAATGGAAACCCTAGCACAGGGTCTAGCCCTAGATCTGCTGCTACGGTCGCTGAGCCTGCACCTCCAGTGACGAAGTCTCTGCTGAGACGCAAGCCCATTCCTGCGTCTGAGCGACCCTCTATTGAAGGAAAGTTCAATGCTTTGGAGCACATCAAGTCCATGAAGCCGCCACCAGGAAAAGATTGGAAGGCGACCGGCGGTATAAAGCCAGCATACGACACCCCACCGATCTGGAAAACACCCACAGAGGCGGATAAGGAGGACTCGATCATGATGATGCAGTATTCTAAAGTTTTCGAGAATGCGCCTTTCCCTGCACAGACGATGTCACCCAATCCATCCCATGTCGTACCTCAGGTCGTTGCCCACCAACATCAGTTGCCATTTCACCTTCAACAAGGTGTGCATATGGGTCCGAGAGCTTCTCCTCGCCAGCCTCCGATGAATCTCCATGGCGGTCAACATGGCCCAAATGGTTCTTTCAACGGGTCTGATGATAACCGCATGGTCCCTTCCCATTCAGCACAATCCTTTTCGTCACCACGGGTCCCCTCTGCCTATCCTTCGCCATCGATGAACGGAGGTGCTCAGATGGTTTATAACCAACAAATGAATATGCAATTTCAAGGAGCGCCGCCAATGGGTAACCAGCGGTCGTTCTCGCAGAACAATCACTTCATGCCCCAGCAACCACATATGCCACAAATCATGATGCAGAACCCTAACCCTGGCTTTATGACCTCTTCGGGAATGGCCCCGGGACCACAAATGATCTATCCTCCAGGACAAAATCAGTTTATGGCACCTGCAAATGGACATCCACCATTACCCGGCGCTAATGGTTACCCAAGCCCGGGAAGAGGTGCTCCTATGATGATGAACCAAGGTTCGCAACAAGGTCACCAGCAACAAATGTTCGGCGGCATGAGCCCTGGGATGAGCCCAGGTCCACAATACGGAAACTTAGGCATGTATAATCAACAACCTCCCGGACAAAGTAAGTTTGATATATATTCTTAACCCTAATCGATATGTTACTAATTAGCTTCAAGTGCCCATGCGACCTTTCCCCCAACCACAATTTGGAACAAGCCCCCAGCAGCAAATGCACCAATTCCAGCACCAACCTCCCCGTAACAACCACCCAAACGGAAATTACAACAAGAATTTCCAGCAACATAATCAGCATCCCGGTGCACCGCCACCAGCTCAAGTTCCCACCGGTCCTCAAGCGGCGGGAGGTGCCGATGAGAGTAAATGAGCAACATTTCACAAAAGTTTCATTATCACCGCATCGATGCTTTGCATCATTCGACAGGATCACGTCTTATTGACGAGCCCCCTGATTCCTACCTAAATATCTAATGCGGCTATATTATTAGGGGATATTCTACTTGTCCTCAAGTCATTGGATCTACCAAAGACTTTGAGCATTATTCCTTAGCGTATCAAGTTGCTAACTCATTGACAATCGGATACTGGGATCTCTTTTGAGATGCCCACTTCCAGATCGTGTCTCGAAAATGGAGGCATATCATCTAGCGAATTCATCTGAAGCTGTTTTGCAGCGACGTTGGCCGATTGCCTTCTCGTTCAACTCAACCATGGACCATTTCGCACTCCAACTGACCAGCCTGGGAGGAAGGGAGGGACCACACCATTCTTTGGATTCCGTATGGGATTTGAGGCGATGCAGTGGCGAAGCTGACAGACCTGGCATAGAGATAAAAAGCATTTTTTGGACCGACGGTAGCAATTTGTTGGGAGGATGGGTTTTGGGTGAGGGTGATGGACCGTTGATGCATAGCAACAAAAGATTACTTTCTGTTTCTATGATATATATTATCTAGCTCTAGGTCTCCAAATACCCTTTCCACTACCACATGTGCCAAGTCAATCATTTTTCAGGTGACCTCCATCCCTTCATCTTCATCATCTTAGGACGAGCAAAGTTCTCACATAGATATTCCCCAATTCATAGTTGAGTAACATACAGTATTCCAAGTCTTCCTTGCTTAACTATTTGCATCTTTCCTTTAATCCAATTCCCATTCATAAGTGTCATATCTCATAATCACACCTCCTCATCCATTCTCACCGCGCTTCACTTATTTCATTCCTAATCACTAATCATCATGCGGCGCCAACCCCGCCGCCTGCTCACTCGGCAACTGGCGCGGAAACCATCCAAACTCGGCCAGATCCACCGTCAACTCACCCATCGCGTTCGTGCTGACCGTCACGCCCTCTGCCTGCAGCACGGCCGCTTGATTTGTCGCGCCCGACGGATGTGCGCGCGGCGACACTTGCCCTTTGGCGTTGATGACGCGCTGCCACGGCACGTTGGCGTTGTGGAAGTGCGCCGTGGGATCGCCGGAGAGGTGTTTGAGACAGACTCCTACCTGCCGTGGGCGCTGTGCTGCAAGTGCGAATGAAGGTTTTAGTAAATGATTGTTCTCTTTTTTTCACGGCATGTTCTTGGATTTCTCTCTTTCTCGACCGACACAGGTGGTCTTCTTTGCTTCTTTCATAAATATACTTGCAACTCTTTTAGGGTTTGAGGCTATGGGGAAATGGGAGGGACTGGAGATAGCTGGCAAGAAACGGAATCTCTACGTACGCGTGCCGACGAGTCGTGCTATATGTCCATAACTGGTCACTTTTCCGTGGGGAATTTCTTGAACGGCGCTATAGACTGCGTGGAAGAAGGCTTCTGCTTCATCGGTTCGTGGCATCTTTTGCAGATCTTGAGGTTCATTTGGCCCTTCGTTAAGTAAGAAAGGGGGGCTACGTTGAACTTAGATGGAGCTTTACGCGAAAGGTGATCGCGGGGTCACGTGGCTCGATGTCAATCCCTTTAAGGGACGGAGGTTTAACTTGCAACAACAAACTCTCTGCTTGACATGTTTTTGTTTGTTTCAAACTTTAATATAAAAGTTTGGCCATCAAATAAATCGGCCTAGAATCAACTTACGCGTTTGGAAGTATACGGTGAGTTTCGCGATGCGTAGTTTGGTTCTCTAATCTCCAGAATTTCCAGCCATCTATTTACGAGAAGTTGGAAATCCTGATTCGACGAGATTCCTGCCACCCAGTTATCCAAAAAGCACGGAGATCTACCCCGAAGTAACTCCTATTCTGTTTCCCTATCATATCCTTCTTATACTTTTTGTATATTATGTGTTTCGGCTTTTCGCGCAAAACTATACATTTCACTGTGCATATTAGGAGCTATCTACTTCTTGACATCACATCCTTGGCGCTCTTCTCACTATGCGGATCGACTCAGCGTAAGTGCATCTATTGCAAAGGTTTCAATTATTTGAATGTTTAGCTTTCACGGCTTTAGTGTGCTAATATCTAATACAGGTTCCTGGGTCTTCCAGCCTCCCTCATCCTCCTCATTGCCTCTCAAACAAATGCAGCTCTCGATGGCGCCAAATCATCCCAGCAGACAGCTGCCACAACCACCAGAGCGCCCTTGGGCGTCCTCAAAATGAGCGATGACCCAAACGAGAAATTCTATATGGAATACTGGCAATTTGACGACATGGCACAGTCTCCCGCTCAAGTCCCCTTCCACCCACTACGCAATAGGGATTTAAAGGAAGAGCTTAGGATATCCGCGAATGCGTCGATATCCTACCGGCCGCCATTTGCGCTGCATGCAGAGGATCCCACGTACATGAGCCTGAGAGTGAGGGATGCGGCGGGTGCGTTAGCTGCGTTGCAGAAACGAGATTTTGTTTGTCCGGTAGGAACTTCAGATTGCTCTGCGATGGGTGCGCCGAATTCTTGCTGTTCTGTTGGAGAATCCTGTTTCAAGATCACAGATACGGGGCTGGGTTCTGTAGCATGTTGTCCGGATGGACAGATCTGCGGTGGAAGTATTGGTACTTGCTCAGTGCCAAATACACCTTGTGCAGCAGGTGTTGGTGTGGACTATCAACCCGGGGGATGCTGTATACCAAATTATGTTTGTGCTGGAGTTGGATGTAAGTAGGCTCACTCTGGCTCAGTCATGCATGCTAATCCAGCTAGGTGTTTTCAACCCAGCTCTCCTCGTCACAGTAATAGTCACACAAACATTTACAGTCGGGACATCTATATCTTCGGTACAAACGAGCACCATAGTAAGCACAAGGACATCTACAACTAGTTCCCAAACCAGTACCGCTCTTCCAACCACCCAAGCATGTTTGCGCAATGGGATCTCTTGCCCCGCGAGCTTCGGAGGTGGATGCTGTGAAAGCGACTATACATGTGCCCCAAGCAGGTCTTGTATTGCACCGTCTGGCGTCACTCCCACCACAACCGCCAGCCCTAATATGCCCATTCGTCCCACGACCGCGACCGGCCCCAGTTTTGTTTTCCCTACGACATCTTCTCCGCCTCAGGATACAGGAGCTTGTCCAACGGGCTTCTATGCCTGTTCGGCTTACTACCGTGGCGGCTGCTGTCGCACTGGTAGAAATTGTCAAACAACTGATTGTCCGATTACAAGCTCTACAACCTTAATTAGCGACGGACTCACTTTGGTGGTTCCTGCTGGCTCAGCAGCAGCATTGAATAGCCCAACGGGCGAATGTGCTACGGGCTGGAGTAGCTGCGCGGCAAGCCTGGGTGGAAACTGCTGTCCAACTGGTTACGAGTGCGGAACTGCGAGTTGCTCTTCATTGTCACCAACACAAACTGCTGTAGTGCAGAAAGGGAGTCCTAATTCAGCGGCCAGCAGGGGAGCTGTGGGTTTCGTAGCTCTCACAGCGGTACCACTTGTGATGCTCATGGTACTGATGTAAATTTAGCCATATATTAAATATAGACACATATTATGATACTCTAGAATCTATCCATTTTTTATAAAATCGCTGGTGGCGCGACTGTTAATGGCGTGGTTTCCGGAGCGTGACCAACGTCACTTGGTAAATACAGCCAGGTGAGGTACGGCAAAAAAATCACGTTTCTCGATATGAAAGACAACATTACTGTGTACCTTCCACCTTCCACATCTTTCCCCACTACAGACCCTACCTTACCGCAATCCTTCACAAACAAATCCAATAACCCTACAACATTCACCAATTTCCAAGCTCTACTGTACATACAGATCACAAAACATACCCCGCAACCCCGCCACCACTCCTCCATTACTTCACAAGCAAACACTTACAATAAACCCCATACTTGGTGATACATACCCAAGTATTTGACCATCATAGAATGGCGACCTCTTCGCCCCGGCGTACCCAAGCACAAACTCAGAACCCGGCCGGACGAACACAGACACGATCCCAAACACAGACCCAGACACAGACTCAAGCGCCAGTATTGAGGTTACGCGGCGCGACGGAGACTATAGGGAGAAATGAGAGTGAAGGGAGTGGGCGAAGGGTGCAGTGGGCGGAGGGTGTAGTGAATAATGAGGGGATGGGGAGGAAGAGTAGCAAAGGTAAATTTGTGATTGCTTTCCTGTCCCTCCTCCTTACCATTTCTCTTGGGATTTAGAGCTAGGTCGGGACGAGGTAGCAGATTCTTGAGATTGAATACGTACTAATAGGGATACAGTCTGCTGTATATACCACGCACCCAAGGGGATAGACGAGAGCAGCGACGAGAGCTCGAGCGATAGCAGCAGTGATGATAGTGATAGTGGCGATGATGGCGCCGCGAGGCCGGCTGGTGGACGGAAACCCGCGGGACATGGACACGCGCATAATCATGGGAAGGGAAAGGCGAGAGCGAGGAGCCCGAACGCTTATGAAAAAATGCCGAAGAGCAAAGGTGGTGGCAGTGGGTTGAAGGAGAACAAGCCTTGATGAGTGAGGAGGGGTTACCGAGTGAGAAGACCTGTTTATTGCAATTTGGCCGGGATGGCGTTTCTGTATCTGGCATATCAGACAGAAGCGATAGAGCTTGTTTGCGGGAGCTTGGGAGTTTGGGACTTTATGGTTACTTTGGTGTCAGGGCGTGAAGCAATACACCAGTCTTTTCTCATTAGATATCAGACCATACTGACTTCTGCTATGATATTAATGCAGTTTGGGGTCCTATGAAGTAATCGTCCTGAAGCGTTATTGCTGACGGTTTTCTTCTGAAGATGTACCTGAAATCTTAATATTACTATACATATGGAGGTTACGGATAAACTCATGGTACTCAATTCCACGGTATAGAGAGTCTGCTATTCGCACCTGGAACTTTTAATTCTCAGAGATCTCTCACTGACAGTCAAGAAACGACTACCAGAAGAACAACGGCCAAGTCAACAGCTTGCAATCCATTTATTTGACCGCTAGCTTTCCTGACGTCCATCCTACCATTAGGATTCGTATAGAATCCAACCCATCGCCTAGTCCTACATCTCCCCATACAATCTCATAACTCAACCATCCTAAACGTGAATTCACCCATCCAACCTGAGCCTCTACTGCCCAGTCCATCGGCGTACACGACGTCGATGTTTCCATTTAGCTCTTTTAGTCGCCCAGTTGAACTGCTTAATATGTTATCTATTAAGAACTTACTCTCGAAAATTGTGGTGTCTCGGAAATTGTATAGGTCATAGAATTAATGAACTCCGGGTAGCCGTCAAGGCTTGAATGATGGCTGAATGTTTTTGCGTGTATCGAGCTCTTTATAAATTGCTGCAAAGGTTGTCGGAACTGGCGATGGGATGCTTCTCGAGCGGCGTATAATGTCTCAAGCTTAACAGATTAGAAATGAAGGCTTTAAGGAGGGTGGTATTGATAGCTTTCAAAATCCTCAACATATGAGAGTTTGTAATAAAGCAGACATAGCTTCCAACTCTTATTTAATCGACACCACCCACATATCATAACAAGGCGAGGATAGTAACTGACGTTACATACCTGAATAACTTCTCACTGTTCAGACCATCGGCTAATCCTCTCAACTCAATACCCAATCCCATTCTTAACTCCAATAATCTAGCCACTCTTCTCAGAAGCTTGAGAAGCACACAATAGTGGAGGTATTCATTGATTCAAGGGTGAGGAAATCGAAGGTATAAATACTAGGCAGAGGGTCGATTCGCCATGCTGCTTCACGCTGGCAGTTGTATTAGTGGCTATAGGTTTAAACGTAGTTCTCATATTCGAGAAATTGGTATTCGCACTATGATGAGGACATGTTATCTACCTCCGGACTTAGTATACCACTATATTTCTCTAGCAATATTGGCGTCTCTGGTTTGAGGTGTGGGATGGGAAGATATCGTTTTTGTTTGGTCTTTAGTTTTGATTCTCACCTTCACTGCAAATTATAACTCACTTCTGGCGAGTGCAGTACAACAGGTAGTCTATAAATCGATGAACCGTGATACATCATGATCGAAGAGTCCTCTTCCAGAGTGGTCGGAGGCGACAGTGGCGTTAACGCTAGGGGTTTGTTGTATCTCCGGTGGATTTTACATCCATATACTTCAGATAGTCCCGTTGTCATTGGTGGTAGACTTTTGTCACTCCAGGAGGGTTAAAGCGTGCTCTGATCCAAGTTCATCACGAGCATAGAGACAAGATTACTTAGGCATTATATAATACGTTTTCTTGTCAAGCCTTGAGCTCTAAGAATCATGGGTATCACTCAATTATCGACATGAAAAAGATGAAAAATTCTCTCCCGCACGGGTTTCAATATGAATATGAGTACCAGACTGAGAATGGGTCGTAGACAAGTCACGAAGCCTCGACACATATTCACATTAGGACACAGAAGACACTTGAACATGCCACAACACTTCTGCGAATTAGTGGTAGTTATATTTGATTTCTCCATAACATACACTGGGTTGATCAGACAGCAGCCAAGTAGGAGGTGTCAACCCAGTTCTTGTAACTGCTCCCCAGTATGTCAGCGATTGTGAGTGCGGAGCTTAGCTTCTTGGAGAAACCGGCTCTTGTACCTGAAGCCCCTGTTCCCGTGTTGCCGTACTGTTCAGGGTTAGTATTGTCTTTGATTAACCCAAAATTATAGGTATTGCCAATATGTGTGAGTATTGTCTGATGACATACCTCTTGGAATGTTACGCCTCCAGTGTTTGGGGTACTAGAACTCCATTGAGCCCATCCTGCGCTGTTTATCACAGCTCCCAAGACCGTCTTTTGGAAACAAACACGCGCATACTGTGTCCAAGGTCTCCCAAGATATGTAGACCCAGCAGCAGCCGTCGAGCCACCACTTACATCAACCGACGATTTGTTAATCACATAATAAGAGACGTCTGAAGAGTCAGCACGGCCGTTGGCAGTTACGTAACCCTTTCCGGAGACTCGAATATCGCAACCATCAAACCAAGCTCTGGCGTGTTGGCCGTAGATAAAATCGGTAGCGCCTTGAATATAGCATTTAGCGTACAACTGATTGCCAGTCTGAGCGAGGATCGTGTCTTGGTAGCCGTAGAATCCAACACCATAATAACTCTGCTGTGTGTTGTAGGCGCTAATGGCGCCAGCTTGCGAACCGGCACCGTAGGTATTCTTCAGGTTGATATTATAGACCTTGGTGTTCGCAGCACGGTTCTGAAGGGTGCCGGTTGCTTCGTTGTTTGGAGCACCACTCGCGAGACTGGAGCTGTATTGGATGTTTACGACATTACTAGTGTATGAACTTGTGTCGGCTAGCAAGTAGTGTCAGTCGTTGGGTAGAGAAGAATATAATGTTAATGTTCCAATCACATACTTGTGTAACCATAAATGTTCAACGCTGCTGATCTGGCTGGAATCTTTACCTGCTCGGTGTATGTCCCAGGTAGAATAAATATACTTTGGGTCGCAGTAGATGTGGTACTCAGTGAGTTTACAGCAGCCTGAACAGTTTTATACGTTCCCGTAGACCCAACTGTAATTGCACCAGCGGGGGCAGTTGTTCGACCTGCTGCCGATATCACTGAGATCAGAGAGCTAAGTGCAAGGTAGAAACGCATTATGAAGATTGAACCAAGTCACAGTCACACTGTCAGTTAAGATAGTGTGTAATGCAGATTTAGCACTTATATACCATATTTTTCAAATGTAGAGATCGTCGTCTCTCGGCGAGATTGACATTGACGGAGAAAAGGGCCTCGTGTAAAGTCTAAACACGGGAGAACTATGGGGATGGGATAACATCTAAGGATCGCGACTACATGCGTAATAAGGGAGCTCAATTTTAGCTTCAATATCAACCGCAGACGCATCGGGAAGTTAACATCATTTGTTTCAACTGGATTCCACCTCTCAGCTGCTACCAATTCAAGTACCGATTGGATGGAATATGACCCGGAATTCCTATGCCGACGCTCCACACATGGAGCAGAAGCAATATCAAAACTTCCTTAGATAAGTTGTATTTTAGACTTCTAGGTAATACTTGTGAGTGTTCAATTCTAGTTAGAGAAGCAAGAGCTATTAAAAGCCGCTCGTACGTGGATGCTCTAGTTGACGAGATTTGTTCCATCTATTCAGAGTCCCAATGGCCCTAACCATAGCGCAAATCTTCAGTGAGCATATCAATATGTAAAGCACTTGACGAAGACTTTTCTTGTAAGTTCGTCTCGTTTTGATTGACTTTAGTCTGATGTTGAATTGAGGGGTGAGAAGAGATTTGAAGCATTTGTGGGGTGCATCAAGAAGCATCACAGGGGGACGATGCTGGGCAGCTTGGCTGTGGTGGATTCCAATTTCCCTCAAATCACATCCTCAATCTAACAAAGCACAGACTTGCTCGAAGTATACAATATGACCCGGAATTTCAGACTAGCAGGTGACTAAAATGTTTTGCTTTGGCGAAAAAGGTTGGAAACGTAGCAGAAAAGATCAAATTCTACCTATGTGCTGTACCTATGTACTGTGCATTAAGCGAAAGACCTACGTATACCTGTGTTATGATGTCCTCGTTTGCACTGTTATTTTTTGACAGGACACATAGTAAGACAAACATACCTGAAGTCCCGTTTCAATCCTGGCAAATATGTGGAACTTTCTGGTTGTTTCAAAGGGTTCAGACTAGTAAAACATTTCAACTACAACGAATAACGACCTATACATAGTATATTTTACAACTCCATAAATATCGGTTCGATCAAAATTATAAAAGCCGCCTTAGGGTTTAAATCTATCTTGAAATATAGGTAACTACATACTTCTGGATGTGTGTAAGGTCAGTGTAATATGTGAAATTTGGAAGGCACTCGATCAACGCCCAAGCTTGTTGAGATTCACAGGTATCTCCTAGGATACAGAGGAATTACAAAACGCGGACGCAACAAGCTGAGCAAGAATAAAATAATATTGATGCGAGATGTTTCGCGTAGGAAATGGGCTGTGGAAATTCAATGAGGAAGTTAGGCGTGTGTGTGAACGTCTTGATTTCATACCACCCAAAAAAATAGGATTTTAAAAACTGTATCAACTTTTTCGACTTGATTTAATATTTTTTGGAACCAACATACTACTATCAATAATCTATAATAATCTGTACTCTAAATAAAATACCAAAAAAGACAAAACCTATACCACCATTGTGAGTGGTGCTAGGAACTCGAGGAGTTTTTTTTGCCGCAAGCAATCTCGACGTGCCGTTTTTTATTTGTACTTTAGTTGTATCATTGTCCTCTTTTCCTTCAGCAAACACAGATTGATCTGAACCCATTCCACTGAGCCGCCTCTGTGTTTGAGACTGGAATTTTGAATAAATCAGATTATATCTAGGCTAAGTGGAATAAGAATGCATAACTTACGCCATGTCTTAATTAATTAAACCTCCACACGCAGTTAACAATAAGCTTAGCGCTCAGCGATCTGCCTCTATCCGTCAACGGTCCAACACACCTTCAATTACTCGGTGTTCACTTTTATTTCCACCTGATGGCATGCATGTGTGATATAGGATAACTGAAGAGTGCATGGAATAGCTTGCTACATGGATCACTAGCAAGCGTAATACTACAGAATTAAAATAGAAGGTCCAGTAGATACAGAATCATCAAAATCTAGATCACCGTTCGGTTGCGTGCGAACCATTGAGTTCTGGAATCTATAATGCTGAAGGCAGAGAACAAGTGATAATTTTCGAACAAAGATAGAGAGTTGGTATGAAAGCTTCAGGCCCAAGAGCAACTGTCATTAATTATGTCTACTCACTCAAATGCATTTCTTACGTTTTTGTGGTGGTGAAAGTATACTATTTGGAATGCTGTGAGAACCAGTTAAGGTTTCATTAGAGAATTGGGTATGAAACGATCAAATCTAGTCTCGTGCGTTGAGTTCCACAGATGTCTCAAAGTAGCTTACCTTTGCAATATTGAGGTATTCCAATATATACTATCCTAGCTACCTATTGGTCGTGTTAATGAAGTCGAACCTCATTAAGCGAGTAATTGAAAGGGGGGTTGATGCCATAATTACAAGGCAGACGTAATTATGGGTCCGAGAAATTCACGACCACGACTCCTAGCGAGGTCACAATTTATAGAGCTATAGTAACCGCCTCGAAGCACACCACCAATTGGCAACTCAAAATCCCTAGACTTCGAAGACGAAAGAGCCCGAAGATCATTGATGCAACGTCGATACTCAATTGGCGTCTTCTGC
>Ga0247807_10001354_pt1 | contig 14408 bp, 10 predicted proteins | sample UWRJL074202C1_FD_179931 | JGI IMG/M metagenome (GOLD analysis project Ga0247807, IMG submission 179931) | Plant litter microbial communities from Arlington Agricultural Research Station in Wisconsin, United States - UWRJ-L074-202C-1 | ecosystem: Environmental > Terrestrial > Plant litter >...
AGGTGCCGTCCCAGTTCCCGGGTCCCTCGTGCAGGATAAACATGTTGTGGCCGTGAAGATGCATGGGATGGGCCGCCGGCGTGGGGTTGTTGACCACCACGCGGATGGAAGAGTTGGAGCCGAAGTTCTTGACGTTCCACGCGGCGGGATAGGAGAGGTTTCCTTGGTTGGCCAGGAGGAGTACCGGATTGTTGTAGTTGGCGCGGAAAGATTGCTTGTCGAGCTCCCAGAGGAAAATATTAGAGCCGTTGACGACAAAGCTAACATCGAGGTTTTTGACCGTGGTTGGAGCTTGGGGTTTGAGCGCGTAGTAGGGTACTGAAAGCGAGAGGTCATCATTTCGACACGTTCCCGGGTCGGGTACATTCCAAGCTTTGCTCGTGGGCGCTTTTTTGGTGTCAGCTTTGTCGTAATAGATTGCTGCCAATGCGCTGGGCTGTTTGGTGCCAGAGCAGATTTCGGAAATGTTGGAGCGCATCCAGAAGGCGGATTTGGATGTTCCGACGTTGGCGGTGACAAGAACATCGGTTCGCTGGCCGATGCCGAGGGTCACAACTTTGGTGTCATATGGTTTGACTGGGACAAAGTCATTAGCAATAACCTTCATGGTGTGACCATCTATGCTGAATCGTTGTAAGCCATCAGCGCCAGCATTGATCTAAATGTAAGTTAGAAAAAGATGCTAATACGTGGGAATTTTACAACTCGGCATACCAGTCTCAACCTATGAGTTTTTCCCGTAGTAAATTTAAATTTTGAGATTCCAGCATTGTTGTTACACTTAGTCTTGTCTCCCGCCGCAACCGTAGAGCAATCGAAGTTCATCTTGCCATTGATCAGGTTGTTGTCAGAAGGAGGAGCCGGATTTCCACCTGCGTTTAATGGTTTCATGACAGTCTTTATAATATTAAAGTATGCATCATGATACCAATCCGTCAGCATAACAGGCCCAAGATCAATATCGTAGTCCGCGTTGCTAGGCCCATGAATGATCATTGGTCCAAACAGCCCACCTGTGCTCACATTAATTTGATGATACGATACAGCATATAATAAAGTGACATACCAGCATATTGACCCGAGTAATGAGAGTGGTACCAGGAACTCCCATACAAATCAGCTTTGAATTTGTAGGTGAAGGATCCTCCAGGGGCAATAGGGCATTGGTGTACTGATGGGACACCATCCATCCAGGGACTATCTTTATGGAGAACCCCATGCCAGTGGAAAGCGGTTCCTTCTTCTGGCCCCGTGATTTGGTTGTTGACTGTGATCTGAAAAGTGTCGCCCCAGTTGGCTTCGATTGCTGGTCCAGGAAATTGTCCGTTAATTAAGATTACGCTTTTTTCATATCCATCGGGTGCAATCGTCCCTCGTTTGACTGTGAAAGTGTATTTTCGTACAACTCCGGTATTAGGCGCGTCGGTATAAGGATTGTTGCCAAAAGCAGTAAGAAGGCCCCATGGAAATCCAGCAGGCAATGGATTATTTATGAGGAAATGTGGGAACACTGGCGCTTGCAAAGTGCCCCATGTTGACAGACTGAAAATGAATTAGCAGGTAGTTTTTCTAATGCTTTCACGATCTTCAGTTTCGTCTGGTTCAAAGAAAATAGAAAAAAACCAGCTTACCCATTGGTCTGCTGCTGTGTTAGACTGGGTATTATTCCAAGAACACCAGTAATTACATTGATGATTACACTGAGAAGCCCCATGGTGAACTACAGGAACAAAGAAGAAATCAACAGAAATAAAAGATGGAGGGAATGAATGTCCAGGTTGAGTTGCAAAGAGAAAGATCAGGAATCCGCTACTTTATAGCAATTCCATCTGCTTCCCTTTGAAGTAACAGTTCCGTCTGTGCTTCTTCATTATGTGCTGACGAGGTAGACTAAGAGACTAGTCAAGCCCTGTTCAAGCTTAAAGCGGGATTCAAAAGGAAGGGAAAGAAGGACTCAAGCAACGCCACACTCCAGTCGTGGACGAAAAGCAACCGTTCTTGACAGGAGATTTGAGGTGATAAGAAAATAGGAGTGGAAAAGTTGGCATAAAGAGAAGCCAAGGGACTGATCAATGCTCTTTCTAGAATATTGATGTACCCCATGATTGACACCTGCCGCGTTATTCAAAAACACTCCCAATAGAGAGTATCTAGAGAAGGGAGAACTGTGAGCGAGGGCGGTTCCGTCGTGGCGGTAATCTGGTGGTGGAAAATGGCCGATACCTTTTTAGCTTCTTTGACGTGAGGCGATGTATAGTGCTTGGCATTGGCTTTTGACAAGCGAGACAGGAGAAACGAGAACTGTGACGGGAGATCAGCGATCAGAGATGCCTCAAGGCTGAAGGTAGAACAGGAGATCTAGCTAACTCGATGCATCTTAACGCTTCGGCCATGAAAGTAAATTGGGTGATGCTACTGAACAGGAAAAAAGAATAGTCCGTACAATCTTCTCTGGTGTTGAACCGTACTTATTTTGCAAAGCAGCTGAATACATGACGTGAGAGAAACAGCTCATTAAAATACTTCCTTACGTGGCGCACAACACAATCATGATACGGACTACCAAGCACTTGGTTTGTGATTCGCAGCCCGTCCTGCAGGGGAGAGTCGGACTCTGTCGTGGAGAATGTCCGGACATCTGTGCTTGGGGCATAAAAATTTACACTTATTAATTGAAATTACTGTTTCGATTCTTTATCAATTGAAAAGAAACATACTATTTGGCGTACGTAATTTCTATATTTAGATGAAGGGGACCGGTGTAAAATTTTAATTCGTGGCTTTCAAGATTTGAATGTATTGGGTAACAAAACCAACAATTGTACTTACATCTGCGAATTCATTCTCGGGTAGCTGAAGTCGCGACCAGGTTTAACCTTGTAGTGTCCATGTTAAAGCATACCATCTTCATTCCTTTTTTGGGGGGATGTGGACGAAGCCTACTTCACAAATCTTCTGACTCTTGAGGGAGATAATTGAATAATCCATCAAATTGCTTACGAGTACTGGATTATCACTTCCCTACATGAGCTTCATTTACCTCTGCCAATAAGTGTTTACCTATCTTCGAATTCCAATGAGTAAGGGTTGCAAGCCTTATTAACACCCCTTCCTTGAAAAATGAAGTACGCGGATGTCCCTTACAGACCCAGAAGGCTCTTCCTGAGCTCGTTGAGTCAAGAGTTGAGAACACTGACTCTTCTTTGAACAAGAGACTTGCGCTACCTACTATCTAATAATATCTCGTACCTTTTAAGGCTTCTCATGGAAATCGGTAAACACCTTGTGATATCTTCATTTGTCGTTAAAAAATCATCCGTGTTCGACGGCCGCTATTACAGAGTTCTACTTCCCAGTGTAGTAGAAATCATATGCCCTTAACGTCTGTCCGTGCGTGCCGAAAAACCGGTGTGCCGAACAAAATGATAGGTACTTTAATTTGAAGTATCTTAAAATCTGTGCACATCTTAATGCTTCTTGTTATTTTTTAATAAGTGCGTTCAGCTAGGGAAATTCGGCTCCGCGAGCTACAAACATTCTGAGGATGGCACGAAAGATGTGGACTTGATGACTAAGAAATGTATTATCTTTCTTATTACAGGGATATATCGGGTCAGGGAAAAGGGGATGGGTACAGATTGAAAAGGGTACCAAGTTGAGGATGAAAAGATAATCCAGTTATAGACCCTTACAGCGGTGGTCATTATCAATCTTCGGTTTGATCGTTGATATCCTTCACGAATCTCAGAAATAGAGCCCATCCTGCCATTTTTGCAGCTCTCAACTACTGTGTATGTGAGGATGACCTAGTACAACCTCAGTGAGTCCCATTCTTCTCTATGAACTGGTATCCAACCTGGTATAAAATCCGATCCTGACATGTCCTATATTCTCCCTGCGATATTTCACAGTCTTTACAAGATGAATATAAAACCTCTTGCTTTAAGGTTGACTATACTATTGACACCATTAGTTCACAAAGGCTGTTTCATCCCACTTCATTCACTGTCCTAACTATTGGTAATCTACAAACAAGACTCTAACAGCTATTGTAAATATCACTCTTATTTAGGCCTATTCTTGCTTTTTACAAAATGAGGGATCTGGAAGCATTCCTGCTTGGATCAGGTCATCCAATTCTGCCTTGTTTTCCCACCCATTATAACATTCCAGGTACTCATCAGCAAGAAATTCCGATATAGCACCAGCTAATTCATCACCACGGTTATCGTAAAAAGTTTTATCCAGCGTCCCAGGCCATCTCTGCATCCTCGGTGGGAAAAAGCCAGCGTATTCCCAATCAATCAAAGCATTGACTTGAAGAGTCTCTGGGTCCATGATGATATTGTGAGCCGCAAGATCCCCATGCTGAAACACATATTCCGGCTCATTCAGGGGAAGAGTTTTCCAAGTTGTTTTACCTTTCCACGGTGGCTGGAGGTCAGGACTCAGCCAAGAAGGCGGCATGACAAATCCATCAATGCCCCGTTCTTTGGACTTCAACTTCTCAAGCTGGGTTAAAACTGTGTTATTTATAAAGCAGAGGGCATTCTTGTAAGCGTCGCTTTCATGCCTTGTACCAAGAAGTCGATTCAGAGTAACGCCATCGATACGCTCTGTAACTAAATATCGTCGGCCATCGGAATAAGCTCCATAGTCAATTAGTTTTGGTACGGGTATTGTCGTATCCTTCAAGACTAGCTGCAAGGCTCTGACTTCGTTGGCAATGCGTTCATGGTTCCTGAACAAAGAGTAATTAGCATAACATGGTCTTACAAGAAAGAGTTGCACAAAACGAAACTGGGAATATTTTACAATGATCTGAACCATTCAACCTGCATGCCATCATTTCTAGTAAAGGTCCACTTAAGTCGCGAAATTTTTTGGAAGGTCTCCGGGGTAAGCTTATACGTCACGTCGTTCGTTTCCCATTCCTGATAAGTCATATCCGGTCCATCGAAGTCGGGCGGATCAGCTGAGGATGTTGAAGACGAGGTCGACGCTGATACTGCTTGAGATGTAGGTTTTGAGTCGCTGGCCGCTGCAGGAGATGGTTCTGGCTCCTCAGTTGAGGTGGATGGAGGAGCCTGGATATAAGTTGTGGATAGTGGATGGTAGACTGTAGGACGGTATTCCCCTCTACAGAACTGTAAGATTTTGGTGAGTGTAGTGTAGTGGAATCTAAGGTCTTTGCAGGCTGAATAATAGACTAGAAGCAGTCATGTTCGATGAAGAAGAGGACGATGATATTGACCTCTTTGGCATGAAATCAATTTGGACGACTTACTTTATGTTACTAGAGCTGTCAGTCTAAGAACACGAGAATAAGAAAAGTCGTTTCCGCTTCGTATATGTTTTTATCGAGGGTTTTAGTGCAGCGTCCATACCCTTGCCCAAAAGTCGAGATTATTAACTTTCTTAAGTCAAGACTTGGAGAACCTTGAAATATTTAGATCACGTCTCACTTGTACCTATAATTAAGCTGTATCAGCTGTCACGTTCTAGGCCTCCGCATCACTGTACAACCTAAGGCTGATAAATGTAGGGATGGTAGGGCAATAGAAGTGTAGTGTTCCCCTATGCACCTTCCGATATCTACCAATCGGAAATAAAACCCTTTAGGGTGAGGGGTATTGCATTCACCCTTTTGTGAGAAGTCGTAAAAAAGATTACAGATTACAATGCATAGTCTCATGGCTGGCATTTGCGAGGTGCGTTAGCGTTTGACTGGTGTCGCTCTGAATACAGTATTAAGTCAGGACGGTAAATCCTAGCTCGCTTATTATAATGCAGCATTTGGTCTATTTCCCACCTTTGTCCAGATAAATCCGGTAGACAAATGTTCTTGAACTTTATATCTTTAAACTTTGAGGCTATATTTAGATATAAAGAAGCTCTATACTATTGTCCCGAACTTCAAATAAAAGTCAGTAATTATAATAAAACAGGGGGTAAGAGCAATAACAAGTTCTGATACCCTTAACAAAATGATCAATAATATGGTCAAAATAAAATATTTCTCTAATTGCAATTCAAGTGTTATAGATAAATAGCTAAAGAGTAATCTTAGTAGGTCATAACTTCATAAATTGATAGCGTAAAGTTTTAAGATCTTCCAACTGATATCTTTTTCGGCACACCGGTTTTTTCGGCACGCACGGACAGACGATATATATATTTTTTTGGCTTGAGGAGCTTGCTACCCAGTAGTCAATTTTAGTATGATCATTCAGTTTTAGATTATCGAAGCAAATAGCCAAATGGTACCAAATATGTGACATTGCTTCAACGAGTTAAAGGAGTTTTCGACCGACAAACCCATCCAATAGGGGTGGTTGAAAATATTTGCCATTAGGTATTCTATTCTACTTACTTGCCTTGAATCGCTTAGAAGAAGGAATCTTCTTCTTCCAATTAGGAGCATAAAGATGGCTTCAGGTATGTGGATGTTTAGCTGGTCTTTCAATATCAGGAGCCAAAGTTTCGCGTAAAGAAGGCAAGAAAGAATGAACCTGTAAAGGGAGTTTTGTCTACAATCTACTTCGTGTCACAGCCCATAACTAGAAGTTACGAAAGTATTCTGGAGTTTGTGACTTCCATTGAGACGTCATGGAAAAGGATTAACAGTAGTTCCATCATTAAAGAAGGATCCGATGTCAAATCAGAGAAAAGTACAATAGGTAGAAAAATTGGGGGAAAGCCAAGAAAGTGCGCCACTGGGCATATTCAGAGCGCGGATGTCCTGCTACTAAAGTGTGATGTGCCATAAAGTCGGTTTATTCGACGCCAGTCCTGTGTCAGGCAAAAATAAGATGTCCCCCCAATCTGTTATTAAGGAATCTTTAAACTGGATGCTTGAGGTCGTACGGCCCTAACAGATATGTTTTCAAAGTGCTTTCCATTGTAAGTTCGCGCGAACTATATACCGAACATATGGAAGACGTGTTGGAACATATTATACAAGCCCACTTTTTGAATTCAGCGAATTTGATCATGTCGTACCTGTCAAAATGGGAGCGGCCACAATCTTTTAGAATTCCCCTGTATCAAGGCACTTAAAGTAGCACATTGTTGAAGTAGCTCCCTCCCCTTGTTATTCCACTTCTTGTGTATTTTATTGCGTATTTGGTGGTACTTGGCAAGCCTTGTTTTGCATTATCATGGGACGTCGCCGCGAACGAGCGAAGGCCTCCATAGCCTCTTGAGATATCGTGTCTGTCCGAACAACACTCCCTATTGACATGAAGAACCTAGCAGTGACGTGTTAGCCTATATCCGAGCCTTATACATAGGAGCAGCTCATACCCAAAAGTCGCCCCTGATCCCAGCATATATTGCCCCAGGCTTCTCATAACCCCATTCGGTCCTGCGCCATATCTCATTATGTTCACGGAGCCTCCAACATGTTAGAACTAGGAAGCTACTGAGAGTTGGATCGCATACCAAAGATGAATCCAATGATAACACCAACAGCTAGTCAGAAGGATTAGTGGTTGTCCATACGTAGGAGCGCTTTTGTTGAGCTTACTGCTACCCATCATGGCTCCCATCTTCCCTATTGAGTATTAGAATGTTTACTGTATGCGCCGCGGCTAGGTTTCGAGAGCATTTACATTTATCGAAGGCCGTCTGGCCTTGGGGCTGAGCTCCGGCTGGTAATGGAGGCATACTGAGAGGTATTGGGATTAATGGGAGGTATGGTGTTGGCAAGCTTTCGATCGTTGAACCTTTGAAAAGTAGCAAATATTGCTCGTTCAGTGTAGCTCCTCAGAATTAAGGTTAGCTAGAATGAAGCTGTTCCACGCGCTCTGAAGCTTTGACATAACGGAACTAGCCGGAAACTGCATCACGTGACAATAATCATTATCAGAGGTCGTTTGAAAAGAGGCCAAATTAATTCAGTTTCCTTCACAAATGTGCTCTGCGTATAATTTCCTGTTAGTCGCTGTCTCGTCAAGTGTTTCGATAGAAGTCGTGGAACGACGTCCGATTTGACGTTCTGAAAGGAGCGCGTGCCTTATCCAGATATAGCTTCTGATTGGGTAGATTGGAACTTCCTCCCTGGCGTCTCACAGACGACGTCTTTACAACTTCAACTTTCCAGCTTGGCAGACTCAACCATATATCCCCCTACGCATGCTGCAATCATATCACCATCCATGAAACGGACCTGTGAGTATCCCATATAGTCATATTCATCTTCTACACACTGCTGGACGATTATTGTATATCCTAGGCTTCTCCCCTTCTGTCTGCCTCTTGTTCTCTATGGGCGTCAAAGTGAAGAGAAATATATGCTGACGACGTCAGAACAGGCCAGCATTATATCACCCAACTAAACATACCCAACCAGGCGCATTCGAATACTTGGAGCTTCTAGTACATAGTAGTAGGGTGTTTTTGCGAGGCTTTGTTGGCGTAGGGGGAGATTCACGACCACAGCTTCGTCGATTATATTAGTGCCACAGAGTTACATACAGGTTTACAGATGACGGCTGTCGCAAGTCCACCGAGCCTCCAACCGAATAACAGGGCAGCATGGGGAGCGAGTGTTAATACAGGTGGACTCAATTCTATGAATGCCGACGACGTATCTCGGATGTTCATGCCACGCAAAAGCGCGCAGCGCACTAATTCCTCTTCCTCGATATCCTCTACCAGTACTTTATCACAAACACCTCCACAGGCCAATGGAGTGCCGATGTCTGCTACCGGCGAACTGAGTTCCTGGGGCACAGCTGCCGCCAGGAAAAAACCTCAGAGAACTGGCCCATGGCCGACAAATAAGGGGGAGGCGATATCAGGAGTCACTACCACACGGCCGCAATCAATACTGACCCCAAATGGGGCTTCGACAGCATCATCAATGACTTCAATACACCAACCTTCCCCAATTGTACCCTCACAGCATATGCCTACACAGCAAGCCAATGGAAGCAGACCGAGTCTGCCGACGGTAGGAGAGGGAAATCCGGTGCTATATTTACTGTCTATGAATGGCACTTTTGAAAGGAAGACAATATCTGTCCCTTACGAACCCGATAGTCTCAGAATTGGACGTCAAACTAATGCCAAAACATTACCGACTCCATCCAACGGCTTCTTTGATTCGAAGGTTCTCTCTCGACAGCACGCAGAGATATACGCTGACCGTAACGGACAAATTTGGATACGAGATGTGAAGTCTTCGAACGGCACATTTATCAACGGGGCTCGTCTCTCGCCAGAAAATCGCGATTCGGATCCAAAGCCACTCAATACTCAAGATCACCTGGAGCTTGGTATAGACATTGTTAGCGAGGACCAAAAGACGGTTGTCCACCATAAAGTTGCTGCTAAAGTCGAGCATGCAGGGTTTCTTGGAGCAACCAACAACGTACTTGACATGAACTTTGGCGATCTTGATCCAGCGAATGGTGCCATGATGGTGCCATCGCAAGGTTCCATGCAGATGAGGAGTAGGGCAGGTAGTCAAGGATCCGTAACTAGCAACGGACGTATGGTACCTACAAGCAGTGCTGCCGGAAGCCAAATGAGCCTCATGGGCCAACAACGACCTATGAACTTCTGGCTCACTCCTGTAACCACAGAGCAGATTGTAAAGAAATTGACGGTATGCAATGAGCCTCGATTTATTCTAAGAATAAGACTAATATTGTAACAGCACGAAATGAGAGTAGCGCGGTTGCAATCAAGCGATCTGGGAAGGGCTGATCACTTTTTTGGCGCGTTACTAACCAAGGACAACGTCAAGGAGGCCGAGAAGCCACTGAATGGTGACAACAAAGCTCAGAATACGAGTGGTGGGTCACTAGCACACCGAACGGACGCAAAAACACGATTCTCTGATCCTCCTGCACCACCTCCTCAACAACCACTTCCAGAGAAACCAGACATAGCTCGCTCGCACCCCTTTGATCCGGCATCTCCTTCATCCTTGAAACGGACGAATACGGAGAAAGCCAGACCAGTAGCAAATTCATCACCAATCCGACAGGAATCCACCAGTCAGATCCTCTCGTTAGTAGAAGCTCTAGCATCCGCGAAAAAGGAGCTCGACGTACAAAATGCGCGAATGCGTGATTTGGAGGAGATGCTTCAGCAAGAAAGACAAGCACGCCAACTAGCTGAAGAAGTAGCTAAGAGGCTCGAAAGTCAACCGTTACTCCCTATAGCGAATGGTCACGCCATAGCGGGTACAGACTTATCGACACTTGAGGAGGCATTTGAACCCCCTTTGGAATTATCTGCTATCAAAGACATAAGCGCTACTGCGGAACCAGAGGAGGTTAAGGATATCGACACAATGTCGATCGGTGCATCAACATTGCTATTAGAACAACGTCTCGAGCAGATGGCAGTTGAGATGCAGACCATGAAGGAAAACATGGAATCTTTCAAAATAAGAGCAGAGGTAGCGGAGGCGGAACGAGACAATACTAAAAGCACGCTTGGGCAGATGGTGGAAAAGATAAGGTTATCTGAAGAGGCTCAGAAAGTAGCCACTGAAGGAGCCCGCTCAACATTAGGACTAGTTTCTACGATTCCTTCCTTGAATGGTGAAATAAAGTTTCCCAAAGGATTTCTTGGAGAGAGAGCTGGTGTTGCGAGCGGGAATGTTCTGATTTCGCAAGAGGAGAGCGAGCTAAATCCACGGCATACTGGAATTCTGTCCCGACCACCAGGCGGACATGACCCAATATTGTACCATACTGGACCTTATGCTTCTATGATTGGAGTTGTTTTGATAGGAATGGGACTGATGGCGTACTTGAATGGGTGGCAGCCGCCAAAGGCAGATTGATAGGCAAAAATCATTTACGCCTTGAGATATTGCATTTATTCTGCATTAAGCACACAGGGTCTTGGGAGACCTACTATACTTTTCCTTTGTTTTCCATTCTGGCTGGTTGTACGGCGTTGGGTGGGCATGGCTTTGCACATGAGCGGGCTTGGGATCAGCATACTGAGACCTACTTAATGGGGTCTTTCTGTTCGTTTTGATGGTGACAATGTTCACGATGATGAGATGAGAAGTTGAGACGAGCGTGCATTGGTTCCCCAAGTCCAGCTTCTTGGGGTTCCATAATACGGATTATATTCTTGTGGGATACTGTTTTCTATAGCGAATCAAATGATTCAAGTGTTCAGACCTATTCACTATGATCTTTTCCCTCTCGTAAACGTGGGCTACTTATACAGATCGTGTGGCATGGCTTCGGCTGCATCCGACTATCAATCTTACGAAATCCTGTTATAGCCCTGATCCATTGTCAAGGAACCGGTTTTGGAGCAGGGTTATGTGGTCAGACATTCCCAGACAGGACATGGTCATGTGATGAACCCTCACCCATCGCTTCTTCGAGCTTTCACATCTTTCATCCCGAACATAAAGAGTAACCAGACAGCCTCTGGCGATGCTCGTGCTTCAAACGGCTCGGTTAGAACTTCTTACACGTGATAGTGAGAAACCGATCTGAGGGGAACCTGGATGCTGGGAAACAAACCGGGTGCGCGGCAAATCTGTAGAATGAAGATCAAGTTGCCGGCTTAGGACACCGCAGCGGCTCGACTAGGTTACCCCGTGCGTGAATATCCATCGCGATCTCAAACCCCCGTCTATATCGCGGGTGATAAGCAGTGGGCCGTGCGATATGCCGTTGTTTCTCATCTCCCGCTTCTCAATGGTCGTGAAGCATTAAGGTCGAAATTGTTTCTTCACCAAGTTATCACGATTTCACAAGCTTCGCTACCAAGTTCGTGACGTCCCAACCGGTCGCAATTCCATGAAACAGCAGGAAGCGGTGTTGGAGCATACGTCTCGAGACGATCAATGCACCTGAAAAGAACAGGATGGCGGAGATAGGAATGAGAGGCCAAATCGGCGCGGCTGCAGTCGATAATCTCAGAGCATCTTTACAAAATCGCCAGCAAAATAATCACTACGAGCAGAAACACTGGATGGAACCCGACGGTCAAGATCTAAGTCACGGCGACGCCTCTTCTCGAGTTGATGGCGGTTCGCAGCCTCACGGCGGCAGAGACTCCACACTTGCTTTCCCTAACACCTTCTTCTCAACATACCATGATCCACCATTCGATGGCTATGCTGCGGAGAGCTGGCTCCCTGAGGCTATTCCAGCCTGGGGACAACCTGTGGAGAACAATGTTCCATGGTCACACAGTAATTTATTGGCGAGCAACATGATGTCCAGGCAGTATGAGCGACAGCAGCAACCTGCAATGATATACACCAACTTCGAGACCCCGTATAACTTCTCTGGTCTGCAATCACCGCCCATCAGCGCAGGATATGAGCTGTCAACTGCAAATAACGAGTCATATCGAAATCCTATACAGAGAAGCAACGAGATACACCAGAATGAGGGGAACACATACCAGTCTCACACACCTCAAACTAGCTATCATCAGCAAAGTCCGGTCTCTCCTGTAGATGGAATGTCATGTTTTCAGTTACAAACTAACAACTACATGGATTCAAATGACTACGGTGGGGAGTTTATTCAGGAACAGCACATCTCAACCTGGTCTACAGCTGCGGGGGATCTATCTCCCCAGAACAATAATATTAATACCGCTGGACAATATCCAATATCGCCAGAGTCATCCTCCCCTGGTCCACATTTTGGTTGGACGATCCACCGACCAGAAAGTCCAGAATCAGCCATCTCTAGCCGTCCACCGTCATTTTTACCTGGCGAGTCGGTATTCACAGTCGCAGTTCCCACCCCAAAAAGAAGGGCCGGAAACGGTCTAGAAATGAAGTCCCAGAAATCCGATACCGCTCAGAAAGACATTTCCGACTGTGTTGATGTTTTCGAGAATGAGCCTGGTGCACTGAAAAGTGTGAAGCGGCGCAAGAAGTTGGATGCCCCAGTTAGAAAAGCTGCTAGGGAGGTCCGTAAAGCCGGTGCATGTCATCAGTGCAAGTTTCGGAAACGAACTGTGAGTATTCCCATACTTTTTTGCAAACGGAAACTTATTTATAATAGTGCTCGACTGGGACACCATGTGGATCCTGTCTGAAAAATGGCGGAGGTCTTCACGAGCTGAAGTGTCAAAGAGAAAGTCCTTTCATCGGAAAACAGATGCATCAATGTGAGCAGCTTAAGATCTTTCGTTTTCAATGATTTGATATTGACCAAATTTGTAGACTTCCGACACTCTTCTCAAAGGCGGATTGTGAACTTCTCTGTGAAAATCCCTTTGTCACTTTTTGAGGATACTGTGCCAGAGATGGTGACGGTTGATGGTATTGGAAGGATATCTTATCCTCTCGATTTACCTGCTAGACGGAAATCCTTAAGCACATTCAGCCCCGATATTCAAGAGAGCATCAAATTAACCGAGAACCGGGGCTTCGATTCCTCAGACGTTGACGATCCCAAAATTGTGATTTTAGAGGAAGACAAGTATTTGGGTACCAAAGTTGAGCAATGGGCAGTAGAATACACGTCTAAGTTCGTTCATGCAGCTGGGCCTAAATTCTACGCAACCACTATGGCACATATTCTTGGGACAGCCTACGTCAAGAAAGGATTACCAGAAGTAAGATCGCTCTTCTCTATACCAAAACTAAATCTAATATCAAATACAGTCAGACTTAATAGCAGCAATGCTTCGCGTCGCTTCGGTTTCATTCGTTCTCCGTGCTGGTGTAAAGTCATCTACCCCTACGGGTAGATTCCGTACCATTCAAGCGAAAATCGACACAATTCTCTACGAGCGTCTTGCGCTTGCCCAGAAAGATCTCTTTCAGAAACTTCAAAGACTCATCTTCCGCTCCGCTGGTTGTCTGAACCGGGAGCAGGTCTACCCTGTCGGCTTAGTACTCTTTCAACTTCTGCGATTTCTCTGTATCTCGGCCAGTCATTTATCGAATATAGCTCAGCGGTTTCGGTCAAAGGGTAATATATCTCCCAAGAATTGAATCTGAGCACTTACTAATTTTTATTAGCGTCAGAGCCCGCGGATTACCAGCACCACAACCTCCGACTTTTGCTCTCGGTACACATGGCGCTGTTCCGTTCTAGTAACCCCTTGCTCCTGGATCTAAGTGATCATTTCAATCAGGATATGGTGGGCGGTGACAAGGACCTTATTAAATTGGCTACGCAAATGCGTGGAGTGGTAATAACGATGAAGGAAAAGGGATTCCCGGAATTGAAGGGAAGCATCACCTACAAGAAAGGAAATTTCGATCAGTGGAGAAGATTGTATGATAGCAAGTGATCCCCCGGAGCACGTGTTGGCTGGATTTTAAAGCTATCTGGTTTATTTAGGGGGTGGGGTTTGGATGGGGTCAAGTTTTGCAGGGCTGGCTTTGTACGTTACGGTTGGTATAACTGGGAAAGGTAAAGACGGAAGGAGTGATGGAGTAAGTAGGT
>Ga0247807_10001356_pt1 | contig 14379 bp, 10 predicted proteins | sample UWRJL074202C1_FD_179931 | JGI IMG/M metagenome (GOLD analysis project Ga0247807, IMG submission 179931) | Plant litter microbial communities from Arlington Agricultural Research Station in Wisconsin, United States - UWRJ-L074-202C-1 | ecosystem: Environmental > Terrestrial > Plant litter >...
CGGAGTAAGAAGATGGATATGTTCAACTAACCGCCAAATCCGTTGGTTCACGTGACGTCCCTTACCAAAACGAGTGGATGGATAACGATAACAGAACAGAACCCCTTGCATGACGCACCGTTGGCGGACCATCATTGGCCAGTCAACCGCCCCACGTTTGACTACATCCGATTCCGGTACTATTCCCCAACCACACCGGATCCTTCGGGGCAGTGAAGTCTTATTATTCATACAAGGTACTGGTACCATTATTCATCCTATCCTTTCAATTGCTCAGGTCAGCATGAGTATAACACACGACTAGTTCACCTTGTGTTCTCAACTTCTTCTTTCTTTGTTCTGTTATCCCAAAACTCCTACCGCCACTCGCTGTGCGACTACATGTGTTACTGAACGAACACATTCCCCCTGCTCCGCCGGTCGTTCAGAGCAGAGCCTTGGTAGCGCAACATTTGTAAACGGAGATTGCACCAACAGTACAGAGTATGGGACGGTCTTTATGGCGATTTCTAATCGTCATCCTGTTCATTGTCATCAGCTACTTCGGCCTCTCGTCTTTAAAGAGCCACCTAGATCCCAATACACGGAAAAGCGCTGAGGAAAGTGAGGATGCGCGCTGGATCGCCACGAGTAAGCATTGGCTAGACCGGAATGCTTGCCGTTATATTTCAATTTGCGGTCTGGCACATTATCACCCAGACCCCGCAACTATAACATGGAAGAAAAGACGGCAGCTAGAGAGAGAACCAAGAGTGCTGACGAATACGGAGGAGCGGGCGAGGAATGAGGGTTGGGGAGAAGCTAGACCGGAGGCCCGCAATCTGAAGCCAGGAGACTTTGATGATAACCAAAAGGTGCTGAAGGACGTGCCCCAATACGTTCTTGATGCCGCCCCACTCATTCATCTATACTCAGGTGAAGAATTCTGGCCGTCAGATATTGGGGATCATCTCATGCACGTGTCACCACATTTGAATCATACTTTGATGAAGAATGTCTCCGAACGCACACTCCACAATTTGGACGAACTAAACGAAGGGCAGGGTTGGCAGCGAGGTAGATATTTGTTTATGAAGAGTAACGACGACGTAGAAGATCGGCCGGAGTGGCTATCGAGCACTTATAATAAGCCAAAGCCCTACGAGGATGAGGACGAGGAAGAAGAGGATGAGGTAGATTCATATAAAGAATTTGTGGAGATGGATACAAGCTCAGAAGACATGCAAGAATGGCTAGACCCATACGGAAAATCAAACAAGAAATCTGCTCCTTCATCTCCGCCTCCCAGCCCAAAACTTCATCAGACTGAACTCAGACGCCGGAATACCAATCCACGAAAGTCGAAGCCGATCAACAAGCCATCTCCAAGTGGCTATTCTCCTGCGCCAGTTGTTCTCATTATGATTGACAAAGGCAACGGCATTCTGGATGCATTTTGGTTCTACTTCTATTCCTACAATCTTGGTACCACCGTACTGAACATCCGGTTCGGGAACCATATTGGGGATTGGGAGCATTCATTGATTCGCTTCCATCACGGCGTACCCAAAGCTGTCTTCTTCTCCGCCCATTCTGGAGGTACCGCATTCTCATACAATAGCGTGGAGAAAGGGAGAGGTAAGGGAAGGGAAGGCAGGCCGGTGCTTTACAGTGCTTTGGGTAGCCATGCTATGTATGCAATGCCTGGCAAGCACCCGTACATACTGCCATTTGGTCTCCTGGCCGATGTTACGGATCGAGGGCCACTTTGGGACCCAGCACTGAACTATATAGCCTACCATTATAACACCTCCATAACTCATGACGTTGATGCCAAGCTCACTCCTTCGCCTACACTAGAAACGACTCTTCCACCTGACTTCAACCTCACACTTCCATCCAATCTGACGGCACCTTCAATTCCAAACAACTCAACATCCTCACCAGAAGTCCCAAATCCGGAACCTGGCCATACAAGACCACAACTGGCACCCGCATCCTGCAATCCAGATGCACCAACAAGCTGGTTCTGGTTTAATGGTCACTGGGGAGATAAGTTTTACGAGCTTGGCGATCTACGACAGTGGCGTTTTGTAGGCCAGTACCATTATGTCAATGGCCCGTTGGGACCAAGGTACAAGAATTTAGGAAGGAGTAAGGTATGTCAAAGCGGAAGCGGTGAAGGAAGCTGCCGAATTTTGGATAGTATTAAAGATAAGGGAGGGAGGAGTTGGATTGGGAGAAGGAGAAGGTAACTTCATCATACAGGAGGACAATGGCGAAACTCTTTCGCCTTTTCTTCGATCGTTTGAATTACAGAGAAAGATTCAAACACGTACTTATATACGTGGTCTAGAGCACAAGAGAAACGGAAGTCGGAGTAGTGATAGATTTTCCAATACTTGAGTAGAAGGAAAACGATACATGAGAAACGATCCAGCAGCGTCATAGATGGTGCAGAGGCGTTATATCTTTTTTTTTCACAATCACCTTACGAGGCACGACTTGGAACACAACGGCCATTTGGTCCACAATACCATGATTTTATAATAAGAGATTTTTATAAGGCAAAGACGCGGGAGTTCTATACCTTGTACTCTTATTTTTCTGTTTTGTTTTCTTTCGGAGTTTGGATGGATGGATGGATGGATACCGGATGGATGTCAATAGCAGAAATAGAATATTTCAAGCTCTTCTGAAAGATGCAAGCAAACTGTTTTGACCCTCTCAAACATACAATAGATAGGCATTGTAGTTGGCTCGATCAAAGATCCACACATTCGTGATATTCAGAATCTGTCTCGTTTTAACTAACGGCCGAGCACCAACCACAGCAAGACCATGCGTTTCATTTTTGTGTTCAAGAAATCGTCTAGCCATTTCGCAGCCTCCTCGTTAACCCTCTCGATTTGAAATGTACCAGGGGCGTTCATGCCGACGAAGCCTGCCCCAAGACACCCACAATAACGTTCGCCCAAACCACACAAGAGCAAGACGTGGCCGCTGCCTTCTTCATTGATGGCTTGCCTATCCTGTCGTATAATGGTCAGCATGACGTTTTACGTGGAGGATCTCTGGCTGATCGAGGTCCATATTGCAATATCCGACTGACACGCCTGCTACATTTACAGGCCATGTGGAAAGTGTGTGTCTCATGTTTTTAAGTTCATGTCTTCTTAGTCCGAGCCTGGCAGTTTTTCCTGAGCTTCAGGTACGCCTGGGACGAGAGGCCGTACGCATCTCTGCCTGCGACTGGGTAGCTGGCGCCTCCCGTCATCTCCATCATCTCTTCCGTCCTAAGCTTGCCAACCCCACTAGAGAATGAAATAAGGAAATCGTAGGCAGCCCAAGATCACAATAAATAGTGCGACATGGAAAAGCTACCGGGACGAGGCTTGGCTATTGAGTTTCTAAGGCACAAAACCTTCTGGTAGATACCGGTTCCACATTCCCAATACAGCATACAGCTGATTTGTAGTACAGTGCAGTATGCGCGGTGATCGAATTCGCTCTTGATATATCCAGTCTCGAGTCGAAGTCCCCCCTTTTTCAGTGGCCAGAATCGTAGCACCGTATCCAAAGTTGAAGGGTGTAAATAACCAAGCTGTTTTCCTGGCTATCCAAGAGCTTGTTAACCACAGTCATGGCACCTTGACACCAGCTTTTGAACTTCCTGTATAGATATGCAAAAGACGGGTAGGATGATCATACTGAAACTCCCTTATAAGGGGAAACTTGGAAGAGCAGTCATGATTTGCCAAGCAGTCTTCAAACTATCTCTTTGCAAACGCGACCGAATGTGAACTGTCGATATGGTCTAACTTGCAGATCGTGGATATGCCGTATTTTCTTTTGGCTGGATCACCTGTTTTTAGAGGATGTTTGAACGAAAACATGAGGTGTGATTATGGCGGAGCCGCTTCACCTTCATAACATCTTACACAGAATTTTGCCTGTATGCCTAGTATTTCTATACTCCCAACGCGAAAGGATGTACTTCTGGCGATTGCTTCCAACTTGCGCGGCTTGATGAGATTCATTCTGATCGAATTTCCTTGTTTTGTAAGATCGACCTTCTTAGCAAAGAGAAAACCTTCAACGATCTATTGCATATGATTGCAGAGACAGCACTTTTTGTGAGCAAAACGAAAGACGGTGCTAAAGGAAGCTGAAACTGGGATCCTGAATACACAGCTTCCAAACTTTGGTCATATAAAGAAATCCAGGTGCTGTCATGTATGCCATTGTTCTAACCAGTTTCACCCTCTAGTCCCTCTACTCGAAGGCTTCTAGGTGCGTTCGAAAATGCCATCTGAGGATATATCAAGTTGTCTATCATGTTGAGCCTCACGCTTTCAGGACCGTCCTGGTCTACCACGACATCCCATGCAATGCAGGATGAGGTCAGTGGCCCGAACAATTCTAATTTAATTGACTTCCAACAATGGATTTTTGATAATTAGATAAGTCAAGCTGGCCGAATTGTGGGACTTGGTAATCGGCTGTTTATAAAGAGCTAGAGTGATAGAAGCAGAGGAGTTATCATTAGTTCATTTGGATTGCTTGAGCTCCAGAGTCGCGCTTTTCACTGTATTTCCAGATTTGGTTCCCTCTGTTTCAGCAAAGGAAAGGGTTGATGGGTTTTTACTGATAATCCAGGTATAGATAGAACAGTCGTTCTGTTGACCTTCTTCTCAGATACTCAGCTTGGTTTGGTCAGTAGGTTAGGCAAAATAGAAACGGCCGCTACCCCTCTTACCCCTCGCGTCCACCATCCACGAAAGAAATTATGCATAGTTACAAGATACAAGATATCAAAAGAATCCATGCCTCTTCGTCGTTTGTTATGAGATAAGTGGACTACAGAAGCAAAAAAAAAAGTTTGTACTGGGTCTTACCGCGATTCGAACGCGGGGCCTCTCGCAACTTAGAAGTTATATAACTCAGGGTAATCCCTAAGCGAGAATCATACCACTAGACTGTTGATTTGTTAGATGTGAGTTGTTGACTGGGCAGAAAACGCTGCTTACCCATAAGACCAGATGTCACATTTTGTTGCACAATTTATTATACTCGCTTATATTTAGGGACCTATTTACAAGTGGGTCCCGTGCCATGACACGTGACTAACTCTACGTAGTTTTGAGATGGTGTTTTAATTATCAATTGCTACCAGTTTAAGGAGAGCGAGGAACTGTATTCGGAATATCTCTGGGGAAACGACTGATGATGTTTTAATATTTCATGCTTCTTTTTCGGAGATTTTTGGACGCTCTTGATTTAAGCTATAAATCTTGAATGCTGCCAACATGAAAAGGTATCCTTCAGCGACCTTGTCATGTTAATTTACTTTTGATCGCCCTTTTCAAAATTGCAATAGTCATTCTAATTTTGGGCTAAGTTTAGTTCCAACCATTTTTATATAGAAGTGAGGTTTTCATAAACTCTATATATGTCGAATTCTTTACCTACATATACAACCTCGTCAAGACACTTGAGCTTATAATGTAAAGAAAAGCCACCCAGAGGCTAGCATGGTTATTACCGGATCCAAGCTTCATGTGTGTTCTAGAATTCAAAAGGTTCGATTGCCCGCCTTTAAAGTGAAATCCTTTCCGTATTTGGAAGACGAGATGTTAAAGCCATAGGATGTACTCTTACCTTGTCGAGGCTACTTGTTTAACGACCTATCTGATGCCCTTCCGAGGCACAGAACTCAAACGCCTCGTTGAAAAATTCCCGTACTGCAAACTTGAGCATCCAGCCACCATGAAGTTCTCTAGCACCATCAAATATCATCAAAATAGCGTGATATGCCAACCGGATTTAAATTCCTAGACATTCGGACGCCGCCAAACAACCAAGGTCTTCACCTCCATAGCGGGTTTGGAGGGATAGAAGGGAATTTACTTGACTAGTAGCAATGAAGGTTCTTCCACGCCATTCTCTGAGCCTGACTATGCGACATAGATTACCACAAAAAGATCCTTGGCCTCAGTCAAGTTCCTCCAACACCGAATATATAGTATACCAAACACTTGCTACAACGAAGACATGATGAAACATTGGCTCATGTTCATATTTGAGGTCATCCCACATGCTTGTCTCATCCATAGAGCGTTTGCATGCCCTTGGAAGCAACAACAACCATCCAGTCGTATTTCTTACCTCCCTCGTCGTCTAATTGCCATATCTCTTCGACTATATCAATAATGCGCGAGACTTGCTCAAGCCCAACATATTCTCCATGTAGACGAAGCCCGTGTCTTACACTATCCCGCCACTGTTCATTTGTGTTTGAGAAAGAGCGTAGGGGCAGATGCGGATGTTCAAAAGCACTATAGGATTCGGCCATATCTAATGTTTGAGATGTCATAGGATTCACTAGCCATGTTGAGGCAATTATGACAGGTAGTCCTTGCAATACTCGCGTGCTGGAGTTTGTTGGAATAGAAATTAATATACTGCATATATGAGAAGCGAGCAGCCTCAGCCAATTATGCTGCAGCAGTGTGAATTCTCCCCGGGAATTCAGTATCATAGCTTCCATAGCAGATTCCAATGAAAATTCCGAGGATACAGCGCCGACATATGACGCCTGCTGCACTTGCCGCTGAAGTAACTGAGGATAGGTAGTGTATAGTTGAAGTAATCCCGCACAACGGTATGCCTCTCCAACGCTCAGTATTTCATCAATTGTGGTTTGCGTATCTTCGGGGTCTTTGAAGTTATTTTGGTGACCTTGAATGTGCTCGAGTAATTCTTTTTCCACGATTTCAGCTTTGTACTCCAGTGAATCCCCGAACTCCCAATCGTTGGGTTCTTGCAATCTGCATTGGTTCATTCGACAAAGTGCGCCAACTTTTCCAATTGAGATGAGAAGCTTGATGGAGAAACCGCACAGAGGGTGCGGAATAATCATACGTAGATGTTCGGGAACGTCGGTATCGTCCAGAATGTCGTGACTCATCTCTAGATCTTTCACAGTGTTTAGAAGATTATCTTCATACTCAAAAGAACCTCTTGCATCGCCTACTACGAATGCTGAGATCATCAACCAGTAAACAAATGCCCCTAGAATAAATGTTTGCTGATACTGAAGCCGATTCCGCTGAGGTTTGAGCCAGAGATAGAGCAAGACTTGACCTCCCAAGACATGACTTTGTCCAAGATCGTCCACATCGTACCATGCTGAAGTAAGGCCTGCAATAATTGAACTTATCATCAGCTCGTCGGAAACGATGCTTCTTGTTGGTCCTTGGATCTTCGCGATATCATCTCTCACTGCAGAGAATGCTTCTGATTGAAGGCTCAGAGCTTTGATTTTCAGTTCTGGACGTTGCCTGCATAGATGTGCTGCTGAAGAAGCCTGGAGAAGCAGAAAAACTGGTCTTGAATAGGACATCATCGATGAAGCTAGACTTCGGAATGGGTTGAGATCCGAGTCGAAACAACCTGCTATCTTGCAAATTCTGCTGAAATAATGGTGAATAAGTAAGGTTGCCTCATCGTCCAGATGGAATGTAGATGGCATGGAGATGGAGAATTTCCTGGTAATCAATTTAACTTTTGAAGGACTTGGGCGTCTCTGCTGTGTCAGGTCCAGCTTCAAATTTTCGGATTCATCCCTCCACTTCAGAGGTTTCTGATAACCAGGGCACAAGATTTTTTGTCGACAACATTGCTGACAAGCTGGGGAGACCAGGTCGCATTTTACCTACGTCGAGTATTATTAGCATCGCCCAGGTTACAGGAAACAAAGAGGTTCCCATACCCGTCGCCTCTTACATTGTTGGCATCCGGCACGAGACTTAACACGACGTGCTTCGGACATATCTAATTCTTTTAGAGTTTCGTTGAAATGCGAATATCAATACCGAACCGGAAAATTGTGTAAGGAAGTATATTCAGGTGTTTGAGAAATACCTACCCCGAATTGAGGGCGGGCAGACCACTACACGGGTTTACGCCCATCGCACTACTTCCCCTATTCGAGTTAGACTCCCGGTTAGGGATTGCGTATTAGGTCTCTATTGGACACTCCAAGTTTGACTGGGATGATCGCCCTAGACCCTGTCGTAATCTCTGGGCATCCAGATATTGAGGATGCTATTGTTTGAAACACATTTGGTCTCGACTTTTCTATGCCTACTGGTATCGGAGAAGGTTTAACAGCTTCAGTAAATAGTACCTAATTCAAAAAGACAAGGCAAGAAAGTCGATAGCATAGGTAAGTAGGCACAAAATAGGAAAGATATTGATATGTAATTCTCTTATGATATATAGGAGTGGAGTTAACCTCTAGAATTGAAAACATGTCACAGGTATATTTGTACATTCATTTTATTTGGTAGTCTATACACTATCAATCTAGGTGTCAGCTAATATCTGAAGAGCCTATGTACCTAGGTAAGCATGTATGTGCAATCATGGTATGTCGAGTTAGTATTTGCTAAAACAATTAGAATTTCCTTCTGGACTAAAAAATATCTTGAACTTCTGGGGTCATGTGATAACAGCGATCAGAATAAAGAAATAAAAGGCGTAATATAGCCATTTCATAAGGAATAGTAGTATTTGATATAGATATCAAGCAAAGACTCGCCGATACCCTCGGCATTCTCACCTACTATTTACAGATTGCAGACTTCCAAAAGTTTGAAAAAGATGGGGTGCTCGAATACAAATGTCAGGCCATAAAAGTCACGCGCCGGGCTTTCTGGTGTGTAGCTTCTGTAGCTTCGTATAGTGACAAGCAGGTTACACATTCCAGAGTCATGCTGATGCAGCAGAGTATTGGATTTTGTACGGCTAGTTCATACGCTTAGTTTATATCAACCAAGTATTATACTTAGTATATCCTGGCTCGTCAAGGAAGCTCCACATCTTTTTTTCAAACTGTAGCATACGTTACAAATCTAATACCAAATACCATTCGTCCACCATTTACGGGATTACTTTCTACACACTTTCACTAAATACCACCCAATTCATCACTGATAGCATGATGTGCAACTTTCTGGTATGAAGATCTGGATCAAAAGTTTTGACATATACCTCTAACTTGAGGTAAAATAAGTCCATGTAATACAGAACACTAACCCGTATTACTAAACAATTCTGCGTTATCTCTCGTGAGACTTATCGAGCAAGCCATTGCTCAACATGTGAATATGAGATGAATAGGCTCAATGCTGCAGCGCTTTCAACCTTCATTTTTCTGATTCAAGTCTTATGTAATTATGTAATTCGCTCATGTAAACAATTTTGCACCGTGATGTGTGTAGTATGCTTTTCAAATCCTTGGTATTACAAATAATAACTGATGATTACCTCAAGAGGTAATCATCGGCCTAATGTTCGAAGGAGATTATGTTACCTTTCATCTAATTGAAAGTTAATTTCTATTAACCTGCATCTAATGAAAAATGCCGTGCACTTAGTCGAGGGAAATTTACTTTAATAGGCGAAAAGGTGACCAATGAGAATCTAACGCAGTGCCAGAAAGGGCTTCAGCCGCAGGTCAGGTGTTGCGGGGAATGTACAACTCCTGGAATGAGGCGCTAGTCTGGGCCGTTAGTTACATCAAAATCGTTAAAACTCTGCATAGAGTAGTACTGTACTGCATAAATACATGAAATGTAACTTCGTCGACCTCACTACCTGAGTTGATTTGTTTGCCTATTTTGGTAGTTTTGCTCTGCTCTACGGAGTGAAACAACTCCGTCTGAAGATGCAGTTCATCCGAAAAACAGGTATAAATAGTTGACGGATGTCGCAATAACGATACCATAGCTCACAAGCTTCATTCGCCATCTGAAATAAATCCAATACTTCATAGACTATTAAAAGGCTGTTTCTCAGGTACGAATAAGCTGTCGGCCCCGACAACTGCCAGTTGCATGTTAACCTTGTATTCTGACTCCAGAACTATCCACCATGCAATTCATCAAGTCCATAATTGCAATCACCTCACTCTTGAGCGTGGTCTCAGGTGCCGTTGTTGGCGAGGCTAGTATGTCCTACCCCTTTTAGATCTGTATAACCTAAATTAATAGCAAATCTTCGTGCTATAGGCTCCGAAGTTGATGTAGCGAAGTTGAAGCGCGATTATGATGTCCGTACGCTTCAAACTCGTGATATAGGAGCTAGGGACGTCAGTCCTTTCGAGTCGCTGTCCAAGCGTGCCTGTGTGAGCAATGGGTGTAAGTGCAAGAAAGTTAAACAGGGGCAGTATTGTGGGATGTGTGATGCTGTCACTGCATCGGGTGGCCAGGGAGCTCTGTACGGAACGGACATTTATGAATGCAGCCCATCTGGGGCCTGCTGCTGGTACGGTCCATCTAGCACTTGTGCAGGTTCTGTCGCAAATGACAAGAAGTACTGCCCCAAGTAAAGGCACCAAACAACGCGGTATTTCTAGCGCGAATGATGAATGTTCCTCCTCTGCCGCTCCGTTCCCCACTGTGTTCTAGTTACGACTGAGAACATTAACATGAGGGGCCAGGGACGGAAGTGTGCTAGAATACCCTCTTAAAAATAAAGAATGAATTCTTGCTCAGTATCCTTCCACTGGCAAAATGCAAAGTGGTGAAATAGAAACGTCCACACGTTCTCACATGTTGACCAATTTTTTAAAAATCCCTTCTCGATATTGTCCGGCGGAAGACATTACATCTTTTGACTATTTGTTTTCAGTCTGATATTGCTTCCTTTTTTTTCTTCAACTATTGAGTTTCTCACCCTCTGGTCAAGTTTTAAGGACCGTTGTCTTTATAGTGGAGTTCACGTGAAACCTACGCTCAAACTCCATTGCTGATGCCCAGCGAGAATGGTAAGAGTTAAAGGAACTTGAAGTGAGCTCTCCTCGGATAAGATTTTGTGTCATATTGTCTGGAACCTGGATATTACCATAAGTTTGGAAGTAGACAATGCTTAAGGTTGAATATCCTAATAGAATTTAAGAAAGCTCGGAATACAACCAGAAGAGCTCGCTTAGTCGATGCTAACGTGCAAAGTGTTTCTTGGCAGGCGACTTGATATAACCCTGAAATCGTTGAGATACGAACGAGCTACCTAGTAGATAATGGGACTTTGATAAATGATTATTGGAGGTCTTTTTCTCGTAATTGACTGTTTCCACGGTGAGTTTTGCCTGACCCAGGGTAAGCGAGCCCCCTTAATGTTCATCGCACCTTTTGTCCAAATGCGGCTAGTGTGAGTTGCGATTGCAAACTTGACACGGCACTTTTGCAGTCCTGGCATGCATGCCAATGTATTCTAGTGCTTGAAAGACACTGAGGAAGGGTATAGTTGCGTAATGTGTAGGTTCACCGGACTTCACCTTAACGCTAGAGAAAGGCTATATATATCAGCTCGCCAACTCGTTCTCGTCCTTGTTCACTTTTCGGTCCACTATTGTCGTTCATACCTCATAGTTACCATTTCTGAAACTAAAATGGCATCAAATCTTCGCGAAAAGGAGATGCGTTTTATCACAACTCCCCCTCCTGCACCTCAAACATTGAAAACCAACGAAGCCTGTGGTGTCAATATCATCTCCGTAAGTGACCATATAATCATAAGCACAGCTCCTTAACTAAGAAGGTTTTAGACACCATCTATCAACTCTGGTATTCTTCCAGCGGATGGTCCTGGCAGAGAAGGCTTCTCAAACGTTGCACTGTTTTCACTCCTTACCATTACCCCATGCCTTCTTACCTATCTTCTTAACGGCAGCTATTTGCTCTGCCTACTCATTGCATTTCTCATCACCTTTCCACTTCTAGCTAGCTTCTGGTATCTATCCTCCCGCTTTACACCACCAAAGAATGGAAAAGTGAAGTGCCCCGGTCGACCCATCGAGCACTATCTCACTTTCAAAAAGGAGTCGGACAGTGTTAGGTATTGTGGAAGGAACAAAATACCTATGGAGACCTTCCAGGAAATGTACTTCAAAGGTGATGTCGAGTTCAAGGGTGATGCCCTGGAGGTATTGGAGTGGAGACATGATTGGGCGAACTTCAGGTTTACATTGAGCCTATTCAGATTCTTCTTGTTCTCGTTCGTACCTGAGGTAGTTATGCATACTCGATCTCAAGGTAAGAGTCTTTTGGATTATTCTTAGTTTCGGTTTTACTAATACCTGGTAGATGAAGAGCAGGTGCGTGGCCATTACGATCGTGGCGATGACTTCTACGCCTGGTTCCTTGGACCACGAATGATCTACACATCTGGTATAATTTCGGATCTTGATAGAGAGGAAACTCTAGAGGAGCTTCAAGATAATAAGCTTGCGGTCTTATGTCAAAAGATCGGTTTGAAGAAGGGAGATAAGATGCTCGACATTGGTTGTGGATGGGGTACGCTAGCTCGCTATGCCAGCAACAAACATGGAGCGCACGTCACTGGCGTAACACTTGGTCGAAATCAGACTGCTTGGGGAAACTCGGGCTTGCTTGCTGATGGGGTTCCACAGGAACAGAGTAAGATACTCTGCATGGATTACAGGGATATCCCCAAGTCTACATATACTAAGATCACCTGTATTGAGATGGGTGAGCATGTTGGCATTCGCAATTTCGCGGGGTTCATGCAACGTATTTATGATTTGCTAGATGATGATGGAGAGTGTATAATTCAGCTGTCGGGACTGAGAAAAGCATGGCAGTATGAAGATCTCACATGGGGGCTGTTCATGAATAAACATATATTCCCTGGCGCCGATGCTTCGACCCCACTAGGATTCTATGTCGACAAATGTGAAGGAGCAGGATTTGAGATCAAGAACGTTGATACCATCGGTATCCACTGTAAGTCTGATCGTTTCTTTAGATATGGTACCATATCAGTACTAATCACATCTGTAGACTCAGCAACCTTATGGAGATGGTACAGAAATTGGCTTGGAAATCGCTCTAAAGTTGAGGCAAAGTACGGCGGTCGCTGGTTCAGAGTACACATAACTATGTTTCCTGAAGGCTGCATGATATACTAATAAAGAACAGATCTGGGAGTACTTTCTCGCCTCATCAACAATAATCTCTCGCCAGGGAAGTGCCACATGTTATCAAATTACTCTAGTGAAGAATCTTAATTCGACTCAGCGGACTGCCGGAATTCCTACCCAATTTGCTCTATCTCGTGCGATCACCGCCGAAAGAGAAAGAACACTGGGTGGGAAATAGAAGCTTGAATCTGGATGAGAAGACTCAAAATTCTCCTAGATCTGCGAATATCAGAAATATGCAGCCACCTGCTTCGGCGGTAAAGAAATAAAGGGTTGAATTAAACTCTGGCAAAGATGAGATTCGAATGGCAATTTTTCTCTGAAGTCAAACGGCATGTTATCCATCAATCTGAAAGCGCGGGCATCATAGGCTTTTATTGGAATGTATTTATGATACTTGAAACATCTCTACTGGTGTAGAACAGTTTTCGGTGATATTATGTTCAAACAAAGAACTCTACCAACTAGATGTGGTTAACTTCTTACAAACTTTTCCATCGTACATTACCATTCAATAGATATGAAGTCTCGTTATTCGTGAAATCAGAGGCATGGTGCTTCTGATGTTACTAAGCTTAGGTGTGAAATTGTACTTTTTAATTGTTTTCTTTATATCTCACCACTTTCGCCTTGCCAAGTTATACACTATACTCTTACGTTCCTTACCCAATACTTTTCAATCAATCACTTCCATGTGTCCTAACATAATGAGACGATACTACATATAAGCTATTTGAGGGATAGACTTAGCCTCCAAAGAACCATGAAGTATCACATTCTGTTATGTGTTACTTCCTAGCTCCATTTGTTAAGAGACTCATGTATTATTAGAAGAAATAACCACCCGTATTATTGAGACAAAAACAGAAATTTCCACGTCTTGAGGTATTGATCATTAATAGATAGATATCATCTGTTCAGCTTACAACCACATGGCACGTGATATAGATATGTACTTCTTGCCGGAATATTTCATGGTCTCAATTTATGGTTTCAGAGATGATAGCCAAAATTTTTAACACTTGGTGTTTTACCTGTATAGAAATATACTCAAGCTGACCAATGAGGTGCACGTTCTATAATGGGATATGTATTCACGTGATACTACTCGTTTGCTGAAAATAGATGTGGCTGGTTTGACGTCTCTTCTTTCTATTTTAGCAGACGATTTCTGTTCCAACCAACCAGCGATATTCGCCTGAAGAGCCATTTGGAGGTCCTGTTTGAGAGCCCTATGGGCGCATGAGGTGGTTTGATTGTTTGAGCCGGACTGATCCGTTTTACATATGCAATTCGCAGTATGTCTGGTAATGAGAATCTGTTGATCTACTATTATCTAGGCGCTGTAATACATTTTGAAACGCCCTAAGAGTCTCTTAGTATTTGTATAT
>Ga0247807_10001357_pt1 | contig 14378 bp, 14 predicted proteins | sample UWRJL074202C1_FD_179931 | JGI IMG/M metagenome (GOLD analysis project Ga0247807, IMG submission 179931) | Plant litter microbial communities from Arlington Agricultural Research Station in Wisconsin, United States - UWRJ-L074-202C-1 | ecosystem: Environmental > Terrestrial > Plant litter >...
CGGCGTGATCGGAACGCGGGCCTCGCCGTTGAACTTCTCGAGCTTCTCGAGCACGACGGTGCGCGCGGGCATGTTGATGCCGAGCGCGAGCGTCTCGGTTGCGAAGACGACCTTCACGAGTTTGCGGCGGTAGAGCTCCTCGACGACCTCCTTGAAGGCTGGGAGCATTCCCGCGTGGTGGGCGGCAACTCCCCGCTCGAGTCCGTCGAGCCAGTCCCAGTAGCCGAGCACACCGAGATCCTCGTCGAGGATCGTGCGGCAGCGGTCTTCCACGATCTCGCGGATCTGTTCGCGCTCGTGCTTCTGGGTGAGTCGCACGCCGGCGCGCAACACCTGCTTGACCGCCTGCTCGCAGCCGACGCGGCTGAACACGAAGAAGATCGCGGGCAGGAGGTTCTTACCCTCGAGAAGGGCGACCATCCCTGCGCGGTCCATCTTCCCGTCGTCCTGGAAGCGTCGCCGGTTGAACTCACGGGACTTGTCACGGGATGCGCGACCCTGGGTCGAGCGTCCTCCCCCGCCGCGGATGAGCTGGATGAGTTCGGGATTGACCCTGTTGGTGGCGACGGTGCCGGACGAGTCGAACAGGTCGAGGAACTTGGTGCGCACGAGCACGTGCTGTTGGAGGGGTACCGGTCGCTCCTCGGAGACGATGACCTCGGTGTCGCCGCGCACGGCCTGAAGCCAGTCGCCGAACTCCTCGGCGTTCGAGACGGTCGCACTGAGCGAGACCATCCGCACCGCCTGCGGCAGGTGCAGGATGACCTCTTCCCACACGGCTCCGCGGAACCGGTCGGCGAGGAAGTGGACCTCGTCCATCACGACACACGCGAGGTTCCTCAGGAGGTCCGAGTTGGCGTACAGCATGTTCCGCAGTACCTCGGTCGTCATGACCACGATCCGCGCCCCGGAATTGATGTTCGTGTCCCCGGTAAGGAGACCAACGGCATCCGGACCGTACTCGCCCTGCAGCTCCTGGAATTTCTGGTTGCTCAGCGCCTTCATCGGGGTCGTGTAGAAGACCTTCGATCGCGAGTCCTGCATGGCACGGAAGATCGCGAACTCCGCGACGATGGTCTTGCCAGCACCCGTCGGGGCGGCGACGAGCACGCTGTTGCCGCGCTCGACGACCGCGCATGCCTCACGCTGGAAGGGATCGAGCTGGACGTCGAGCTGGCTGGCGAACGCTTCGAGCAGTGGGAGATCCTTTTTCTGTTTTGCGAGGGCGAATCGTTCGGACGGGCTCAGATTCGTCACGAGGCCGCGAGTTCTGCGTCGATGGCGTCGGCACGCCTCGCGATCGCCCGGTCGTGCAGCCAGGCGACACCGGCGGCTCCGAAGTAGAGCACGACCATCGGGATGGCAAGGAGCAGCATGGTGAAGACGTCGGCTGCTGGCGTGGCAAGGGCCGTGAAGACGGTGATGACGAGAAGGGCGACGCGCCAGCCCTTGATGACGGACTTGGCAGAGAGGATGCCGATGAAGTTGAGCAGCACCACGAAGACGGGTAGCACGAAGGAGACGCCGACAGCGAGGACGAACTTGATGACGAAGTCGTAGTAGTACTTGGCGTCGAGGTTCGTGGCGTCCTGGTCGGACGAGAATCCGGTGAGGAGGACGACGGTGCGGGGGAAGATCGACCAGCCGAGGTAGCCACCCGCGATGAACAGAGGAACGGCGGCGAAGAAGAAGCCGAAGAAGTAGCGTTTCTCCCGCTTCGTCAGTCCGGGGAGGAAGAACGCGAGCAGCTGGTACAGCCAGAACGGGCTCGTGATGACGATGCCGACGGTGAACGCGATCTGGATGCGGAGGTCGAACGCGCCCGACACGGTCGTGTACATGATCTCGGCGTTGCGTGCTCCGCCGAGCTGCTCGATGGGGAGTCGCATCGTGGCGAGAACCCAATCGACGAGGAACCAGCCGCCGATCGTGCCGACGATGATGGCGCCCGCGGCAAGGAACAGCCGGTTTCGCAGCTCGATGAGGTGCTGGCCGAGCGACATCCGTACTTCGCCGTCGGCGCCGCGCTTAGTGCGGGCGGCCACGGAGGTCAGGGCTTTGTTGCGGAGTCGTCGGCGCTTGCCGACCCGGTCTTCTCAGTACCGGTTGCCTTCGAATCGGGGTCGTCGTTGTTGCTCTTGATCTCGCTGCGGAAGATCTTCATCGACTGGCCCAGGCTGCGCGCGAGTGCGGGAAGCTTCGGTGCTCCGAAAAGCAGAACGACAATGATCAGAATGACCCACCAGTGGGCTCCCAGATTTCCGAGACTCATGTCCACTCCTTTTTTCGTCGGGACCGAGAGCCTTATTTTAGCTCCCCGCCATCACAATTCCTGTACAGCTATCGTTCGTAGCGCTCGGCGCCTTCGCTCGCCCATGCGGCGACGACAGCGCGCGCTTCGGGAGGGTCGATGACGGTCGCGACGCCGGGCATGCTCGCGATGAGCCGCTTGAGCCCGTGGTAGTGGGAGACACGCACGCTCGTGCGCACGCGGCCGTCCTTCTCCTCGCGGCCGGCGCCATCCGGAATGTAGTCGGCGATGAGAGCCGCCGCCGAACTCGCGACGTCGATCGTGACAACGAGGTCGTCGTCCGATCCCTCGAAGAGAGTGTCAGGAAGGGTGACGTCGTCGGCGGCATGGCTCGTCGGCACATCGGTGACGCGCGGGTTGGAGATGCGGTCGAGGCGGAAGGTACGCACTGCCTCGCGGAGGTGGCACCAGCCGCGCAGGTACCAATCGGCGTCGACAGACTCGACCCGCAGCGGGTCGACCATGCGACGCTCGTGCACACCGCGGGAGTTGAGGTAGTCGAGCTCGAGCTGCACGCCCTTCTCCACCGATTCGCGGATGAGGGCGAGCGTCGTGTCGGACTCGTTGCCCTCCACCGCGACCTGGCTCGGGCTCGCCGATGCGCCGTTGGAGAGCTTGGTCATGAGCGAGGCCACGGCTGCGCGATCGGCGTTCTCTGGGAGCGATGAGAGGTACTGCAGCCCGGCGATGAGCGCCGCGGCTTCCCTCGCTGAGAAGCGGGGCGAGTCGTCGAGGGCCACCCGGTTGGTGAGGACGATCTGGTCGTTCTCTTCGAAGTCGTCCCACGCGATGTCGAACAGGTCCTCGTACTGGTACTGGCTCGTCTCGCCCGGCACGCCGGACACCGCGATGAGCTTGACGGCATCGCGGATCTGCTCGGGGCTCACGCCGAAGTGGTCGGCGACCTCGGCGACGCTTACCCGGTCGTGGTCGATCAGGTACGGGACGAGCGACAGCAGGAAGGTCAGTTTGTCCTGGGCGAGAAGGGGAACGTGCGCGCTCGCGCGACGGGTGGGGTTAGAGCTCATGGTCGGCAGCCGTTCTCGCGAGGCGGGTACGCACGGCACCGCGCAGTTCCGGCGGAGAGATGACGAGCACCTCGGGCCCGAATCCGGCGAGCTCGTCCGCGAAGATGTTTACGTCCGAATAGTGGAGCTCGAGGGCCCCTGAGTCGGACGACGTCGTGCCTCGACGCTTACCGAGCCTCGTCGCGGCATCCGATGCCTGCTGCACTTCGACAACGGCCGTATGCGCGTTCCACACCTCTTCGAGTTCGTCGAGCGCCATCTGGGTCTGGTTGCCGGTCGGCGCAGGGAAGGTCTTGCCCGTGGTCGTCACGCGACTCACCATGCGACTGAGCAGGAAGGTCTTGCGGATGCCGGTACCGAACTCCTCGGCGGCGAGGTGCCAGCGGCCCTGGTGCTGCACGAGGGCGAGGGGTGCGACATGGCGCTCCCGAGCCTCGAGTTCGCCGGGCTTCAGGTAGCTGAAGCGCACGTACGCGTGCTTCTCGAGAGCCGCGCTGAGCGGTTCGAAAGCGGAATCCCGCACGCGGACGCGCGGTGCGTAACCGAGCACGGGCTCGTCGGCCGAGACGCCGAGCGAGCGGAGTTTCAGGATCGCGCGACGCGACTCGGCGGAGAGCGAGCCTTCGCGCCAGACCATGGCGGCGAGGTTGAGGAGAGTGGTTTCTTCTGGCGAGAAGCTCACGTCGAGCGGCAGCTCGTACTCGCCGCGCGGGATGCGGTAGCGCAGGTTCTGGTTGTTTCCGGGGTCACCCGGAGCCTGCACGGTCTCGAGCGGAACGCCGAGTTCCCTGATGTCGTCCTTGTCGCGCTCGAACTTGCGCTCGAGGTTGGCGTTGTCGCCCGAGCGATCGAAGCTCTGGCGGTAACCCTGCACGGTCGACAGAATTTCGTTCTTCGTCAGCCCGTTCTCGGTGGCGAGCAGGGCGAGAACGAGACTGAACAGGCGTTCCTCGACAGGAACCTTGGGGGCAGCCTTCGACGGCTGCGAGTCTGGTGCATCGAGCTTGGGCTGGGCCACGAGATCAATCCTTGGGGTTTGAAGAACAAGAACGACACCCGGCCAGTGTCTTATGCGTGCGTTTGAGCGTGGAGCGGTTACTCCGTGACGTCCAGAATATCCACGACGTAGATTCGAGTGGAACCTGTGGGAACAGAATCCGGTGCAGCCGCGTCATCGCCGTAGCTGTCGCCCGGGGGAACCACGAGGATGACCTGGCTGCCGACTGTCTGGCCGATTACCGCGTCATCGAAGCCCGGGAAGTAGCCGCCGCTGCCGTCCGCAGCGTACTCGGCTGCGACGTAGTTGGCGGGGGTTGCCTCCCAGGTGTTCTCGAAGACCGAGCCGGGTGTGCCCCAGACGAGTCCCTCGTACTGGACGACGACGTTATCGCCCTTCTCGACGGTCGTGCCCTTGCCCTTCTTGAGAACGGCAACTTTCTGCTCGGTAGGAGCGTCGGCGTTGGGGATGGTCACACCGGGAGTGCCATCGGGAGCAGTGACAACCGACGGAAAGCCCGCCTGCGCGACCTGGTCGGCTCCGTTGGCCTTACCGAGGATGCCGTTGGTCACGTCGACGACGACGACGAGGTTGGAGTCGGCGGTGAGGCCGTCCCCGGATGCGTCGACATCGCCGAAGAGCTGCTTGAGGGTCGAGACCGCGGCGATGCGCGATCCGACGACGGCGCACTCGAGGAGCGGGCCGAGCTGGGCTTCGTCTTCACCGACGGCCATGCGGGACGGCGAGGTCGCGTCGAACGACGTGCCGGTGACGTATGCGCCGGTCTCCGCGTTCCAGATCGTCGCTTGGAAGTCGGCGTAGTCGCCGGGGGCGAGCGTCTCGCCATCGCCCTCGGTCAGGTCTGTGACCTGGAGGTCCTTGGCGACGAGAGGCGTGGGGAACGTGACGGTCGTCTTCGTCCCGACGGCACCGTCGGCCGTGACGAGGCTGGACGCGTCGCCCGAGGCAGGCTTGGTCGAGCAGTCAGCGCTCGACGAGCTGTTCGACGGCTCGGACGAACATGCGGCGAGAGACGCCACGAGTCCAACAGCAACGATTGCCGCAAAGAGTTTGCGCACGGATCCTCTTTCATTCACGCGTTAATTCACGCGGGCCTGTTCTTGAGCAAACAGAAATCCCCGGACAACTCTACCCGGCTGGTGGACTACGAATCCCCCGCAGCGCGCTGGGCGGCATCTGCTGCAGCCTGCGCCTGGCGACCCGTTTTGCGGAGGCGTTTGGCGCTCACGCCACGCTCGCCCAGTGCGCCGGGAGTCCACAGTTCGACGTCCTCGTCGCTGAAGTCGGTCTTCGACGCGCGACGCTTGAGTTCGGGCAGTACTGCTCCGGGAGCGAGGCGTCTCGCGGTCATGAGGAAGCCGGTGTGGCCGACCATGCGGTGATCGGGGCGAACGGCGAGGCCTTCGACGTGCCAGCCGCGCACGATCGTCTCGCTCGAGTCGGGGTCGGTGAATGCGCCGGTGGCGCGGATCGCCTCGGCGACGCGGGACAACTGGGTGACCGTCGCGATGTAGCAGAGCAGCACTCCCCCGGGTGCGAGGGACTCGGCGACGACGTCGAGGCACTCCCACGGAGCGAGCATGTCGAGGATGACCCGATCGACCGATCCGGGCTCGGTGACGGTCGGGAGAGCGTCGGTGAGGTCGCCGATCGTGATCGACCAGTTGGACGGCTCGGAGCCGAGGAACGCGACGACGTTGCCGCGCGCGACGGTCGAGAACTCCTCGCGGCGTTCGAACGACTTGAGTTCACCGGTCGGACCGATGGCGCGCAGCAGCCAGAGCGAGAGAGCTCCGGACCCGACACCCGCTTCGACGACCGTCGCGCCGGGGAAGATATCCGCCTGCGCGAGGATCGCCGCGGCATCCTTCGGATAGATGATGGCGGCGCCTCTCGGCATCGACATGACGAAGTCGGTGAGGAGTGGACGAAGCGCGAGGTACTCGACCTCGCTCGTGCTCATGACGACCGTCGCGTCGGGCTGGCCGATGAGGTCGTTGTGGCGCACGTAACCCTGGTGGGTGTGGAATTCGCCGTCGACCTCGAGGGTGACGGTGTTCAGCCGGCCTTTGGGGCCGGTCAGCTGCACGCGGTCGCCGACCCGGAACGGGCCGTTCTGGCGACGGACGCCGTCGGCGATATGGGTTGGTGTTTCGTTTTCAGGCATTGGTGCGTTCTTTTCGGTAGACGGCGCGGAGGTCGTCGAGGGATCGCCCGGCAAGGGTGCTCCAGACGGTGTGGTCACCGCTGTTGGGGATGACGGAATGCATGGGGATGCCGATGACGACGGCTCCGGATGCCACGGCCGATGCGACACCGGGAGCGGAATCCTCGATCGCCACGCAGTCGCGCGCTTCGACGCCGAGCAGTTCCGCTCCCCTGAGGTAGGCCTCGGGGTGCGGCTTGCTGTGGGTGACATCGTCTCCGGCGACGATGGCCTGGAACAGGGCGAACGGCATCGCCTCAGCGACACGCTCGGCCATCCGGCGGATCGACATCGTGACGAGGGCGGCGGGAACGTTGTTGGCGTGGATGTCGGTGAGCAGTTCGAGTGCTCCGGGTCGCCACGGCACCTCGATCTCGATCTGTTCGAGGACCATGCTCGTGAGCGTCTCGATGATCTCGTCCTCGGGCAGGTCGACCCCGTGGGCCTGCAGGACACGCGCGGAATGCCAGAGTCCGGAACCGACGAGAGTGATCGCATCCTCGTGGGTCCAGGTGCCACCGAATCGGGCGACGAGCTCGGTTTCGGCCGCCATCCAGTAGGGCTCGGTATCCACGATCGTGCCGTCCATGTCCCAGAGAATGGCGGCTGGCTCTAGTTCGGTCACAACGGGCGAGTCTACCGAGTCGCGAGGAAGTTCTATCCTTGGGAGTAGGCCGAGCGCACCCAGGTGCTGGCTAGGTAAGGAAAGATCCTGTGTCAGGAAACTCGACGTTCGCGGTTGGTCGAATGCTCGTCGTCGCCTTCGAAGGCTGGAACGATGCCGGCGAGGCAGCGAGCGGTGCCGTGCACATGCTCAAGGAGCAGCTCGACCTGTACCCGATCGCGGAGATCGATCCCGAGGACTATTTCGACTACCAGTTCAACCGCCCGACGCTCGCCATCGACGAATCCGGATCGAAGGAGATCGTCTGGCCCGCCGTCACGATGTTCGGCCCGACGATGCCGAACACCATCAGGGGTAAGGGACTGGCCGAGGACGCCGACATCGACGTAAGTGGCGCGAACAACCAGAACGTCTACCTTCTCGTCGGCACGGAGCCGTCCCGCGGGTGGAAGACCTTCACCCTCGAGATTCTCGAGGCGATCGAGTCGAGTGAGATCGACGGCATCATCTTCCTCGGCGCGATGCTCGCCGATGTTCCCCACACCCGTCCCATCTCCGTCTTCGTCTCGAGCGAGAACCCCGGTGTGCGCGAACGCCTGTCCGTCGAGCGCAGCACGTACGAGGGTCCGGTCGGAATCCTGTCCGTTCTCGCCGACGCCGCTGAGAAGGCGGGCATCCCGACTCTCTCGATCTGGGCATCCGTTCCCCACTACGTGCACAACGCGCCGAGCCCGAAGGCGACGCTCGCGATCATCGACAAGCTCGAGGAGATCATCGACGTGACGATCCCCCGCGGCGACCTCGTCGACGAGTCGGCCGCGTGGGAGACCGGCATCAACGCGCTCGCGAGTGACGATGACGACATGGCGTCGTACATCGAGCAGCTGGAGCAGGCGCGGGACACGGTCGATTCCCCCGAGGCGAGTGGCGAGGCGATCGCGCAGGAGTTCGAGCAGTACCTGCGCAAGCGCGGCGACGGCCGGCCCGACACGGGAGCCGCGGGCGAAGACCCGTGGCGCCCGAAAGAGTAGTTCCGCTCTAGAGCTTGATGCCCAGCAGGGCGTCGATCGCGAGCAGGAGCTCATCGTTCGCGGGCTCGCCGGTCGCGACGAGCGCGTCGACCACCGCGAGGGCGGCCGGGGTATCGAGATCGCGCGCGATCGCGTTCCGCAGTTCGGTCACGCCATCATTTCCAGGCACGGATGACGCCGCCCAGTCACTCCAGCGGGCGAGGCGCGCCACGGCCGCCGTCAGCACGGCATCCGTCCACTCCCAGTCCTCGCGATAGTGCTGCGCGAGAAGGGCGAGGCGGATGGCGCGGGGATCCGTTCCGGCCTCGGTGAGGACGGAGACGAACACGAGGTTACCGAGAGACTTCGACATCTTTTCACCCTTGTACGAGACGAGGCCGGCGTGGGAGTAGAGCGAGGCGAGCGAGCGGTCCGAGAGCGCGGCGGTGTGACCGGCGCTGAACTCGTGGTGCGGGAAAATGAGGTCGCGACCGCCACCCTTGACGGTGACGGGAATATCGAGGAACGCCTCTGCGATCACCGAGCACTCAATGTGCCAGCCTGGGCGACCGGCGCCGATGGGCGATGGCCATGACGGTTCGCCGGCGCGGGCGCCTCGCCACAGGAGAGGGTCGAGCGGGTCGCGCTTGCCTGCGCGGTCGGGGTCTCCCCCACGCTCGGCGGAGAGCTTGAGCATCGTGTCCCGGCCATAGTGACTCTCGTCGCCGAGACGCCAGGGGGTAGCAGCTTCCGCCGCGGTGCTGTCGAAGTAGTAGTCGGTATCGACGGGATACGCGATACCTCGCGCGATGAGGCTGGCTACAGCATCCGCTATCTCGTCGACCATGTCGGTGACCGCCACATAGTGGGTCGGAGGGATGATGCCGAGCGAGTGCATGTCGCCGCGGAAGAGGTCGGTCTGTTCGGCGGCGAGTCCGCGCCAGTCGATACCGAGCGCGTTCGCACGCTCGAGGAGCGGATCGTCGACATCCGTCGTGTTCTGAACGTACTGAACGTCGTAGTCGGCGTCGAGCCAGCCGCGCAACAGGGTGTCGTATGCGAGGTAGGTCGAGGCGTGGCCGATGTGCGTGGCGTCGTACGGCGTGATGCCGCAGACGTAGAGCGCGGCGATCGGTGACGACGGCAGCGCCTCGACGATCATGCCCGCGGCGGTGTCATGGATGCGCGGGACGACTCCGTGGCCGGGCACCCGCGGAACTGACGGTCTGGGCCACGATCTCACCGCCTCAGCATATGCGAGGAGGCTGGTGGCTATCGCCACCGCGCCGGATCAGGCCGGTTCGCCGGAATTCACGAGCTCGAGCTCGTGGAAATCATGGGCGTACTCGAACTGTTCGAATCGAAGTGCGTACTCGCGCACGTCGGCGTCTGACAGCGGTACTGCCCTGAGCACCCGTTTCACGACCGACGCGGACTCAGGTGGAGCGTTCGTCTCGTAGTCGTGCTTCTCGTCGGTCACTGTGCCCTCCAGTCGATGTGCGAATGCATGCAACCGAGGTCTTGGGCGTATACCAAGGGTACGCCCGAATGGCGAAAATGGATCAGATAGTGATGGACCGCTTGACAACGAGTTCGGCGACGTCGCGAAGATTCAGGCCGCGATTGCGGGCGTAGTCGCGGAGGGCCCGGAACGCGTCATCCATGTCGACGGCCCGGGTCTGCGCGATGACACCCTTGGCCTGCTCGATGATGACGCGGCTGTCGAGAGCTCGCTGCAACTGGGCCTGAGCAATGCTGCTCTCCCGGATGGCGCGCTCGTGCAGAATGCCGATCGTCGCGATGTCGGCGAGGCCCTGCACGATCGCTGCGTCCTCCGTCGCGAGCCCGCCGATATCGCTCTTGAAGATAGCGAGCGCACCGATGATGGTGCCGCGAAGGCGCAGTGGCACCACGTGGGCGGACCGGAATCCGTGCCCTGTGGCATCCGCAACGAACGCCGGCCACTGCTCGAGCCCGATGAAATCAGGAACCGCCACCGCCATTCCCGAGTGGTAGCAGTCCACGATCGGACCGAGTCCGGACGGGGGCTGCATGAGGTTGACGAGTTCGCCGTCCTCGGTCGTCGAGGCGATGACAGCGAGGGTGCCGTCGCCGTCGGCAAGCAGAAGGCCGGCTGCCGACGCATCGAACAGCTCGGAACACGTGTCTACGAGGGTCTGGAGAAGTTCCACCACGTCGTAGCCGACGACGAGGGTGTCAGCAAGCGTCACGAACGCTGACGTGAGTCGCCGTTCCCTCGTCTCACCCATGTGCATCACTGTACCGCTGGGAAGTCGTCGCGGCCATCCGTTGAGAAATCGATCCGGCGGGCGACGATATCGTTCGCAAGATCGCGAACCGAGCGACCTGTGGCGAAGGCGTGTGCGCGCAGCAGGAGGATCGCGTCGTCTGCGCTCACGTCGAGCTGGGCGATGAGCATTCCGGTGGCCTGGTGCACTTCGCGGCGGGAGTATCCGGTGTCGTCGTCGAGCTGGTCGCCGAGGACTTTGCGGAGCACCTGCCAGGCGGCGATCGAGGCCAGCGTCGCGGCATCCGTCACTTGCTCCGGGTCGAGGGCCGCGGGGCGAGCGGAGTAGAGATCGAGTGCTCCGATATCGAGGGAGCCGACGGCGAGAGGGAAGGCGAAGACGGATGCCACGGCAGCCGTCTCCTCATCGGTCACGAGGGCCTCTCCGAACGCCGGCCAGTCCTGTCGCGCTGTCGCAACGATGTTTTCGCGCAGTACCGGCACGCGAGTGGACATGGCGTCCCAGCACGGTCCCTCGCCGAGGTCGAACTGCAGCTCGTCGATTCGGGCGGCGGTGGTGTCGCTCGCACACACGGTCTCCTGGCCGGAGGGGCTGGCGACGAGGATCGACACCGCGGCGCCGGTCACCGGGAAGAGCTGGACGAAGGGATCGCACAGGCTCGTATTGCGCTCGTGGGCGAAAGCAAGTTCACGCCGAGCACGATCGAATCCGAGACGTGAATCCATGTGGCACCCCAATTCCGTCGACCATCACTGTCGCGCGTCGTCAGGGCGAGCCAATGCGCCAAGTCTAGAGCGATCGAGCGGGATTAGTCCTGAATCACGCCGGTTGCGAGCAGGACGATGAGGGCCCCACCGAGCAGGACGCGGTAGACGACGAACGGCATGAACGAACGCTTCGAGATGTAGTTCATGAAGAACGCGATAACGATGAAGCCGACGATGCCCGCGATGACGGTCGCGACGAGCGTCTCGATCGGGCCGAACACCTCGGGGACGCACACGTCACCGGTCGCGGAGTCGCACGAGAAGCCCTTGTAGACCTGGTAGAGACCGCTGCCGAAGACGGCGGGGATCGCGAGCAGGAACGAGTAGCGGGCGGCTGCCGGGCGCGTGTAGCCGAGGAAGAGTCCGCCGGTGATTGTTCCGCCGGAGCGGGACACGCCGGGAATGAGTGCGAGAGCCTGGCAGAGTCCGTAGACGACCGCGTGCGGCCAGGTGAGCTTGTCGATCGTCAGCTGCTTGCGGCCCACGATGTCTGCCGCCCCGAGCAGGAGTCCGAAGACGATGAGCATGACCGCGACGATCCACAGGGAGCGGAGTGTTGTCTCGATCTGGTCCTGGAACAGGACGCCCAGAATGACGATAGGCACGCTGCCGAGGATGATGAACCAGCCGAGGCGCACGTCGGAATCCGACTGCGGCACCTTCTTGAACAGCGCACGGAACCATTTCCCGATGATCCGGGTGATGTCGCTCCAGAAGTAGATGACAACGGCGGTCTCGGTACCGAGCTGCGTGATCGCGGTGAAGCGCGCTCCCGGGTCGACTCCCCCAGTGAGGAACTCGCCGACGATCCGGAGATGGGCACTCGAGGAGATGGGGAGGAACTCGGTCAAACCCTGCACAAGGCCGAGAATTATCGCCTCAAGAAAGCCCACTGCTGCTCCAGTTCTAGTAGTTCAGGAACAGGTCCCGGAGGACCTGCCTGCCAAACACTAGTGCGTCGAGTGGCACGCGCTCGTCAACGCCGTGGAACATCCCCGGGAAGTCGAGGTCGGCGGGCAGCTTGAGCGGGGCGAAGCCGTAGCCGTCGATGTCGAGCTTCTTGAGGGCCTTGTTGTCCGTGCCCCCGCTGAGCAGGTACGGGAGCACCGTGGCGTCGGGGTCGTGTGTCTTGAGAGTCGAGATCATGGTGTCGACGAGGGCGCCCTCGAAGGGGTTCTCGAGCCCGATGTCGGTGTGGAGGACGACCACCTCGATGTCGTCCCCGACCAGGGCGCGAACCTCGGCGAGAACCGCGTCTTCTTCGCCGGCGAGGGTGCGGATGTCGATGAGTGCTTCCGCGGTGTCGGGGATGACGTTCTGCTTGTAGCCCGCCTTGAGGAGTGTCGGGTTGGTGGTGGTGCGCAGGGTCGCCTGGATGAAGCCGCCGGGGGTGCCGGTAGCGAGGACGATCTCCTCGGGACCCATCGACTGCGGGTCGACGTCGAGCATGCGGGCAAGCTCGGAGACGAGCTGCTCGGTCGTCGCCGTGAGGTGGATCGGCCATTCGCGGCGTCCGACCTTGGCCACGGCTTCGGCGAGCTTGGTGACCGCGTTGTTGTGCATGACGCGCGAACCGTGGGCGGCTGTGCCGCGGGCGATGAGCTTGATCCAGACAATGGCCTTCTCACCGGTCTGGAGGAGGTAAGCACGCTCGTTGTTGACTGTGATCGAGTAGCCGCCGACCTCGCTGATGGCCTCGGTGGCCCCCGCGAACAGGTCGGGACGGTTGTCGACGAGGTAGTGCGAGCCGAAGATGCCGCCGTTCTCCTCGTCGGAGAAGAATGCGACGATCAGGTCGCGGGCGGGCTGCTTGCCCGAGCCGATGACGTCCTGCAACGCGGTGATCATCATCGCGTCCATGTTCTTCATGTCGACGGCGCCGCGTCCCCACAGCATTCCGTCCTTGATCTCGCCGGCGAACGGGTCGACCGTCCAGTTCGCGGGGTCGGCCGGGACGACGTCGGTGTGGCCGTGGACGATGAGGGCCGGCTTCGAGCTGTCTGCGCCGGGGAAACGGGCGACAACGCTCGTGCGGCCGTCGGCGGCGTCGACGTATTCGGGCTTTCCGCCAAGCTCCTCGAGGAGGGCTCCGAGGTATTCGGCGGCCTCGGTTTCGCCGTTCGAACGACCTTCTCCAAAGTTTGTTGTATCGAATCTGATGAGATCCCGCGCGATTTTCGCTGTGTTTTCCAGTGGTGGCTCTACAGATTCGGTCGTCATTGCACCCACGCTACCCGTCTCGTGTGTCGAGGCTGTGTCGCAGTCTGGTATTGTCATTTCTCGGCGGTTCTGCAAAGAAATCGTCACTGCGCGCGGATGGCGGAAATGGCAGACGCGCTAGCTTGAGGTGCTAGTGCCCGTATAGGGCGTGGGGGTTCAAGTCCCCCTTCGCGCACGCAGAGGTCATGGTTTATAGCCGTGTCCGAAGGAATGGGCCGGACAGTTGAAAAACTGTCCGGCCCATTTTTTTGTTTTCCGTGTGAAGCCTCTTTCGTGTTTCCACGCCGGCTCTTCGGCACGTAATCGAGTTATTTCGGCAATTTCTTGAAAGCCTTACCGACCACAGTCGCTTTATTGGTGCCGGAGTACAGGGATGCCGTCGGCAGATCATCCATGGGTGGCAGTGCGAACCAGGCGTAGCGCTCGACAAACGACAGTTTGTTCATCATCGTGACGGAGGCGGTCAGAAATGCAGCTTGCTCGCTCACGCTTGCTGCTTTCGTCGTTCCGTCGGCGAAGCTGATCGCGGAGAATTCCGTCAGCCAGACCGGCAGGCCGTAGCGGTCGTGCACCCTGGTCAAGAAGGTCTTCAAGCCTTTGACGCTGCCTGCCACCGAGCCATCCCACTGATACCAGTGCAGGGCGATGAAATCGACGCGGTAACCGCGCTGAGCCGCGCCTTTCATAAATTTGTCGAGCCATAATCCCGCGGACTCCGCGCCATACGCCGTTGCGGGGCTGCCCAGTCTCAGGCCGGTGGCTTGCAGCTTCGGCCACTCATCGAGTGCCTGCTCGACAGTCATGTTCGATTGACCCGCGAGGTCTGGTTCGTTGAAGGCAAGCAGGGTGTTGCCCTTCGCCGATTGTGCTGCGGCAAGCTCGCTCTTCGTCACGTTAGCGCGTCCCCAGATCATCGGGACGTA
>Ga0247807_10001358_pt1 | contig 14376 bp, 12 predicted proteins | sample UWRJL074202C1_FD_179931 | JGI IMG/M metagenome (GOLD analysis project Ga0247807, IMG submission 179931) | Plant litter microbial communities from Arlington Agricultural Research Station in Wisconsin, United States - UWRJ-L074-202C-1 | ecosystem: Environmental > Terrestrial > Plant litter >...
CGTTACACCACCCCTGTCCCCAGACTTAAGTGCATAATCACCATGCCCGATTGCGTTACGAAACCTAGAATTGTAGGTCTCCTTAAAAGGTAATACAATGTTCTCAAAACCAGTGCCTTTTGCTATCTTGGCAAGCCTTGCGATTTTGTTAGTAACCTTTAAGTTCACGAAGTTTCTGTCTTTATGATTTGCAATTATATAATCTTCACCCTTAACGGTGCGGACCATGTTTGCAATCAATTCAAAATGTTCAGAACATTCAATCAAGTTTACATACGTCCAAAGGTTCATATTAAGTCTTAAGAGAGGTGAAAAATTATCTTGCTCATCGTGAACTTGCCTTGCAACTGCCACCGTATTTTCATATGGCTCCCAACCTGCATCAGACATACCCCTAAATGCAAGCAAGGACATTACAAAATTAAACTCAGAGGCACCAATTGCAGCATCGAATAAAGGCTCAAATATTTCAATGTATTCTTGTTCAAACTTTTTATAATTATCGACGATACTTACCATCATGCACCTAAAGTATATCTTTCTTACGGTCAAAGCTTTCAATTGATTGAATATTGAGCGTACTTGAAATTGTTGGATTATTTCGACTCAACCAGCCAAATGAAGTGTTGTAGATGACCTCTAATTTATACATGAGTTCTTCTAAAGAAAAATCTTCTCCGTCTACGTGTTCATAAAGACTAGCGAAGTCTTCTGATACCGAACCGTCTTCGTGGATTACTTCTGGTGGAATCGCGGCGAACTGCCCCTGAACATTTACAACAAACAGTTCATCTTTTGGGGGTACGAGAGCTGAAGCACTACTGTATTCAATATGCTTTGAAATCGTGGTTGCTATCGCCCTGGGCAGATAAGGGTCTCTTGCAAAATCGCCTAATTTCTGTGCCATACTAAACATTCTATAATTAAATACATTTTTGAAAGTTCTCACATCAACGCTCGATTTAATAAAGCTAACTCTGCGTTTCTTATACCCAACTATATGCAGGTTAAATACGCTCATCTTCAGGTCGGTCGAAATCACTTCCACGGAGAAGTTTAATGTATTTAAAAATGTTAACAACTCGATTGTTTTTTCTGTTTGCTTATCCACCAACGTTTGTGAGCCACTAAACTTTTGGTACAAGGCAATCCCAGCAGCAAATACAATAATTGAAGTAAATATTGTAACAACAGCACTGAGGGTAGCAAGAGAAGGGCCCGCAAGTTCGACAATATCATCTATCAAATACGCAACCAGAAGACAACCTGCCGCGCACAGGATGACAATCCATATTAAATCACTAAACCTCTTCATAACAGAAGTATACCAAACTCACATGCACTTTAGATTTAAGCCGATAGATTATGTCGCAAACCCTGTAGTTAAGCGACGCCAAGAAGTTCAAAAAATTTGCGGTGGCGTATTTCAGCATCTCTTATTAACTTACTCCACGTGATGTATTCAACGTACAGGTTCATTTCTTTATGACGGTAGAACCACCCTTGGCCATCTGGTAACGGGCTAAAGTCCTGCATAGTAAGCCACTCTCTGATATGTTTGTCAGCATCGGCAACGATATACCCATAAAAAGGCGTGTTCGTTCCGACCTGAATTTCAAGCCCATCAATCGATTTAAGCTCACCGTTTTTTATAGCCGATACATATCGTTTGATTTGCTCAAAAGGATTTTCAGTTGAACTTGGGTTCACGAAATCATAACGACCAGGCTTCTTGAATTCAAAGATGCTTATTGGACTATAAGACTCGTTAGTCTCCCTGTAAGCAACTTCATGATAAAAGGCAGCGATGTCTGGCCTATCGCGATTTTTGCCTTTGTACAAATTCTTATCTGAGCTAATATACTGAGTGAATGTCAGTCGCTCATCAAGTATCCAAAGGTTGTGACCATCATAAGGGGTTTCTTCTGAATCGGTTTTTGTAGGAAATATCAAATCATGAACAGCCTGTTCGCTTTCGTAAGACCCCTCTTCTGTGAGTCTAACCGTCGTCTTGAATAGCTCTAGTATCGACTTACGAAAGGCAACGTAATGAGCAAGGTCGCTTACACTAGTAGTTTTCGCTTCTTTGATTATATTTTCAGCAGCTTCATGGGCGCTAGAATAATTCTGTTCTGACGTAATCCTTTGAATTCGCGCTTTAATATCAAGGTCTTTTTTGAATTTAGCACTATGAAGAATACCTTCAATTTCAGCTTCACTAAGATTCACTTTAATGTTCGTGTAGTCAAGCTCATCAATATAGGGTTTATACCAAACATTTTGTTCAGCATACTGTAATATTTTCGCTTTCTTTTTTTGTAGCCGAACTGTCACCTGTTCTGAAAACTCCTCTTTAGCAATCTCAGCAGTTTTAACTTCAATGTCTTTGATTGAAACAGGATACACGGCGTCTTTATCAAGCCCGAAATTGAAGTTGTCGCGTTCGGCGGTGACATTCTGGTTGAGATAGTCGCCCTGAATATAGAATCGAACAATATAGTTTCGTTCTTTCTTCTGTTCTCCACTACCTACTTTCTCAACAAAGTCCGAGGCAAACTCTGGCACATAAGTATCAAGTGAAGTGTCTGTTACGGCTTGGTTTCGCGCAGTCAGAAAAATCCTGCTTTTCTGGTTTCTTGGGTGAAGCAATTTGAACATTTTATAGCCAAAGGTCACACCATTTACTTCGAATTTATCCTCTTTCTTGAGCTGTATTAGTGAATCACTATCCGAGCCTATAAGAGAGTTTAGTACAAGTGGCCTAGGAAGCGCATCTTCATCATGCAATACAATAGTTGGACATATGTACGTTTGGTCAACAAAGTAGCTAAGTAACTTCTCCATCAACCTGTGCGCAAAGATTTCAGGGTCTTTGTCATATTTACCCTGCTTAAGATTCTTAAGCACTACCTCAGAGCCAGTCTCCTTAGCTGCCGTATCCTCAACCTTTTCGCCAACAACTACATCATATTGACGACCAAACTCGAATGAACGTTGAGCGAATTTACCATCATCGCGCTCATATACACTTTTTACGAATACCTGTGAAAAGTGCTTTAGATAAAAGAACCTCCCAAACCCCTTTCCACCAATCTCTTTTTTCTGTGGGCTATACAATGTGTCAAACGATTTACGGTTATCGTCATTAAAACCGACACCGTTATCTACCACTCTTACGGTAAGCACATCTTGCTGCTCTTCGTCTGGAATTAGTGCTTGGGCGCGGTCAAGATAAATGTCAATTCTTCCGTCAGTTCGTTCGGATTTTTCAATAGAGTCGATTGAGTTTGTAATAGCCTCAACTACAGGCATATAGGGGGTAGAGTCATTCTTAATATTGTCGACAATGCCTTGAATATATACACCGCTCATTAACACGCTCCCTTAATAGATTTGTACCGAAGTTATCTTCTTACATTATACAGTCGCCATCGACTTTAAGATATTACTTTATTTTGTTTCTGCCTGAATATCCACAGCGATATTAAAATAAGTCGAGAGTAAGCCAGATACTTCTTCAAGCGCGCTCTTTTTAAAATCAGCTCGCTTACTTTCAGTTTGAGATTGAGTCCATCCTGACGCGACCGCAGCTTGATTGAACTCATCTGTAACATAGGTATTGAGGTTGCTAGCCGCATAAGTGGCTTTACTAAGCTGTTCAAGCCTAAACCTATAAAACTCTTCTCCACCAATACGGCAAAAGCGCACTACGTTATCGCGCAAGAAAATACTCCAATTAGAACGATGCCCTTCCACCAACTTAGCGTAATCACCCTGGGTAAAATTCAGGATATGAAAGCTATGGACGCACTACTGCGTATTTTCTTCTCTAACTTCACAATTACAGGCAACGAAAAAGGCTTCACACAGGGCTCAACAGTCTCTTATAAACTAAACGAACCCTATGAAGGGTTCGTAAAGGCCAATGATTACGTTCTTGGTGCGGGTACAGGGACTCTAACCCCAGCTCGCTTTGCGCTCGCCGGGATTACTGGACTCATTATCGATTGGATGAGGTCTAGGTTAGAGTCACAATATTCAAACCAATAAAATAGCACCAGCATTCACTGGTGCAATTTTATTGGTGCGGGTACAGGGACTCTAACCCTGGACCTCATCCTTGGCAAGGATGCGCTCTAACAGCTGAGCTACACCCGCATAACCTGAATTAGTATAGCGTGACCGAGGGTAAATTGCAAATGTATTAGAGGCCGGGAAAAGAAATACTCCCATCGTTTGATGAGAGTATTTCTTTGGTGGCTCCTCCCAGATTTGAACTGGGGACGCCTGCCTCTTCAGGGCAGCGCTCTACCACTGAGCTAAAGAGCCGAACAACTCACCCTATTTTACTAGAGGTGAGGCGTTCTGACAAGCTACTTCCGGTTTAAGCCGTTTCCAATGTCGCGCATTGCGTCAATGAATTCGATTGGGAACAGCATTGTAGTCTTCTGGCTTGGTTCAGTACTAATACGTTCGATTGTATTAAGGGTACGAAGGTTTAGTGCACCAGGAGTGCCTGAGATGATGGCTGCTGCCTCTGAAAGTGCTTTTGCAGCCTCTTTCTCACCTTGTGAATTAATAACGTTGCTACGGCGTTCACGCTCAGCTTCAGCTTGCTTGGCCATAGCACGTTTCATATCTTGTGGCAGTTCGATGTTTTGCATTTTTACGTTTTCAACGTCAATTCCCCATTGTGAGGTTTGCACGTCAACAATTTCTTTAATCTTCAAGCTAATTTCTTCACGCTTTGAAAGTAGTTCATCTAATTCGAAATTACCAGTTACATCACGAAGGGCGGCTTGGGCAAATTGGCTGGTTGCGTAGGCATAGTTGGTGGTTTCAAGTACAGCCTTAGGTGCGTCAATAACGCGGAAGTAGACAACTGCATCAATGTTAGCAGTCACGTTGTCACGCGTAATAACTTCTTGCTTTGGAATATCAAGAGGCGTTGAACGAACATCAACCCGAATCATCTTTTGGAAGATGGGGATAACAATCCGGAGCCCAGGTTGTTTGGTACTAGTGTGCTTACCGAGTGTCAAAACAACACCGCGTTGGTATTGGTTAATAACTTTTAGTCCGCTTAAAATAAAAATAGCGGCGACAACAATGAGAAAAACTACGAATCCGTCCACAAAATACCTCCTTACAGTATGTTCTCAGTATATCAGGTCTACCGTCTATATTAGAGGTATAATAGATATATGTCCCGAGGTATTCCCCTAGCTGAACGCATGCGTCCGCAAACACTCGACGAAGTGATTGGTCAAACACACCTGCTTGGCAACAAAGAAATCATTCGCCAAATTGTCAAAAATCGTGAACCGGTTAGCCTTATTTTATGGGGGCCACCCGGCAGTGGTAAAACAACCCTCGCCCGAATTATCGCCCAGGAAGTTCAAGCAGAATTTATTGAAATATCTGCCGTTACCAGCGGTAAAAAGGATGTTGAACGCATCGTTGAACACGCCCGCCAAAACTGGAACCTACAACTGCGCACAATTTTATTTGTCGATGAGATCCACCGTTTTAATAAAGCTCAGCAAGATGCATTTTTGCCGCATGTCGAATCGGGGCTTATTACGCTTATTGGTGCTACAACCGAAAACCCGAGTTTCGAAGTAATTACTCCCCTTTTAAGCCGGAGCCGCGTCTTAGTGTTAGAACCATTAAACAAAGATGACATAATCGCAATTCTAAAACATGCTGTTGTTGAAGAAAAAGCCGGTAAACGAATTTCCGACGACGCCCTTGATTATATTGCTGAACTTTCCGGTGGTGATGCCCGGGTTGCCCTCGGTAACCTTGAACTTGCTCTCACAATGTCAAAGAAAGTTGATATTGAAGTAGTAAAATCGGCTGCGCAAAAAAGGCTTCCTGGCTACGACAAGAAAGGCGACATGCACTATAACGTTATTTCAGCGTTTATTAAAAGTATGCGCGGCAGCAATGTCGATGCGACGTTGTATTATTTGGCACGTATGATCGATGCCGGCGAAGATCCTAAGTTTATCGCCCGGCGGATGGTTATTTTTGCCTCTGAAGACATTGGCCTAGCTGGTAACGGCGCCCTTGGGTTGGCGTTGAATGCTTTTCAAGCGGTTGAGCGGGTCGGCATGCCAGAGTCAAATTATATTTTATTCCACGTCGCAACAGCCTTGGCAAAATCAGAAAAATCTCGAGCAACGACCGATGCTATGCACAACGCTCAAGCCCTCGCCAAGCAATATCAAGACGCCCCCGTACCTATTCACTTACGTAACGCGCCCACCAAACTGATGAAAGATTTAGACTACGGCAAAGGCTACGAATGGAAAGCTGATTTCAAACATCAAAAAGGTTTTTTGCCGGATGAACTAAAAGATCAAAAAATATTTTAGTTTCGGAAGTTTCGCTTCAAGGCTTCGTACACACCATTCGTCCAACCGAAACCGTCTTGCAAAACATATTCCCCACCACCACCTAAACCATCAGCGCTTTCAACATTGTATTTCTCAACGAACTTTTGCGATTTTGCATATACTTTTTCATTCAGTTCAATCCAGCGTTTGGCAATTTCATCCGCGAGGTCATCGTGTCCATAATTACGCAGGCCTTTAATAGCTACCCACTGCAGCGGCGCCCAACCATTTGGAGAATCCCATTGCTGGCCATTTTCAATTAAAGTGGTTACTAACCCGCCAGGTTGTAGGAAGTCTTTACGAAGCATATCAGCGACTCTATCTGCTTGTTCTTGAGTTGCCAGATTTACAAATAATGGAAATACCCCAGCTAAACTAGCTACGCTGGTTTGGGTACTATGATGGAAGTTAAAGTCACGGAAAAAGCCTTGCTCTTCGTTCCATAAATAATCTTGAATAGCCTGTTTACGGGCTTTTGCTTTTTGCCTAAATTGGCGCGCTTGCAAAAGGTTGAATGATGCTTTGTAGGCATCGGCAATAGTAGATTCCAGATGGTACAATAAACAATTTAAATCAACCGGAATGATATCAGCAGTATGTATTGTTTTAATATCAAGTGGATCCATAAACCAACGCGAGCTAAAGTCCCAGCCAGATTCGGCAGCAGCACGAAGGTGAAGGTATAATCGCCTGTTATCTACTCGGCCTGATTGCTCGGCAGTTTCTACATCTTCTTTTAACGATTCCGGTCGAGGCGTGTTCTTATTGTCATAATAACGGTTCAATAACGAGCCGTTGGGCATTTCAACTAAGCGACGATACGCCAGGTGGTCAGTACCAGCCAGTTTCGTTTTACCTTTCATCCAAAAACGATATTCAGCACTTAGATAGGGCAAATAATCGCGAAGTACTTGCTTGCCTTTCTTGTTAGCTAACATTTCGACCATATGTGAAAAGAACGGTGGCTGCGACCGGCTTAATAAGTACGAGCGGTTCGCAGTGGGAATGTACCCATACTTACGAATTTGGAAGGTGTAATTTTTCATCATGCCTTCAATAGAGCGCCAACGATTAGATGATGCTAGGCCGAGCATAATGAAATAGGTATCCCAGTAGAATTGCTCGTTAAAACGACCACCAGGAACAATATACTTGTGCGGAAGCGCTAATAACGAACCACGACTCACTCGGTTACGTCGCTCTAAGAATGTCCACAGTTCATCAATGTGCTCAAGCGGTGTATGGTCTGGGCTACTTTCATATACACGTTGATACACACCTTCCGTTGCATCGTAAAAGTGGCGCGTCACGAAGTCACGTAAATCAAATTCAGGGTCTTTTTTTAGAAGTTTGTATTCTTCTTTAATTGAACGCATGCGATGAGCCGGGACTAAGTCCACAAAAGTTTTCCCATCCCCATACACATTCATTCGTTGAACATCAAGCAATAACTCACCTAAGTTTTCATCAACGTCTTTGCCATTTTTCAGCAGAACCCCGGCAGTTTTTACCAATGCTGTTTTCAGCGGGTCGGTTATTATCTCTGTGTTTATTATCTTTTTGGCCATATGTAATTAGTATAAACTTAGGTGCTTTTATATACCACAGCTACGGCTAATATTAAGCCAAAGAAAATTAAAAAATAGCCAGCATATTATTGCCAGCTATTTTTAATTTTCCAAACGAAACTATTTGTTACGTTTACGTTGGTTAGGGTCGAGGAATCGCTTACGAAGGCGAACGCTCTTTGGAGTTACTTCAAGTAGTTCATCGTCTTCAAGGAAGTCGATTGATTGCTCTAGGCTAAGGTCAGTAAATGGAGTCAATTGAATTGTTCCATCGCTTGATGATGTACGCATGTTAGTAAGTTGCTTACCACGACAAACGTTAACATCAAGGTCACCTGAACGGTTGTACAGACCAACAATCATACCTTGGTAGACAGTTGTACCTGGACCAACATAGAGTGTTCCACGGGCTGCAGCGTTATCGAGTGCGAAAGCAGTAGTTGCACCAGCTTCAGTAGCAATAAGTGCACCATTACGAAGTTGTTGAAGCTTAGGACCAAGTGGTTGGTAGCCATACGGCAAGCTGTTCATAATGATAGTACCTTTAGTAGCTGTCATAAGAATGTTACGAAGACCAATCATTGCTCGTGTAGGAATAATGAAGGTTACGCGCGTTGCACCAGAAGCTGTTTGTTCTTGCTTTAAAGTAGTTGCACGACGTGCACCCATTTCTTGGCTCACAGCACCAAGGAATTCACTTCCCACTTCAACTAAAAGTTCTTCAACTGGTTCTTTAGTAATACCATCTTCTTCAATTGTGACCGCTTGAGGGCGACCAACTTCAAATTCGTAGTCTTCACGACGAAGTGTTTCAATCAAAACTGACAGGTGGAGTTCACCACGACCAGAAACAACGAAACCAATACCCTCTTCACGAACACGAAGCGATACGTTTGTTTCAAGCTCTTGCTTTAGACGGTCACCAATTTGACGGCTGGTGTTGTATTTCGCTTCTTTACCCTTCAGTGGGCTGGTGTTTGGACCAAGGTACATGCTTAGTGTTGGTGCTTCAACATCGATAACCGGAAGAGCTTCTGGTTGTTCTTTGTCAGCAAGCGTTTCACCAATGTGAGCATCGCCAATACCTGTGATGGCAACAATGTCACCTGCACCAGCTTCGTCGATTTCTTCACGGTTAAGGCCACGGTAACCAAATACTTTATCAACCTTAGAAGCAACAATGTCACCTTCACGCTTCATAAGTACGATGCCTTGGCCTTTTTTGATTGTTCCACGAGTAATGCGGCCAATAGCGTATTTACCTTGGAAAGTATCGTATGCAAGTGAAGTGACAAGCATTTGGAATGGCTTGTCAATTTCAACAGTAGGAGCTGGGATATCATTGATAATCGCATCAAAGATTGGTGTTAGGTCAGTGTGCTCAGCTGGGTTGTCTGGAAGTGATGTCCACGCTTTACCTTCACGGCCAATGGCGTAGTATACAGGATAGTGTAATTGGTCATCGCTAATAGCAAGTTCCAAGAACAAGTCAGAAACTTCGTCAATCACTTCGTCGATACGGCGTGATGGTTTGTCAATTTTGTTAATAACAACAACTGGCTTCAAACCTAGTTCAAGCGCTTTTGAAAGCACGAACTTAGTTTGTGGCATTGGGCCTTCTTGGGCGTCAACAATAAGAAGTACACCGTCAGCCATGTTAAGCGTACGTTCAACTTCTCCTGAGAAGTCGGCGTGTCCTGGTGTGTCGATAATGTTAATTTTGTAATCACCGTGGTACACAGAAGTCTGCTTAGCAGTAATAGTAATACCGCGTTCGTGTTCTTGGTCGCCGCTGTCCATGATCAATGATTGATCCATTTCAGCTTGGTTAGAACGGAACGTATTACTTTGTTTAAGTAGGCCGTCCAGAAGAGTAGTTTTTCCGTGGTCAACGTGCGCAATAATAGCGACGTTTCGAATTTGTTTTGGGTCTTTCATAAAAAATATACCTACTTCCGGTAGGTCCTTATACATTAATTGTAGCATAACAGGGGTTAAAAGTCAAAGATAACTAAGGTGCAGGCGGAATCGCAATCTGAATACCAAACCCATTTGTAGCCTGCGCGTTAGGATACGTTACCGTCATCGCCTGTGAGGTTCCGGCAACGGCTTTTTCTTCGTAACCAACAGCTATCGTTTGTATGCGTAAAGTGCCAACTTGAGGAATCCATACCCATGGCGTTACACCTGTTAGTGAGGTGTAGTTAGTTTCAGACGCAGCGGTGCGTTCAGTAGCGATAGAAAGTACTAGGGTTTTCGCCACTGTCGTCGTAAGCGTTGGTGTGACAGTTGTAGTAGAGGTAGCATTATTAACCCTATCTGCGAATGAGCCTATTATCCACGAACTCACAGGAGCTGAGTTAGTTCCCCACATTAACACGCCATTCAAAGTAGTCTCACCATTCGAACCGGCTGCATCAAAATACTGCTGGTTAGCATCACCTGACTGTTTTATTTTTGCATATGCAGAAGTCTGAAATGAAGCAGAAGCGCCTGTTGTATGCCTTGGTAAAATTGTCGTCCATCCTGAAGGAGCAACTGGATCGGCACTATTTGTATACGAGAATACGACAACCATCCAGCCGCCCACTGGCACGGATCCAATTTGCACTTCTGTATTATCAGCAGGAGAGGAAGCTGTTGCTAAAGTAATATCCGTATACCCACCTCTACTTGGGAAATTTGTAACCGGAACGGCTGGTGACGTTGGGCTGCTCAACATTCCAACCGTATGGTCGCCGCAAAGCCCTGTAGTTGGCGCACCATTAGCATCCGAGATGTGATACGTAGATGATGAAGTTTTAGAGCCTGTCGACAGACAGAAGGTTTCGCCAGTTGTAGTATAGGCCCAGAGTGAATCTTTATTAGAGTACAAAGATTCATCAATGCCTAAAACGGCAAGCGAAGATGGATAAGTACTGTTATCAATTTTATAAACACCGATTGATGTTCCAATTTGTTTAATACTCGTTTGCATTGCGCTTTCAGCTGCTCGCTTAGTAACGCCATTGTACGCAACAATAGTAATTGCAGCCAATATTGCTATGACCACAACGACAATGAGGAGTTCCACAATTGTGAAGCCTTGAGAGGAGATTTTCTTGTGATTGGTTATAAATATATTAGTGCCCATACTAATTGAACCGTTCAGGTGTGTTTTTATTATACACAATAATTTCAAATTGGTGCGCGCGAGAGGACTTGAACCTCCACGTCCTTGCGAACACTAGCACCTCAAGCTAGCCTGGCTACCAATTACAGCACGCGCGCATTGCGATTTATTATACCACCGTAAGGAGCATTTTTAAAGCTTCACCGCTTTCATATAACAGAATATTGCAATCAGGGGTCAATTCGTGTACAATCTTGTCAAGTAAGGGCGATTAGCTCAGTTGGCTAGAGCATCTCGTTTACACCGAGAGGGTCGGGGGTTCGAATCCCTCATCGCCCACCATAATAAGAAACTCACTATCGCGGTGAGTTTTTTGTTATGGAAAAATACTAGGTGTTAAGGGGTGTTAAATACCATGCGGTCACCTACCGACCAGAAGCGGACGTCACTATAACGGTCGGCGCTTGATACTAACATGAAGTCTTTTGGCAGGGCGTGTACACTCTTGGTGTGAATGTATTGCATTGTTGCTTGGTACAGGCCAATTGCCGGTGCATCTGCTAACCATTGGTTAGCGAAGGTAATATACTTCGCATTACGAAGGTCAGGTTCGACACGCGAACGGGCGCTTGCTAACGCATCGTCGCTTACGGTACTTTTATAGTTCGAAAAGTTTAAGCCAGATGTAGCCTGTGAGCTATGCCAGTACGCATATACATCCGGGTCGCCACCAATGGTCAGTTGATACAGAAGGACATCGTATTGACGTGGCTGAAGCACGTCTTGTACAACATCTTGCGAAGGGTCACTCGGGTCAACAATATTCGTCGTGACGGTCACACCGAGTGCGCGCCATTGCTTGGCCAGAATCTCTAAAGCAGTTTCAAAGTCGTTATTTTTAGTCGTAACAACGCTTAACGTCAGTGGCTGGCCATCTTTCATGCGCACATTTCCTTGCATCGCCCATCCAGCTTCAGTCAGCAATTGGTTAGCCTTATTAACGTCATATACCGGCTTTGTAGGGTTATTACCGTATACTTGGCTATCAATAAATGGCAGGTAGAGTTCAGGAAGGTCAGAAGATAACTCGTTACGAACTTCCTGAGGGTTTGTGCCGGCTTGCAGCGCTTGACGAACCTTTTTATCTTGCAAGACCGGGCTTACCGTATTCATGAGGGCATATACACCACTATTCACCGGACGATGCTCGACTGTATAGCGTTCAGTACTCACCGCGTTAGAATCAGTTACCGTTAAGTCGGTTGAAGCATTCACTTCGGAGGTTGCTAAGGCACGTTTTACTGAATCAATATCTTTGTAGACATGCAGTTGCACCCGGTCGAGTTTTGGAGTGCCTTTGTAATACGATTCGCTTTTCGCCAGGTGGATAATTTTACGTCCATTTGCGGCGTCGACTTCTTGTAGTAAGCGCAGCGTAAAGGCGCCACTGCCAACTGGTTTAGAGCTAAAGCCATCTTCACGCAGCGCGGCCGGTTCAACGTCACGAAGTACATGTTCTGGAAGAATTGGTAAGAACCGTAGAGCGTGCGGGAAAGCTGCATAGACAGCCGGCAATTCAAATGCCACCGTTAAGTTATCAATTTCCTTTGCAACTATGTTATCCCAACCGGTAATTGTCGAGCGTGTAGCTGGGTTTTTCAATAAATTCACCGTATAAACAACATCGCGAGCACGGACATATAAATCGTCATCCCAGCGAGCGTCAGGACGAATGGTGAAGGTGTACGTTTTACCATCCGGACTTACCGTCATACTGTCCGCTAGGTCATAATTTAAGTTACCACTCTTGTCGTAAGTTACTAAGCGAGAAAACAACAACTCCCCGGCTGTTTCTTCGGCACTTGATTTTGCAAAGATAGGATTCAGTGTATCAACTGGGCCCAATACTGCTTCCGCATAGGTACCGCTGGTTGCATTGGCGGTTGCACGGTAATTGTTTTGATACCACATATACTGCAAACCGGTTGCGCCAATAATAATACCAATAGCTAACACCCATAACGCAATTCGGCGGCGAACTTCTCGAAAGTTATCAAGACGTTTAAAAACAAACCGTCGAGCATGCTTAATACTCGCGCCTTCAACCCGTTTCATGCGCCGCGAAAGATCTTTAGAGCTAAAGCTCATTTTTGGAATGCGACGCCACTTACCCGGTTCGTTGTTAGCCACGTTTAGTACACCCCTTTAATTAGCTAGGAATAAGTAACCCGGCCAAGATAGACAGGATAAATATAACTGCAAAAATAATAGTAACCTCGAATAGGTTTTTATCGATACCACGGCGAGTAGTATATAGCTCACCAGAAGCACCAAAACCAGCACCGAGAGTTGCACCCCGTTGCTGTAATAGAATTGAAACAACCATTAAAATAGCTGAGGCAATCATAACGATTTGAAGAATTGTGTCAATGCTCATTTACTTACTCCTACTAGTTTCACTGCGTATTTCTACTGCAGCACTTACTATATAGTTTATCAGACTTAGAATAATTCCGGTAATAATTGAGTTACCAAATGACATAGCTACACCAGGGGCGAGAGCCAAAGAAATATACACAATAATGCCATTTACAATTATAGTAAACAGCCCAAGCGTCAATAAAATTGCTGGCAATGAGACGATTACGAGTAATGGCTTGAACAAACTATTGATAACCGAGAAGATAAGCCCGGCGAGGATAAAGCCCCAGGTTCCGGCGGTAACGTCAACATTATCGTAGCCGGTACCAAGAAGACGGAAAGCAACCCAAAACCCTAAAGTAGTGAGTGCCCAACGTAACAGAAATACAAGGAATTGTGCTTTCATTATTGAATTCAGTATATCACAGCGAGGTCGGCAGAGCGGCTGACAGATTTTTATTTCCGTCTTTCGTTACAAGAATATCGTCTTCAATTCTGACGCCGATTCCTTCCTCTTCTATATAAATCCCCGGTTCAACTGTGAGCACCATTCCCGGTTGGAACGTTTCAAAACCCCCTAGTGAGTCGTGAACATCAATACCAAGCCCATGGCTGACAGCGTGTGGAAAGTAACGGCGGTAATCTTGAGGGGTTTTTAATAGATCCAGATTTTTTAACGCCTGCTTCATAATCTCATCAACCTTCGTATGGTAGTCATTGATACTCGCTTCAGGTTGAATCAATTTAATAATTGCCATGTGGGCTTTTTCTACTTCAGCATGAACGTCCCGTTCGCGTTGTGTTGGCGTACCAAGGGCATAGGTACGAGTAATATCGGCGGCGTAGCTTCCTACTTTTGCTCCGGCGTCAATTA
>Ga0247807_10001359_pt1 | contig 14360 bp, 9 predicted proteins | sample UWRJL074202C1_FD_179931 | JGI IMG/M metagenome (GOLD analysis project Ga0247807, IMG submission 179931) | Plant litter microbial communities from Arlington Agricultural Research Station in Wisconsin, United States - UWRJ-L074-202C-1 | ecosystem: Environmental > Terrestrial > Plant litter >...
ATCGTAGTTTCTTACAAACTGTGAGATCTGAGGACTTTCTCAAAGGTTTCAGAACTCAGTTTCGGAATCTGGGAGATGCATCCTTTTCAATACCTCTCCTTAACCTCAACAAGACATTTCCATAATGATATGCATTTACCCCGCCTATCTCCAACAACAAAGGAGGGGGGACTCATCCTTTCTGACGCACTTGCACCGCTCGAAAGGGCCAGATTGCTTTTTCCATTGGTTCGATAGACGCTTTTGCTGTATTGCTATGCGTGGGCCTGGATCGAGCACATATTTCAAATCATCCCCAAGATATTCCAAACTCTGGCAGGAATGATCCACTTACTACCCCTCATCTTAAATAGTTCATCTCCCAAGGCCGAGTCGAGAGATTTGATTGCTTGGGGCTTATGTCCTGCAGAGACGGATCGCGGGAATAAGTCGGTATCAAAGACTTACGAGGACTTGTGAAAGTCGGGATGGAATATTAGACCACAGCCACTGGACATCGGAAATAATGTATTGATAGACTCGTATTTACCCCGCAAGCTGCGCTACGGCACTTAGAGATATCCAATCTTGACTATGAAACTTGTAAGTTGAAGTTATTATTGGTTGCGAAACCTCAGCGTCCACGAATAGATATATCAGGAAGTCTGCATTTGTAAAGTTCGAAATCCGGCGCCCCCTTTAAGTCTGACTGCGAGGATATGGCAAAAGAAATATCTTAAGACCGCCAAAATGACATCCGAGAAACCAATAATCAAGTCCGGAGCACGAATGCAAGCACTGCGTGAGATATTCCTCCTGCCAAGCCAGTTTCACTGCCAAATTGGATACCACTGGATGAATGGGCCTAGAGTCACACAACAGTCTAAAACAAGTCAAACATATTGAATCCCATGCAAGACATCAAGCTGTCGGACAGGATAGGAAATAGATTAGCATCGGCATACATTTGGTATATGCTAGCCTTCCCCTCCTCAATCTGCGGGGTAGCACTGCCTTCTTACCCGAAGCTCTTCCACCACTATCAATATCTGTCTCAATACCAACACGTACGTTTGAGGAGGGGCTAACGGGAGAGGCGTTATGTGGACAGGCTTTGTTTGATCACAAGTGAGGTAACCTCGAGTCTCGGTGATAATGAAAGTATTTCAAAAGACGTAGTGACTCGAGTCCTGATTGGGCTAAGAATAATTCACTGTCAAGTGGCTCAAAGAGTGGAAATAAAGTAACGGGTATAAAACAGGTTTTTTCAAGCCAAGGAGGAGTGTACGAAGATACCAATGGAGGCGTACACAAGTCATAGGTTGATCTTTCTAGTCACGTGTAGAATAACAACCTATGGTGTGTATCAGCCAGCTCTATGAAATGGGCTTTGATAACAAAACTTGTGGCATTTGATTAACAAGTTTATGAGATATGCCTATCGATTTCTTGGAGTTATGATTCCAACAGCTTTTACAGATCCTTTCATTGTCTCAAGTCCTGTCTAAGTCAGCTACGGATTGTATAGCTATAGATTTTAATTCCGTATGTAGCACCTTTTCGAAAAGTCATTCGATCATAGAATCAAAAGCTTTTTAATTAGTAGGAAGCAGGTAGAGTTTGTTTTATGTCAAGAGCTCTTTCTTAGGTGGGTGAAAAGGTAGTACAACTCCATTTTCACGGTACTAATTCGGAGGTGGTACAACTTTGCAGAAAGAACTACTATATTTTGTTTTTCTCACAGCAGTGTCTAACTCTATTCTAACCTTCGTCCGATGCTTAAAAGATCCCCAAGAGCTCATCCTCAGGGCTCATAGGAAAGCAAAGTGGCGGCTCAACACCGTTAGTATCAGGCAACACATAGCCATCACGCGTTTCGATTCCAGCATTATATATAATTGCATTGGTCAAATCCCGCGTTCCTTCGGCATCACCCCAATTCTGCGGTGCAAAAGTTACGCTACTATGCGCTTCCGTCATCAAAGTGTTTGGAACATCCTCACTACGAGTGTAGTGATGCATTCCCAAATTCACCCAGGCAACCAAGTCTTCCTGTACCAAGCTCTCACCGTTGAAAAACTTGTAAAACTCAACCGGAGGCGCCATTGGGAGGTTTTGGTTCAAGGCAGCTGAGGAGGAAGGTTCAGTATCATGGTGTCGGGTTACAGCGAAAGACTGTTTATACGCCTGTCCAGATTTTAGGAAGAAGGGAGAATTATGCGACGCTAGTACAATATTTGAAACACCAGGAACGATTCGGTAGCCACGAGGCACTCCCCATTTGTTGGTGGCATTCTTATTGATGACTGTATACATCGTTTGGCCGTTCATGGGGGAAGGCAAGATGCCCGAGTCTTCGTTAGCAATTTCGGTGAAGTTGTACCGCATTTGCTCAAAGGTGCCATGTTCGGGGAACCACGCTGGGAATGATTAGTTTGATGATATTGTACATGAGAATGTTAAAATTCTCTCATGTCAAGAAATTCAGAATTGGGGGATATACGACTTACGTTGCGTAATGTTCTCGACGACAATATCAGTCTTTAGGAGGGTGTTGTGGGTATCAATAAGATCGAAATCCGCCTTGAAGTTTATAACGTGCGTGTGCAGCGTTCCTGCAATCGTTTCCTGAATCCGTGGGCCCCATTTCTCCTCATCGTCTGGACGATAGTAATTGGCTTGAACGTATCCCGAAGCGCGAACATCAACGGTGATAGCACCATCGATGCCGAATGTGTAGTCAAAGAGATAGTCGTAGTTTCCTACTGTTGCAATCATACGGACCACAAGAGCATTGCCTTTGGTGACTTGCTGGTAGGTTCCATCTGTGTGACGGGTGATGGGGTGACCGAGGTCCTAAGGTCAATTAGCACTGAAATTGTAAAAAGATGAGATCAATGTGAGGTGTTTTGAAAGGCATGGATATGAGCACTGCTTGAGAACATGTGCTCGATTATTGCTTCTCGGCGCTTAAATGTCACCGAGAATTCAAGGACAGAAAATGTTGACGTACGGTCTCAAAGATACAGATTGCTTTCTTGGTGCTGACAACACCCTCGCCGCTATTGAAAGTGGCGTTCCAGTATGAGGCGTGATAAGGGCAGTCGTAGCCTGGTACCAATGATCCAACTTGGGCACCAATGCCATAGAAGCGGTCGCTATATGCCGTGCCGGTTTGGAACGGGTTGTTACCAGCATACTGAGCAACAGCATCTGGAGAGAGTTAGAGTGACCCAGGAGAAAAAAATGCAAGAACCTACCTTGGAGCGATAGTTCATACATGATCCTCTCCCCCTTGAGTTTGATATCAAAAAACTGGAGTCCAACATCGCGGGTGAACGCAGTATAGAACTTCCAACCCATGTACTCAATATAATTGCTTTCCTCATCCAACTTGTATCTTTTCCCGCCTAAAGGAATCGTTGTTGGAGCGAAGCGATTCTCTAGCTCTCTCACTGGGCCTACACGGTCTTTTCTGAGGAAGCTACCACCCTCGCTCGGACTAGGAGTCTTGGTGATTTTGCCGGCAGTCCAGGCATCCCTAAAGTCCTGGACTGACGTGTAAACAACGAGATTGTATACAATCATCCGCATCGTGTAGGTGGAAACATCAGTCCCAGACACATCAAAATTAACATAAAGATCAGATGGCCGGTCATAGGGTGCTAAGCCTGCTTTGCGGAACGGTGCCCAGAAGGTTGCGTTGCTTCCGTCCATAGATGTTGGGTTCTGAACGAAGTATGCAGAGTTCGTACGCTCATCACTCGCGCCATAGTAAACTAGCCCAGTCAAGTTCAATGTAATGTCCGCGATGCTGGACATGGTCGATGCAACAATAACGTCAATTGCTGCACTTCGTGGCCCATCGGCGATTCGGCCGTTGAATGGGAAACGAGCTGGACGGCTGTAGAAGTAATCTAGAGTTGTTATTGTCGTTGCTTCAGATATAGGTAGTGGTCCAACCTGGAACTTGTTAATACGCAGAACTGACCATTACTCCGCTACGCAAGCTTGAAAACTGCTGCACGATACATGACACAATCATCTCTGAGTTGGATATTTTACTCACGTAGTATTCAGAAACATCGGGAACTAGCTTGCCTCCCTCGTTGATGACTACCCGGGCATATTTTGCAGGCAATGCTTCATTGTTGTCAAGGTAGTTTAAGATTCCGGTTTTGTTGGGGTACAACGCCTCAATGATCCAAATATAGTTGTCATTTTGCGTCAAGTTTGGGCTAGTAGACGAAGTGAGGTTTAATCCCTGCTCTGGTTGGTACAGCCATGTCTTGACTGATTCGACTTCTGCCGCGGATAGAGCAAGGAAGGGTGACAGAAGCGCAGCCCGCACTGGGATATCGGGCGATGCAGGGCATGTTTCGTTGGCGACAGAAGAGACCGAACGTCCAGAGAGACCAGATCCTTTGGTGAGACCGGTATGCACATCCCAGGCTCGACTTGGGTCAGGTGCGGCGATTGCAGAAAGCGCCAGGCCAGCATATGTGAACCACGGAAGAGCTTGACGGAGAGACATGTTTATTTGAGAATGATTTGAGACTTTCAATAGAGAGAAGAATCCCTTGCTGACGAGATATAGAGGAGATCATCATGGGGAGAAGAGTGGCTTTTATAACTTTCTATTATTCTACTATCTCTGTCTCTGTTATTTGAGCAATGAATACTGCGTGACTCGCTGTGAACATCGATGGCAGGCCAGTGTCAAGCAGAAACATGAGAACCGGTACCGGCTTTGCATTACTAAACTTGTCGATTGAGAGGATGGCATGCTTCCAGATTTTTGATAAGCTCGGATTAATGCATGAGAAAAAGCGATTCTGCTTCTATAATGCGGCTCAGAGAGCTGATAGACAAACTGGCAGAATTGCCAAGCAGCTAAGCCCTTTTCAGCAAAGATAGCCAGGAAAGACAAATATTAAGTTCACTGTCAGAGCGTAGAGCCTTGGCGAAGAGCTGCAAATGTGAAGGGATCGCACACTACAAAGATAAGATGCGGCTCTTCCGATCGCTTTAGCGTAGCACATTAGAAGGTTCGAAAGTGGGAAAGCTGAAAGATGGGATGGTATGGAGTTAATCGGAATCGTATCATCGACCACTCAATTACTTAAGGTAGACAGACGGCTATCGAGACCTCTTTGAGATATTCCACTATTGAATAGTACGCCGCCATGCGTGTGCAGTGATACCAGTGCAATGTCCTACTTCCGGCGGTCACGTAATGGTATGGTTAATTTGAAGCCCTATTCTGATCTCTCGAAGTGCCATGACCTAACTACTAACTCCTGGTTTTTTAGGATGTCACTGTTGCAAAAGAAGTAGGGTTAAGTGCGATGAAAGGCGGCCTGCATGTACCCAATGTGAGCGCTCTGTCAAAAAAGGATTTCTCTGGAGCGATGGAGATAAAAGCACCTTCTAACCGTGTTTCCTAAGGTCGAGAGAAGGGTATATCATGTGAAGGATATACTCAGCAACTCAAGTGGGTGGCCAAGACGAATCCCATACCAAGAGGTTCCGAACGTCAGCATATTAAAGCCCCAAACCGGAAAACTCTTGAAGAGCCGAATCTCGTAGTTATCACTTCTCAGGGCCGAGAGCAATGTAATGCCTCTATTTCTCTAAGCCAACTTAATCTTGATCCATATGGCATTTATATCACCAACCCACGCGACCGCATACTGATCGAATACAATCTTTCCACGCTGCCACAACTGGTGTTTCTGAATAGCTCACGGTCATTTTCAATCGCTGCTTTGCAATTCTTCCAAGCAATGCACAGCAACAATGTGATATTGTATTCATCAGCATTAGCAAGTGCTGCCTCGCATCTTCTCGCCCGAGGAGCCATCACAAAGCTCGAGTTTTATGAGAAGAGACAAAATGTATTGGCCAGCCTGAGGTCCGCGCTCATTGCGCCTGATGAGAGGCCCCTAATTTCACTGGGTTCTGGAAATCAAGCTGCTTCAATTCCAAGAAGATGTCAAAACAGCACCATTGACACATCGCTTGGTCTAGCAGCCATAGAGTTGATGTAAGCCAACACTCCAATTGAGCGGAGCGAGATATGCATTGCAGGATAACTCTTGAAACGTTTTCCACCCTGCGTGACATGTTGAGATATTACTAATTGAAACAATGCTGACTTGAATTCATTATGACAGGCAAGGAGCTAATGTCAGCAGCTTTCGTGGGTTCCTTCAAGGTACAACGACTCTCGTCGTAGAACGCCATCAGTATGCCGATGGCCTCGGTCCTGGGAATCGGTGCTTTGCGGAATTGGATTCCTCCCAGTTTATACTAACGAAACGGATGCTCGCGTACTTTGATATATTCTCTTGTCTACCGTGCGCACGTCCACCAATTTTACATGAAAGGTACTGGCTGAGGGATGAGGCGTGTGTCGCAGAGGAGAATACCGATGGCTCAGGGCTAGACCCCGTAATGGGCTGTTTTCCCGCTGTTATTGGATTGATAGGAAGATCGGCCGCGCTTGTTAGTGCGGTATTTGGAGAAGATATTAAAATGAGCCAATATCTCGTTGATCGTGATGAGCTTCTGAGATCGCTGGCTGAGTGGAAACCGCTCGAACGCCTCCCACCCATAGACTCTACATCTGCATCTTCGCATGATTTAATGGACGAAGAATACAACATCTGTCTCTCGGCCGGAAAAGCTCACTCACTGGCCACCCAAATATATCTCCATCGCACAACAAATTTTGATCAACACTCAGAAGAGTTGCAAAAGCTGACAGGAACTCTCCGCGATAGCATTCTCGAAGTTGGCGTATCATCCGCATCAGCGACAGTGATGCTTTGGCCATTCTGGGTGTTAGGTTGTGAGTCTTACGACACTACATTCCGGGATGAGGTTGTGGCCCCAATGTTTACCGCTTTGGCAAGTCGCCAGGGTTTCTTGAATATATCACAGTGCTTCAAAACACTCCAGGAACGCATCTGGGTCCTGAGACCAGTACCAGTGCCAGTACATAAACCAGCTCAAGAATACATTAAGTTGGAGGATTTTGATGGATTGGACCAGGATGACACTGGATGGTACCAATCTCAATGGGCCAGGTATTGCTGGAAAGAAATGGTGGAGGTAATATTAGCATAAGCGAACTTTCAACGATACCAAAGACACACTCCGAGGCTATAGCTACTTGAGACCGTATGTCATGATATATACATGTGCTTACTCCATTCCACACATGCATGTAGTACCAAATGATAGCAAGTCACGATAGACACTGCTTGAAAGGTTTATGTAAGTTCATTGAAGTCTACTATCTATCGCACAACCAAAGAGAAGCCTCCACTGTGCAAGAGGGTGTGATAAATCCTAACCACCCATCCCCCCATCCGTTTGATCCAATTTCAAAACATAAATTCATGAAAGTTTGTACATATCCTTTCCTTCCAGCCACCTCGTAAGAAGTAAGACCAATGACCAAAGAAGATTATAAAACTGTAGTAGAGATTCTCCACTCTTAAAAATCCGATTTAAACTCCACCCACCCCAGAGATATTAGGAAACGCTAAGCCGCGACAAAACAAACACATCCTCACATCGGACCCACAGTTGTTGATTGGGATAAAGAATGCCAAGCTCTACAGGCTTACTGTAAGAGATTTGAGAGCATCAGACATCCTATCAATACTTTCTCCTATTCTCAGCACCTTCCTCATAGCAGCTTCAGCCTCATCTTCATTCACTGAAGACTCGACGACGAGAGAGTACTGTGTTGGCTTGCTTGGGATGGCAGACACGAGAGCGGAAATATCGAGTTCCTGGGGTGCAGAGACGGGTGCGGAGACAGGTGAGGAGGCGAAAAGTTCGAAGGCAGCATCAAACTCCTCATCAACGGTCTCGGTTACCTCAACAGGGGCGCTGGTAACAGAAACCTCAACTGGTGTACGTTCAAAAACCGGGATTTCAATCTTCTCGTTGTTGGTGGAGAGGGTAGAATTTGTTGACTTGCCGGATAGAGCTTCGACATCGAGAATTGTCTCGGGTATGCTGTGGACGGAGAACACTTGTGGTTGATATCCGTAAGCTGCATTTCCAAGATCTAGCATGGAGAAGTCGATGTTCTGTTCTGGCATCAAGGTCATACCAATATGTTGCTGATGTTGTTGTTGCTGCTGAGGTTGGGCTGTGTATGGGTTGACATCCTTACGAACCTGTTGTTGGGACTGCTGTTGTTGCTTGATTGGCGCGGGTGCTGATGCAATCTGGGCAGCAGCTGGGTTCTGGGAGAGAGTGTCGAGAAAACCGGAGAACGATGGGGATGAGAGGAGCATGCGGGTGAGGTCTGAGAGACGGGTGTTCTCCTCCATCAAAGCACGGTTCTGGGTACGTAGGTCGGTATTTTCGTTGACTTTTTGGGCAATCTCGCCTTCTAGTTGTCCAATGTATTCTAATGATGGTTAGCAGGCGTTGGAGAACAGTGTAACATAAGCTCTCACCCTTTCTTCTTGAACGGAAAGCTCGTGCAGAGACCTTGTTCCGGAGTTGACGACGTTCCTTGCTGGAAAGCTTCTTGCCCTCCTCACTAGCGAGTAGACGCTCGTCCTCATCCATATCTTCCTCATCCTTCCGCATACGCTGGACATTGGACATATTTCCATTATTTGAATCATCGCCGTCGCTTGTGGCACTGCCTTGTCTCATCGAGTTTAGGAGTTGCGAGATTTTCTCTTCCACAATAGGATCAGCTGGACCGTTCGAAGCACGAGAGCGTTGCGAAGTTTGCTTCTGTTGTCCTCCGGTGGCGTTCTGACGTTGCTGTTGAATGATCAGTTGCTGTTGTTTCTGTTGAGCCTGGGCCTTTGCGAGGGCGGCTTGTTGCTGATGCATGCCAGGCCAAAGACGTCCAACATTGCTTGTTTGTGTTGGGACGACAGTAGGAGTAGCTGGTAGACCATTATTAGAAGCAATGGAACTTGGGTCGATAAAGTCATTCGACTCTTGGAAGAAGAATGAAGCATCTCCGTTCGGCGAATCAAACTCGGCATCCATATCTGCGGGATGGTACTTCATAGGAGCAGTACCGAAATCGATGAAATCCTCGCTAGGGCTGACACCGGACGTCAAGTAATTGTTATCCGCGAAGCCGTACTGGCTGATGTGGACATTGTTTGAGTTGACTGCAAGAGTATTGGCGAGAGCTCCTTGTGGAATGCCGGTGGTTTGGCGGTACATGTCATAATTGTGACTGGGGCCGTTGAAGGTTGGTTGCTGTGCTGGGAGGACAGGAGGAGTGTTGGAGACACTACGTGTGCTGAATTGACTCCCTTTCGATCCCGAGGGTGAGAGTGAAGGCGATTGATACTGAACCGTCTCGTACTCGGAGAAGTCAAGCATAGAATCCAGCGGGTCGACCAGACAGTTCTGTTGCGAATTGTTCGTAGCCATCGTGGCGGACGACTGGGTGGAGGACATGCTGGCAATTGTTGGCGGTGCGCTGTAATCAGCCAAATTGGGCGATCGTGAGGCTATTCTGTTTAAGTGTGTTTCGTCTTCGACGGCTTAAATGGAGAAGGTTTTGATGAAGTGGTTGTTGAGATAGATAAATTGGTGATGATGGATGAGGTTGTGTGGTGTTGGTGGGGATCAGAGGAAGTGGTGCCTTGATTGTCAGAGCGAGCGAAGACGAAGGACGCGTGGCCTTAGACGCCAAGGCTAACGGATGGCGAGTTCGGGGTTCGGGTCCACTTGACGATTCCTCACTAGCCTCGCTTAGGGTGGACGGAAATAGGTTATTCGGGTCGGGTAAGGAACGGATAGAGGACCGATTAGATTGACGAGACAGCAGATGAAGCGGCAAGATGATGGAATGCTAGAGGAAAGTAGATATGATAATTGAGGATACGGGAAAGAGCAAAAGAGACACGAGAGGGAGGATACACAATTGAAGTTTTCGTTGATTTTCAATTCATCCTGGCAAGTAAACATTGGTTTCTAGGGGGCGTAGGCATGGAGAATAGCACAGCCCCTTTTGAAACCACACCTTACCCCTATTCGAGGCTTAAGTCCTCCAACCATACGGTCGTCTACGCCTCTTCAGCAACAAACGACTCTCCGAGGGAACAAGGGGCCATACATACACACTATGCCTATCCCAGAAAGAAAGCAGGGGATTTTGACCAGAGCGGTTCCATTTCGTCATGGTGATTGGTTCTGGCTACTGACTAAGATCTCGAGCTGGAAAGTTGTTTACTCGGCGAATCAGAGGTTATAGGATACGACTGCAAAGGTGTTGCAATTGGATGAGGCTCGAGAGTCAATGGAGGAGACTTTGCTAAAGGTCTCGTTGGAGGGATACACCGTCCACAAGCATTCCTGTAGAACACTGCTAGGTTGTGGCTGGGTATAATACGATCCACTCTACGTGCATCAAATGTGAGTATGAAAACCTGAAACTTTTTTAGACTTTATGTATCCACATTTCATCGACTAAGACACACGAGACACGGAATATGCCCATCTGGAGCTGCTGAACATGACGATTGGGTCTGCGGGCTGTGTTGAGCGATATACTTTGAGTGAGATGGCATTACTCGCAAAGCCTCGACAATCAGAACAATGAGCAAGTTTTTCTTCGCTACCATACTTGACCGGCACGTCTTTTTCTAGTACAGTTACTCGAAATGACATGTTGTTGAGTTCTGATAGATCGAAATCTGAACGCTCACAAAAGGAGGCTCTGGAGATTTCTTCTAGTCTCCTGCCTGCGCGGAGAGTACGTAGACGTACTTAATTGCAACGGTTCTCATCAAAGCCCAAATCTAATAATACGCAACTTCTTTTATTTGCTTTGTTAGATCGTTCTTCAATAAGATGCTTGAAAAGTTTATCAGTCCACCCAGCTCGCCAGGCACCACGCCACCCCAACCATGTACCAACAACCATGTAATCTCAATACATATCTGATCAATTCCTCAGGAAACACTATCATGCTTCCAGCACCACCCTCTCAAACCTGACTTCCCCGTGTGAAGCAGCCGTGCATTCACACTCGTTTTGAAAACAACACCGAAACCCCGAAAGGTTGAAAAGCTTAAAACCTTAAATACGGCAAAAATCTCGTAAACTCGCCGGGCACTAAACGTGGGAAAAAGTGGATGCCAACAACCATCTCCTCCATGCTTTAATTCCCGGGTTCTGATGCCGGGCGGACGATCGGATGTTCTGGCCTTGTTGCGACGATTACAAAAGGTGGAACTAAACGTCCACCAACCTACTATTGTGCATATTAATAGAGCTCAACGGCTACAAGCTCTCTGATGATTGCTGCCGCTAAAGTAACAATAGTCACGATCACATAAGCAATATCAATGCACCCTCATTTGGGTAATGGACAGATCAATACATCTCTACGATAGGATATCCTGTGATTAAACTTGCTTACGTGGTTGGTCATGTGATCCTTATTTCAATTCCCTTCCCCCCTCCCCAAAATTAATCATATACAGCTTCCAAACTTCCATAGCGAGATCATCCTAAATAATTTGTAGGGTGGATGTTCTATATTGGTTCTTTGCTGTTAGCTGGATTTGGTTTGGCTCTCATTTAGCATCACATGTATGTCCCAATGATACATAAATAATGTAGATCTATTTTTTCAAAGCTGAACTCTGCCTAAATATGGTAGATTGACAGAATGCTCGAAAGGCTAATGTCATGTAATAGTTTGGTACATAAATTTATTGATATTTTGTGATGCCGGAGGACTAGGTCTTGCCTGGGTCAAATGATCCTGCTGAGGGGATTAGGTATGTTTACCTCAAGTAAAAAAGAAGAATCACCAGCTGCGGATTGAAGAATTGTAGATAGTTTGGAATGCAGTTGTGAGCACTTTTGCGTGACAAATCTCTACTTTCCAAAGCAGAACATAAGTATTGTTTATGTTTTGGTTAGCTCTCGTAATAACATACCGGAGGTTTGTCCGGAAATCGTATAGTAATCTCTAAGGAAAAAGAGAGAAAGCTGGGGTATTGAACCTCTTTTTTCCTTAAAAATGTGAGATGTCAAGCAAATACTGTAGATATTATAACCTATTGTCTAATAGATTCTCCTTTAAATAGTAGAGATGTTGCCAAAAGATTTGGAGTTGCAATAAAATTGTACTTGAGCAATGCTACTAATTGTTAAAATAGTGCACTGTGGGATCGAACTATGTGTGTTGCCGGCGCTAGTATTAAGCATAGACCCACGAAATAATTGAAATTATAGCTCTCGAAGTCCCTCCACCCCTTACAAATCTCCATGAAATGTAGCATCGTAGTCTTTCATCACTAGCACTCTCTCTATAGTAGCCACCATTCTCAACCTTCCAAATTTACGCGGAATGTCCCGTTCACTAGCATATTACAATTTCCATACGCCTCCATCCGTGGGCTAGCTAAAACTTCAACCTTTGCCTCGTCGTCCGTCCTCTCTCTTATTCCTACCTCGGCATCTATCCATTCTCTCCCAACATGTCGCACCTACCCACATGAGCTTGCAGAACCGATCTTCTTTGAGAACGTCGGAGGACCGCTGAAAGGGATAGAGATGGTTTCCTGATAGGAAAAGCATGTCCACCATGTCCGCTTCTTTATTGAGTACGCGCCGCTAGACGGGTAGCCGTAAATGGTGCATCCGAGAGTGCCAATTCAGTACGCGTGTTAGTTGAAGGGAGAAATGTGGGAGGGTAGGAGACCGGTGGATCATGACTCATGATTTGTAACTGATGAGTAGGAGAATATCAGGCAGTAGCAGTGAGGAATTAACTGAATTGTAGATGGTGCAAATATGCTTGAGCGTGGATAAACCCTAATACAAAATAAGATAATGTAGCCTGAAGTACCAACGTAGAGGAAGGGAGCATAAAGAAAATGCTACTGAATTTTAACTCCTACAATAATCTCCTCCAGCTAAGACTTTGAAGAGGTAGATGTCTGCAATTGTCGAGTTATTAGAGGCGCTTAAATTGTTGCCTTGATGACTTGGATTTAATGAAGTTTCTTAGCTTTAGGGGCCTTGGGGTACATAGGCCCTGAATCTACAGCGTCTTAGATGGACAGACAGCCTAAGCTTATAACGTGATTAGGTGTCAAAATAAACGTTAGCATTATAAATGTTCTGACTTTTGTACAATTGTATCTACTCTACGCCATGTAGTTTTAGGTCCTGTATACTCAGCAACTTCATCGTACGTAGTCCTTATCAAATCAATCATCTATCATTGGCTCGCTAAGGAGATACCGAGATAATGGATCTGATCAGAGTGGGACCTCTGATTTATACAAATTTTATGGGGATAATTCTCCACCTTTTCAATCCATGAGCCAGTAGATAAAGCAGGAGAAAGGCGGTCTCCGGAACGGCAACTCGTCTTACGCTAGCAAAGATTAGAGACAACCCTGATTGCGGGGAGGACCCTATCTGTCTATCGTGACCTTCAATTCCAGCTTCAACAGTCCCAGCTAATTGTCGCTTATTTGTATGGTGAAGTCAGTCGCTAGCCACTTAATCTAAGATGAACCGAATATTAGTGAAGCACCATGCCCTGCTTCACAGCGGTATCTCCCAAGTATCACCACGATTCATAGGTGCAGCTCAGTCTGGTGTATCAAGAAGCAACCCAATTCAAACGGCTCAAACGAAATTGGCAGGTCGGGCTCCACGATGGCTTCAAGTTCGACATATGAACGCGGTTCCTGCCAACTCAGATGCAAAAGATGAAGCTGAATTGGGTACATACAGCGAGGCCCACCATGAGCATGCCGTCATTTCAACCTTTGACCTCTTCTCCATTGGAATTGGTCCTTCTTCTTCTCACACGGTTGGGCCAATGCGCGCAGGAAATATCTTTGTAGCAGACCTACTGGAGGCAGACTTGCTTCAGAAAGTGCACAAGATACGCGTTTCCATCTATGGGAGCCTGGCACTTACGGGTGGAGGACACATGACACCCTCTGCGCTGCTCCTAGGATTGGAGAGTGCCGATGTGGAAACGGTCGACACGGCGTATGTGCCCCTCCGCTTTGAAGAGATCAAAACTATAAACAAGCTGCACCTAGGTCACGGCCTTTCCAATGGTAGCGGCAAAGAGATTGACTTCGATTATAAGAAGGATTTCACATGGGAATGGGGTAGGAAGCTTGCACTTCACAGCAATGGAATTCGGATTACTGTCTTTGATGAAGATGGTCTAATGCTTGCTACCAATGATCTGTTTAGCGTAGGCGGCGGCTTCGTTGTCAATGGCGCTCTCTCAATTGAGCCGGAGGTGCCTACGGCTGCCGTTGGTTCCGGAGTGGCAGATACTAACGCAAATGCGATCGAACCAAAGTCAGAAAGTAGAGGCGCACATCCAG
>Ga0247807_10001360_pt1 | contig 14358 bp, 11 predicted proteins | sample UWRJL074202C1_FD_179931 | JGI IMG/M metagenome (GOLD analysis project Ga0247807, IMG submission 179931) | Plant litter microbial communities from Arlington Agricultural Research Station in Wisconsin, United States - UWRJ-L074-202C-1 | ecosystem: Environmental > Terrestrial > Plant litter >...
CGCGGGCCGCACTCGTCGCACCGAAGTCGCCCTATCTCGGCCTGTACACGGAGCAGGCGCCGTTCAACTGGGCCACCTACGACGCCACGGCAACCAAGATCGGGTCGACGCCCAGCGTCGTCGGCTACTTCGGCGGCTGGGATGAGGCCTTCCGCTCCAACGCCGTGACGAGGGCCTGGCAGCGGTCCACGCTGCCGATCCTCACCTGGGAATCGCGACCGATCGCGGCCGCCAACGACGTGATCGACGAGCCGGCCTACTCGCTTCCGAAGATCATCGGCGGAGACTTCGACGCGTACCTGCGCCAGTACACGAAGGACATCGTGAAGACGGGCCTGCCGCTCGGCATCCGCCTCAACCACGAGATGAACGGCGAGTGGTACCCGTGGGCCGAGTCGGATTCGAAGGGCGCCTCGCTCAACGGCAACCGGCCCGGTGACTACGCGAAGATGTGGCAGCACGTGCACAGCATCTTCGAGCAGGAGGGCGCGAACGACCTGGTCATCTGGATCTGGTCGCCCAACATCACCAACAACCTGCCCGCCAACCACCAGAAGGACAGCTACCTCGCCTCGTTGTATCCCGGCGACGCGTACGTCGACTGGGTGGGGCTCTCGGGCTACCTGCGTCCCAATTACAGGGCCGACAACGACTTCAGCTTCTCGTACACGTTCGATCGGAGCCTGAACAGCCTGCGCGGCATCACCAACAAGCCGATCTACCTCTCCGAGATCGGGGCATCGGAGATCGGCGGCCACAAGGCCACCTGGATCGCGAGCCTGTTCGAGGCGCTCGAGAAACCGGCCAACGCCGACATCATCGGCTTCAACTGGTTCTCGCTCACCGTGACCACCTACGTGGGCGGGGAACGCGCGACGAACGACTGGCGCATCGATTCCCGACCCGACTCCCTCAAGGCCTTTGTGGACGGGCTCGCCCGCCCCGCAAGCCGCTTCGACCTCACACCCCGCTGATCCACCTGACGAAAGGCACACCATGAAGAACAAGCAGATCCCCACAACACCGCCTCGCATCAGCGTGATCGGCACGGGCTACCTCGGCGCGACCCACGCCGCCGCCATGGCCGAGATGGGCTTCGAGGTGATCGGGGTCGACTCCGATCCCCTCAAGACGGCGGCCCTCAGCGAGGGGCGGGTTCCGTTCTTCGAACCCGGGCTGCCCGAGCTCATCCTGAAGCACGTCTCGAGCGGCCGGCTGCGGTTCACCACCGACCTGGCCGAGGCGATCGCCGTGAGCGACGTGCACTTCATCTGTGTAGGCACGCCGCAGCAGCGCGGCAGCAACGCCGCCAATCTCAGTTACGTCGAGGATGCAACGGCCTCCGTCGCCCGCGCCCTCACGCACGATGGACTCATCGTCGGCAAGTCGACCGTTCCGGTGGGTACCGCCCAGCGGTTGCGCGGGATCATCGCGAAGTCGGTGCAGCCGGGCCTCTCGGCAGAGCTCATCTGGAACCCGGAGTTCCTGCGCGAGGGCAAGGCGGTCGCCGACACCCTCACGCCCGACCGGATCGTCATCGGCGGAGTCACCGAACGCTCGGAGCGCATCATGCGCGAGGTCTACGCGATGCCGCTCGCGACGGGCACGCCGCTCGTCGTCTGCGACCTGGCGACGGCCGAGCTCGTCAAGGTGAGTGCCAACGCCTTCCTGGCCACGAAGATCTCGTTCATCAACGCGATCGCCGAGGTGTGCGAGGTGGCCGGGGCCGACGTGAGCGTGCTCGCCGACGCCCTCGGCCACGACGTGCGCATCGGGCGGCAGTTCCTGAACGCGGGGCTCGGCTTCGGCGGGGGATGCCTGCCGAAGGACATCCGCGCCCTCATCCACCGCTCGCGCGAGCTGGGGGCGACGAAGGTCGCCGACCTGCTGCAGCAGGTGGACGAGATCAACATGTCCCAGCGGCTGTCCGTGATCGACCGCGCGCTCGAGGCCTGCGGGGGATCGGTGCTCAACCGCCGCATCGGCGTGCTGGGTGCGGCGTTCAAACCGCTCACCGACGACGTGCGGGACTCTCCGGCGCTCAACGTGGCGGCCGCCCTGCACCTGCGCGGCGCCCAGGTTGTGATCTACGACCCGGAGGCGATCGCCACGGCTCAGCGGATGTTCCCGACCCTCACCTACGCCGACTCGGTCGAAGAGGCTGCCACCGGCTCCGACGTGCTGCTGGTGCTCACCGAGTGGGACGAGTTCCGCGAGATCGATCCGGTCGAGCTCAGGAAGCGGGTGCTGATGCCGGTCATCATCGACGCACGCAACACCCTGGATGCCGGGCGCTGGAGGGAGGCCGGCTGGTCGATCACCGGTCTCGGCAGCAACGCGGGTGCACTCGCCCGCACCGCCGACCGCCAGCTCGAGCTGCTGATGACCGGACGTTGACACACCGGTGGCCCACGTCCTCGGACGCGGGCCATCGGGTCGAACCGCTAGTTGGCGGCCGAGTCGTAGGCGCTCGCAATGACCGAACCCCAATAGGGGCCGAACATGGTGTTCGAGACACTGGTGTAGCCGAACGAGTTGACCGAGTTCTGCGACCCGCCCGTTCCACCGCCGATGAACCACGGTCCGCCCGAGGATCCGCCGGTCATGTCGCACGGGATTCCCTGCGACTGAGACTGGCCGAACGGGTCGGCGGTCGCCGTTCCCTGGCAGGACTGCAGCGTCTGGCCGGTGAACGGGGCCGCGGCCGGGTAGCCGTATGCCGAGTAGCCGAGACCGCGAGCATCGTTGAAGCTCAGCCCCGATCCGCCCACCGTGTTGCTGAGGCTCTGGCCGTTGACCGGGTTCACCACGGCGAAGCCGGTGTCGTAGCTGAGGTCTCCACCCGAGGTCCACTCGGTCGGAGCGACGAGTTCGTTGGCCGCCCACTGCCCGTAGGGCGCGGCACCGTTGTCGTAGGCGGGCACGAACACGAAGTTGGTGACGAACGCGCCGCCGCCCTCGTTGACACAGTGCCCGGCCGTTGCCACGGTGTTGCCGTTGGCCGAGGCCACCGAGTTCCCGGAGCAGACGTAATTGTCGCCACCCGAGGAGAAGAACACCTTGCCGATGTGCGGCACTGGAGCCTCGGCGGTCGCGTTGGTCGAGACGCCTGTATTTGTCGAGACGTCTGTGTTGGTCGAGACGTCTGTGTCGGTCGCCGCAATCTGGCGCGGGATGACGATCTCGGCACCGCGCTCGACGGTGGACGCCGGTGTCTTCGCGGTCGTGCCCTCGAGCAGCACGTCGGCCGGGATCGCGGCCTCCATCTTCTCTGCCGTCCAGAAGCCGCCGCCCTGCTGGGTCTGCGGCACCTTCCAGCTCTCGGCGCCGTCCGGCTCGGCGGCCGCGGCCCCGAGCCCTCCGCCTATGGCGAGGGCCACACCCAGGCTGAGCGCTGCCGACGTGGCGATTCTCGATCGTGTTCGCATCATGGAATTCACTCCGGTTCTCGATATCTCTCCGCCGAACCTGTGTCGGCGGTGTCCTTCGAGGGTGGCCCTGTACCGGTCTGTCTACGGTGGATTCTCGGAACCGGCAGTGTGTGCTGTGGAAACCGACAAATCCCGTTAGGGGCCCGGGGGAGTGCTATTCGCGCGAGGCGGAGCGCGTGAATTCCCGAGCACCGCATCTCGTAGGCTTGCTGGATGACGAACCCCAGCCCGACGGAGCCCACGCCTTCGGAAGTAACCCCGACGGAACCCGAGGGCTACCTCGCGAGCTTGCGCTTCTACCTGTTCACCCCGTGGTGGCGCGGTGCGTGGTTCATCGGCGCGATCGTCTGGGGTGTGGTGCTGAACGTGCTGTTCGTGACCTCCGAGCCCCGCGAGGAGCTCTTCGGTGTGCTGTCCGTCATCCCGATCTTCGCCTTCATCATCGAGCAGCAGTCGCGGGCCCGCAAGGTGCGTTTGGACAAGGCGCGACTGAAGCAGATGTAGCGTATGGCCGCTACAGGCTCCGGCGCATAGAGGCTCAAGCTCTCGGGCTAGTTGAAGTTGAGGATGTCTACACCCCAGACATCGATGACAGGTCCGGCAACCGGCGTCATCGCCTGAATCCACAATCGCGAACCAGAGGGGACGGCGATCTTGCCGTCGTATTGCGCTTTAATCACGCCACTTGCTGCCCCGTTTATCGACATCTGATATGACGGCGAGGTCGCTCCGGTGGCGGCTGTTTGAATGACTGCCCGAACCAGGACCTGTGACCCTTCCGGCAGGTTCGAGATGTAGAAGTTCGCGGTCAGGTCGAATGTTCCCGGACCTCCTGCGCCGGCGGCAACATCCGTTGCTCCGCTGGCGCCGTTCGTCAACGTCTGCCAAGCGGTCGTCAGGGTCGTCGCTGAGGCGGACTGTTTTCTGCTGAATACTGGCATGAGAGTCCCAGGTGTAGTTGGTGATGTAGCTCCGGATATGAATTTGCGCCAATCGACGCGACCGCCCGTGGTGGATATGCCGTGGACGTGAAGGTGTGGCGAGGTCACTCCCGTGTCGCCGACGAACCCTATCGGGCCAGTCCCGACCGCGTAAGAACCGGGCGAGCCGTACCCGCTTTGGTGCAGGAAGACCAGCTTGGCCAGGTCTCCCGATGCCTCGCCGTCCTCCGCTGCAGCGACTCTGGGGACCGTCTGGTTGAGCGTGAAGGTTGACGAGCCACTCGACCCGCTGCTCAGGACGCCCGAAGCGGGAGCGTTGAAGCCCTCCCCGTAATTGAAGTCATAGTCTTGGCCACCGAAACTATCGTTTGCCCGGTGCTGAGACCAGTCCCAGTTGAACGACTTGATGTGTGAGGCCCAGGGGTCGACGGCGATGGTCGCGGCCGACGCCGACTGCACGCGGGCGATAGAGCTGAGCGCCGCCAGACTGATCGCAGACCCGCCCAGAATGAGGGCCCGACGGCGCGAGATCCCGATGGTGGGGATGTCCGGACGATCTTCGATCATGGCTCACCTTCCCACTCACCCGACCGTGAGGTCTACCCCCACAACAGGGGGCGAACACCGAAATGGCCCGCACTCCAAGGAGTTGCGGGCCATTCGCTGGAGCTTGCTAGACGCTGTAGTACAGCTCGTACTCGAACGGGTGCGGACGCTGCGAGGCGGGGATGATCTCCTTCTCGCGCTTGTACGCAATCCAGGTCTGGATCAGGTCGCTCGTGAACACGCCACCGGCGGTCAGGAACTCGTGGTCCGCCTCGAGGGCGCGCAGGGCCTCCTCGAGCGAGGCGGGAACCTGCGGAATGTTCTTCGCCTCCTCGGGGGGAAGCTCGTACAGGTCCTTGTCCACGGGCTCGTGCGGCTCGATCTTGTTCTTGATGCCGTCGAGGCCGGCCATAAGCTGCGCGGCGAAGGCGAGGTACGGGTTACCGGAGGCGTCAGGCGCGCGGAACTCGATGCGCTTGGCCTTCGGGTTGGTACCGGTGATCGGGATGCGGATCGAGGCGGAACGGTTACCGGCCGAGTAGACCAGGTTGACGGGAGCCTCGAAGCCGGGAACCAGGCGACGGTAGGAGTTGAGCGTCGGGTTCGTGAACGCGAGCACGGCGGGAGCGTGCTTGAGCAGGCCTCCGATGTACCAGCGGGCGAGGTCCGACAGTCCGCCGTAACCGGCTTCGTCGTAGAACAGCGGCTTGCCGTCGGCCCACAGCGACTGGTGGGTGTGCATACCCGAACCGTTGTCGCCGAAGAGGGGCTTCGGCATGAACGTGGCCGTCTTGTTCCACTGCTCGGCGGTGTTCTTGACGATGTACTTGAACTTCAGGATGTCGTCTGCCGCGTGCACCATGGTGTCGAAGCGGTAGTTGATCTCCGCCTGTCCGCCCGAGCCGACCTCGTGGTGGGCGCGCTCGAGGATGAGGCCCGCGTCGATCAGCTTGAGGCTGATGTCGTCGCGAAGGTCGGCCTGCTTGTCGACGGGGCTGACGGGGAAGTAGCCGCCCTTGAAGGGCGTCTTGTTGGCGAGGTTTCCGCCCTCTTCCTTGCGTCCGGTGTTCCAGGCGCCTTCCTCGGAGTCGACCGAGTAGAAGCTCTTGTTCTGGCTGACTTCGTAACGCACGTCGTCGAAGATGTAGAACTCGGCCTCGGGGGCGAAGAACGCGGTGTCGGCGATGCCGGTGGAGGCGAGGTACTTCTCGGCCTTCTTGGCAACCTGGCGCGGGTCGCGGTGGTAGATCTCACCGTTGCGCGGGTTGTAGATGTCGAAGACCATGATCAGCGTCTTCTCGACCCGGAACGGGTCGAGGTAGGCGGTGGTCACATCCGGGATGAGCTGCATGTCGGACTCGTGGATCGACGCGAATCCGCGGATCGAAGAGCCGTCGAAGAGCTGGCCGACGGAGAAGAACTCCTCGTCGACGGTGGACGCGGGGATGTTGAAGTGCTGCTGTACACCGGGAAGGTCGGTGAAGCGAATATCAAGGAACTTGACGTCCTCGTCCTTGATGAACTTGAGCACCTCAGAAGAATCGCTGAACATGGGACTCCAATGGCGTGGTGAAAAACAGCTGCAAGCGCAGCCACACAGTCGAGGGTAGGCGCAGGGGGTTTCGCGAGGGTGACGCAATTGTTTCGGGCATGTTACGGAGCCCGGATTAGAGTGGCAGCATGACCGACACATCGCCCGATCAGCTCTGGCCCGGGCAGCGTCTCGGTCTTCCCGACCAGGGTCCGCGATCGATTGCACGAGCCGGTCGACGGCTTGTCGCGCTCACCCTCGACTGGGGCATCGCGGTGCTGCTGAGCTACGCGTTCTTCCGCGGCGATGCACTCGCGATCACCGTGATCTTCGCGGTGCTGCAGGTCGCCTTCATCAGCGTTCTCGGCGGCAGCATCGGCCACCTCGCGCTGGGGCTCCGGCTGGTTCCGCTGCAGCCGGGGGTGATCGGGTTCGTCAAGCCGCTCGTGCGCACGGTGCTGCTCTGCCTGCTGATCCCCGCCGTGATCTGGGACCGCGACCAGCGCGGCCTGCACGACAAGGCCGCGAACACCGTGCTGGTCAGGCGATAGCGCCTAACGCGGTCGGGCCGAGCGGACCTTGAACGGGTCGATGCCCTTCGGGATCGGCATGGCGTTCTTGTCGAGAGAGCTCAGGCGGTTGTTCACGGCCAGGATCTCGGGCTTGCGCAGCGTTGCCTTGAACTTGCCGAGCGCGCCGGGCACCTTGTGCAGCGGCGTGGACTCGGCGTCGGGGCCGACGTAGACGAAGTTGATGGGCACGTTCGGGATGATGCGGCCGAGCGTGCGGCGCTCGTCCTCGAGCATGCGCTGCGTGCGGCTGCGGGGACCCTCGCCGATGAGCACAACACCACCGCGACCGATGGCACGGTAGACGGCATCCTGCGACTTCGGGCTGACCGAGACGGGCATCTCGCTGGCGATCCAACCGCGACGCAGTGAGCTCTTGAGAACCGCACCCACGGCACCGGGCTGGCCGGCGATCTGCGAGTAGGCGGCCTTCTCGGCACGACGGCCGAGCACGATCAGGAACAGCAGGATCGCGCCGAGCACACCGGCGATGATGTAGATCACGAAGGCGACGATCTGGCCTTCGCCGCTCGCGAGCAGCAGCGCGAGAACGATGCTGAGGCCGATGGGGGCGATCACCGCGAGGGCCAGGTACCAGACGACGAGCGAGTCGTACCGGCGGGTCATCTGGAAGACCTGCCACATCTGCTTCATGCGGCCGGGTTCTTTGTTGGGGTCCTTGATGCGAGCCATGGTTATAAGGATAAGGGTTGAGCGGCTCTTCTCCTCCCGGTTCCTCGGCAGGCGAACACCGCGCACAGTTCGGGCGATCGTGCTCCCGTACACCCGTGCTCTCGTCGATCCTGTGGGGATGACCCAGCTCGCGATCCCCGCTGTTCACCCGGGTCTTGTTGTGGGCGGGTACAGCCTCGTGCGCAGGCTCGGCGAAGGGGTGACGGCCTCGGTCTTCCTCGGAGTCGCGGGCACGCCCGACGCACCGCTCACCGCCGCCGTGAAGGTGTACCGCGCCGGCGGGCGCGCGGGGGACCGGGAGGTCGAGGCGCTCGGGCGGGTCACCCATCCGCACGCGCTGGCGCTTCGGGATATCGCCACGGCGCCAGGCGGCAGCGTGTGTCTTCTGCTCGAGCGACTCGAACTCGGCTCGCTCGCGACACTGCTCGCCGAGCGCTCGACCATCGCCGCGGGTGAGGCGGTCACGATCCTCGTGCCGGTCGCTGAGGCTCTGGACACGATTCACGCGAGCGGGGTCGCGCACGGGGCGATCTCCGCGGGGCGGGTGCTGTTCAGGGCGACGGGGGCGCCCGTACTCGCCGGCTTCTCGCACTGCTCGCTGTTCGAACCGGACCTCACTCCCGCCGAGCTCGCCGAACGCGTCGACGTGCGCGCCGATCGGGCTGCCCTGTGTGCGCTCGTGCGGGTCGTGCTGGGCCGCGTGGACGCGGGGGTCGAACCGCTGCTGCAATGGCTCGACGCGGTGCAGGCCGAGGGCTATCCCGACGCGCTCGGCGGGCCGCTGGGCGACCGGCTCTTCGAGCTCGCCGATGCCCTGCCGGTGCGATTCGCGACCGATGCCCCTTCGAGCGCGGCGGTCCCCTCGCGGGCGGTGCCGACCGCCGCGAGCGAACCGGAGACCGCTGCCCGATCAACCCTGCTCGCATCGATCGCCCTCCCGCCCTGGCTCGATGCGATGCGCGAGAAGCTCACCGGGTCGGTCGGCTCGGTGCGGCGTCCGCTCTGGTGGGTGTTCGCCGCTGTGGCCGTGGCTCTGCTCGCGGCGCTCGTCCTGGTGCCGGACGGCGAGGCGGAACGTTCGGGGTCACCTTCCCCGCCGACGGAGACAGAGATTCCGGTGGACACCGTCCCGACCGGCCCGGTCACGGGCGACGACCCGGTCGCGGCGGTCGTCGTGCTGCTCGACCTGCGTGAGCGCTGCCTGCGCGACCTCTCGGTGCTCTGCCTCGACGACGTGCTCGAGCCAGGCTCCTCGGCGCTGGACAGGGACGCGGCCCTGATCCGTGCGATCCAGGACGGCGGCGAGACGTCGGATGCCCTGGCGCTCACCTCGCCCCAGCCGTCTCTCGTCGAGCGACTGGGGGACTCGGCGCTCGTGTCACTCGGGGCAGACAGCAAACCGGCCTCGGTCCTTCTGATGAAGGGCGAGGCCGGTTGGCGGATACGTGGTTATGTGGATGGTGCCGATGAATAGTTCGTGAGAACTAGATACCGAGCACGCCGGCGAAGTCGCCGCCCTCGAGACGGTTCTTCACTGCGACGAGGAAGCGTGCGGCATCCGCGCCATCGACGATGCGGTGGTCGTAGGACAGGGCGAGGTAGACCATCGAGCGGACGGCGATCGCGTCGAGGCCGTTGTCGCTGACGACGACCGGCTTCTTGACGACGGCACCGGTGCCGAGGATGGCGCTCTGCGGCAGGAACACGATCGGGGTGTCGAACAGCGCGCCGCGCGAACCCGTGTTGGTGAGCGTGAACGTGCCGCCAGCGAGCTCGTCGGGCTTGAGCTTGTTGTCGCGGGTGCGGGCGGCGAGGTCGGCGATCTGTCCGGCGAAACCGGCCAGGTCGAGGCTTGCCGCGTCACGGATGACCGGGGTCAGCAGCCCGCGCTCGGTGTCGACGGCGATGGAGATGTTCTCCTGCGCCGGGTAGACGATCGAGTCACCGTCGATCGTCGCGTTGACGATCGGGTAGGCCTGCAGGGCCTCGGCGGCCGCGAGGGCGAAGAACGGCAGGAAGGAGAGCTTGTTGCCCGTCTTCGCCTGGAAGTCGCCCTTCACCTGGTCGCGGAAACGGGCGACGAGGGTGACGTCCACCTCGACGACCGAGGTCAGCTGAGCCGAGGTCTGCATGGAGATGACGGCGCGCTCGGCGATGACCTTGCGCAGGCGCGACATCGCGACGGTGGTACCGCGCAACGGCGAGACCTCGAGCGGTGCGGCGGCGGCGGGTGCGCCGGCGGCGGGGGCTGCGGCGGGTGCCGCTGCTCCGGCTGCAAGCACGTCCTGCTTGCGGATGCGTCCACCGACACCACTGCCGGTCACGCCGGTCAGGTCGACGCCCTGGTCGTGCGCGAGCTTGCGCACGAGGGGAGTCACGTAGCCGGCGTTGGCACTGAGCGCGGCGCCGGCGGCCGGTGCCGCGGGAGCGGCTGCAGGTGCGGCCGGTGCTGCGGGAGCCTGTGCAGGTGCGGTTGCCTGGGCAGGCGCAGCCGGGGCGGGTGCGGCGGGAGCCTCTGCAGCGGGTGCGGCAGGTGCCTCGGCGGCCGGAGCAGCAGCAGGCGCCTCGGCAGCAGGTGCCTCGGCTGCAGGTGCCTCCTGCTCGACGGGCGTCTCGGTCGACGGCTGTGCCGGAACCGCGGGCTCGGCGGCAGCGGGAGCAGCCTCGGCGGCGGGTGCGGCGTCCTCGGGGGCGGCCGGGGTCTCGGCGGTTGCGGGCGCTTCTGCTGCGGGTGTTTCGGCAGCAGGTGCCTCGGTGGCCGGTGCCTCAGCAGCAGGTGCCTCGGTGGCCGGCGCGGGCTCGGCGGGTGCGGCCTCGGCAGCGGGGGCCTCAGCAGCAGGTGCGGGCTCTTCAGCGGCGGGTGCGGCTTCGCCGGTTCCGATGCGCACGAGGGGTGCTCCGACCTCGACTGTCTCGTCTTCGGCCACGAGGATCTCCTCGATGATGCCGGCGACGGGGGAGGGGATCTCGGTGTCGACCTTGTCGGTCGAGACTTCGAGCAGGGGCTCGTCTACTTCGACGCGGTCGCCCACGTTCTTCAGCCAGCGGGTCACCGTGCCCTCGGTGACACTCTCACCGAGTGCCGGGAGGTTGACGGATTCGCTCATCAGTGGTGCTCCTTCATAACAAAATTCTTCGAGTTCAGCTTAGTTCGGCCCCGCCCCCAATGGAGGGGCGGGGCCGGAATAACTACATTGCGTGCAGTGGTTTTCCAGCGAGGGCGAGGAACGCCTCGCCGAGGGCTTCGTTCTGGGTGGGGTGCGCGTGGAGCAGGGGAGCGATGTCCTCGGGGTACGCCTCCCAGTTCACGGCGAGCTGTGCCTCACCGATGAGCTCGCCGACGCGGTCGCCGATCATGTGCACACCGACGACGGGACCCTCGTTGACGCGAACGACCTTGATCGATCCCGAGGTGCCGATGATGTGGCTCTTGCCGTTGCCGGCCAGGTTGTAGTCGTACGAGGTGATCTTGTCGGCGCCGAACTTCTCGGCCGCCTTCGCCTCGCTGTAGCCGATCGAGGCGACCTCGGGGTGGCTGTAGGTGACCTTGGGGATGTTGATGTCCTCGACCACGATCGGGTTCAAGCCGGCGATCTCTTCTGCGACGAAGATGCCCTGCTGGAATCCACGGTGCGCGAGCTGCAGGCCGGGAACGATGTCGCCCACGGCGAAGACGCCGGGAACGTTCGTGGCAAGGCGCTCGTTGGTGAGCACAAAGCCGCGGTCCATGGTGATGCCGACCTCTTCGTAGCCGAGGTTCGCGGTGACCGGTCCACGACCGACGGCCACGAGCAGCAGGTCGGCCTCGATGGTCGCGCCGTTCTCGAGCGTCACGACGACGCCGTCATCGTTCTGGGTGACCGACTGGAAGCGCACACCGAGGGTGAACTCGATGCCGCGCTTACGATAGGCGCGCTCGAACTGCTTGCTGATGGCCTCGTCCTCGTTCGGCACCAGGTGCGGAAGGGCCTCGATGATGTGCACCTCGGTGCCCCAGGACTTCCAGACGCTGGAGAACTCGACGCCGATGACGCCGCCGCCGAGCACGGCGACCTTCTTCGGCACGAAGTCGAGCTCGAGCGCCTGCTCGCTCGTGATGACGCGGCCGCCGAGCTCGAGGCCGGGCAGTGACCGCGAGTAGGAGCCGGTGGCGAGGATGACGTTCTTGCCGGTGACCGTGTCGTCGCCGACCTGGACCGTGGTGGGGGAGACGAGCTTGCCCGTTCCCTCGATGACCGTGATCCCGCGCGCCTTGATCAGGCCCTGCAGTCCCTTGTACTTGCTGGCGACGATGCCCTCGCGGTACGCGGTGACCTGCGCGATGTCGATGCCGCCGAAGGTCGAGGTGACGCCGTACTGCGCGGATTCGCGCGTGACATCGGCGACCTCGGCGGAGTGCAGGAGCGCCTTGGTCGGGATGCAACCGACGTGCAGGCAGGTGCCTCCGAGTTTGTTCTTCTCGATGAGGCCAACGCTCAGTCCCAACTGGCTGGCACGCAGGGCGGCTGCGTAGCCACCACTTCCGCCACCCAGGATGACGAGGTCAAAATTCTGTTCCGACACCCAGCAACTCCCTTGATGATTCAGGATTCCGTTCGCGACCTTCCAGCGTGATGTGCCGGTGGTCGAGTGGCAGGCTTAACCCGCCCTCACGACTGTACTACGCGCGGGAAAAGTCCTCAGCCAGAGCGATCAGCGCACGCACGGTCACACCGGTCGAACCCTTGACGGTGAAGCCGTAACCGCCGCCCTCGTTGTTGGCCGGGCCGGCGATGTCGAGGTGCGCCCACGGGATACTGCGCTTCTCGGCGCCCTCACCCGAGGTGCCGACGAACTCGCGCAGGAACACCGCAGCGATGAGCATGCCGGCTGCAGTATTGCCGGGCTTGATGTTCTGCAGGTCGGCGATGTCCGAGTTCAGCAGGGGACGCAGCTCCGCGGGCAACGGCATCGGCCAGAGCGGCTCGCCCACCGATGCCGCGATGTCCGTGACGCGGCGCACGAGGTCGTCGTCGCCCATTGCGCCGGTGTACCGGTTGCCGAGCGCCACGCGAGCGGCTCCCGTGAGGGTCGCGACGTCGATGATGGCGTCGGGTTCCTCCTCGCTTGCCGCGACGAGGCCGTCGGCGAGCACGAGACGTCCCTCGGCGTCGGTGTTCAGGTACTCGACGGTCTTGCCGCCGCGGATGGTGAGCACGTCGCCGGGGCGCGCGGCGGTGCCGGATGGCATGTTCTCGGCGATGCACATCCACGCCGTGAGGCGCACGGGCAGCTCGAGGGCGGCGGCCGCGAGCACGACCGCAGCGACCGTGGCGGAGCCGGTCATGTCGTACTTCATGCCGATCATCGACGTCGGCGGCTTGAGCGAGAGTCCGCCCGAGTCGAAGGTGATGCCCTTTCCGACCAGGGCGAGGTGCTTCGACGCACCCGCGGGGGAGTAGGAGATCTTCACGAGTCGCGGTCCGCGCGGAGAGCCCTGGCCGACCCCGAGGATGCCGCCGAAGCCGCCCGCCTCGAGTTCCTTCTCGGCGAGCACCTCGATCTCGACCGGCAGGTCGGCACCGAGGGCGACAACGGCATCGGCGAGGCTCTGCGGGAACAGGTGCGACGGCGGTGCGTTCACGAGGTCGCGCACCGTGTGCACGGCCCGCGCGACGATCGTGGCGCGCTCGGCGGCGTCACCCTCGATGCTCGTCGCCACCGTGATCCACGTCGCGGGTGTGGATTTGCTGGGAGTGGAGCGGTGCTCGGTGTAGCCGTAGGCTCCGATGCCCGCGCCCTCGAGGATCGCCTGGACGTCTTCAGGGGATGCCGCGGGCAGCGCGATCACGATCGACTCGACCCCTGACAGCTGTCGTGCTGCCGACCCGCTCGCGTAGCGCAGGTCGTTGCTGTCCGGCGTGCCGCTGACGGAGCCGAGTCCCACGAGGGCGAGAGACCCGGCCGCACCCTCCGCGAGCGGCAGCCGCCGCAGTTCATCGGTGGAGCCGGTCACGCCGATGGCCGCGAGCTGCGACTCGAGTGCGAGCAGGGAGGGCTCATCGGTGAGCAGGCGCGGACCGTCATCCGTTGATCGCACCCCGATCACGAGTACGTCGGCGTCGATGGTGAGGGGTGCTTCGAGGGAGGTGGTCAGGCGGGGAACGGTCATCCGACCATCGTATGGGAGGCGCGCGGGGCGCTGTTCGCTGTGAGCGCTACGCCGGTGCGCGTTACGCCCGGCATCGGTCGAATCACGCGGTTAGGCTGAAATCATGCGTGATCCTGCTGCCCTCTACGAGCTCTCCGCCGACGCCGAGAGCGTGCCTTCCGGCCTGCACCTCGTTGCCGGTCTTACCGGGTTCGCCGACGCCGGCTCGGCCGTTACCCAATTGAACGACTACCTCGTCTCGACCCTCGACCACAGTGTCATCGCGACCTTCGACAACGACGAGCTGCTCGACTACCGTGCGCGCCGCCCCACCATCTACTTCGACCAGGACCACCTGACGAACTACGAGCCCCCGGAGCTCGCGCTGCGCCTCGCGCACGACGAACTGGGCCAGCCCTTCCTGCTGCTCACCGGGTACGAGCCCGACTTCCAGTGGGACAGGTTCACCGCCGCGGTGCTGCAGCTCGTGGAGCGTTTCGACGTGGCGAGCACCACG
>Ga0247807_10001362_pt1 | contig 14347 bp, 17 predicted proteins | sample UWRJL074202C1_FD_179931 | JGI IMG/M metagenome (GOLD analysis project Ga0247807, IMG submission 179931) | Plant litter microbial communities from Arlington Agricultural Research Station in Wisconsin, United States - UWRJ-L074-202C-1 | ecosystem: Environmental > Terrestrial > Plant litter >...
TGTGTTCCTCGGTATCGTTGCCGTGCTTCCATTAGTGGTTCAGACTACGACAGGAATCACTGCATTCGCTATCGGAGGTACGTCACTGTTGATTACTGTTTCAGTTATCATTGACCTTATCCGTCGCGTTGATGCTCAGGTATCAATGAGTGAATACTAACGCTCGGTACTTTACTTAGATTTCATCTCTTTCTGATATACTAAAAAGCGATGAATAAACTCTATATCTTTATCGGACGCTCTGGCGCCGGAAAGGGTACTCAAGTAGCACTGCTCGAACAAAAAATCAAAGCCATTGATCCGACTTTGCCGACATTCATCGTTGAAACTGGTAAGAAGTTTCGAGAGCTTATCGCAACCAAAAGTTATACAGCGAAACTCGTTAAAGCTGTTGCTGATACCGGAAAGCTCCCGCCGCCATTTATTGGTGTACACATGTGGTCACATAGTCTTATAGAAGGCTATACGGGCGCAGGAAGTGTGTTTATTGATGGAACACCACGAATGCCAGCAGAAGTCCCGTTACTCCTTACAGCGATCGAATTCTATGATTTTGATACCGAGGTGGTGAATCTTTGTGTAAGTGATGAATGGGCACATGAACACATTAAAAGCCGAGGGAGACCGGACGATATTAATGACAAAGAAGTCTGGGAGCGTATTCAGTGGTATCACCAAAGTGTTGAACCAGCGATCGATCTTTTAAGAAAGAGTTCTCGGGTCACACTTCATGATATTCATGGAGAACAGCCAATTGAAGCGGTACACAGAGATATTTGTCACGCACTAAACATACAGTAATGATTATTATCAAAACACCAGAAGAAATAGCAAAGCTCAGAGAGGGGGGTCCAATACTCGCTCGTATTTTGCGCGAAGTGGCGACACATGTCTCTCCTGGAGTAACAACAAAATCACTTGATGACGTTGCAAAAAAGCTTATCGAAGAGTCAGGTAACACAGCCGCATTTTTGAATTACACACCTGAAGGTGCGGATCGTCCGTACCCGGCGAGTTTGATCACTTCTGTAAACAGTGAAGTGGTGCACGGCATTCCGGGGGACTATGTACTCAAAGAAGGCGACATCATCGCGCTTGATCTCGGACTAAAATACCAGGGTGTCTATTTGGACCATGCTATTTCAGTCGGAGTAGGAGAACTGTCTCAAAAAGATAAACAACTTCTTTCTATTACGAAGAGTGCACTCGATGAAGCGATTGCCGCTATTACTCCAGGAGGAACCGTAGGGGATATTGGATATGCTGTGCAACAATTTGTGAAGCCATACAAGCTCGGTATTGTTCGAGGACTTGCAGGTCATGGAGTAGGTCGCGAAATCCACGAAGATCCGTATATTCCTAACTATGGAAAAAAGGGGAAGGGTGAGAGACTCGTACCCGGAATGGTAATTGCCATTGAACCAATGCTTTCTCGCGGTAGTGAAGAAGTTATCCTCCTCAAAGATGGATACACACTCAAGACTCCTGATGGATCTCGCAGTGCTCACTTTGAACACACAGTGCTGATCACTGAAGACGGCACTCCCGAAATCCTCACCATATAAATCACAGACTGAGGCAAGTCCTTGGTTTTTTGTATGATATAATAAATTCAATGAAATCTCTTTCTTGGAAACGTGGTTTTACTCTTATAGAACTTCTTGTTGTTATTGCAGTTATCGGAATTCTTGCAGCAGTAGTTCTCGCATCATTGAATGATGCTCGTGCAAAAGCTCGTGATGCTCGTCGTGTTTCCGATATGAAACAAGTACAAACTGCATTAGAGTTGTATAGAAATGATAACGGAGACTATCCTATTGGAACGACTGGAACCATTGCCGTGTGGAATAATTCTATAAATACCTGGCTTGTAGCTCCTGGACATTTAGCTGCTGTCCCTGCTGATCCTCAAGCAGCGGGATATCACTATTATTCTGACTTCTCCACTAGTCTTATTTGTGATGGAAAGGCATGGCCACTATGGGAATATGTAATTATTTTTAAGAACGAAAATCCAATACCTGGTTTCCCTGATTCAACACATAGTACTCACAAAAAATGTGTTCACGGAGCACTGAAGGAATAATATAAAAAACCTCTCAAATATTTGAGAGGTTTTTTATATAGGAGATTATTTATTTACAGTATCAAAGATTCTTTTGAATGAAGCAGGAGATGACTGAGCGAGAGTAGAGAGGATTTTGCGATCTACTTCAACGTTAGCCTTCTTGAGCTTGTCGATGAACACTGAGTAAGTGAGGCCAAGTTCGCGAACTGCAGCATTGATCTGAGTCTGCCAGAGACGACGCTTGTCACTCTTTTTGTCGCGGCGGTGTGCGAATGCATATGTACCAGCGTGAGCGATAGCATCTTTAGCCATTCTCTCTTTAGTAGAGCGTCCAAAACGATATCCTTTAACTTGTGAAAGAATGTTTTTTCGGCGCTTGTTTGCAATTGTTCCTCGTTTTACTCGTGTCATAGTGGTTTAATTAAATGATTAGTGGTGTGGCATGAAAAGACCAAGCTCTTTTGGAGTCATAGGGAATTCCTGTCCCTTTTTACCAGCAAGCTGGTGAACGCGAGACTGTTTCGCATTGTTGTGGTTAAAACCAGGCTTGCGACCGATGATTTTACCAGTCTTTGTAACCTTAAGGCGCTTTGTATATGATTTGTTAGTTTTTGTTGCCATATATGTGTTATTTTGCCAATTTGTCTCGTTCGATGACAATCGCTAGTCCTTTTGGAGAGCGCTTGTGAGGTTCTGCTATCTTATAGTGTTCTGTCACAAAATGCAAGACCCGGTCAAGACGTTCCTTGAGAAACGCTTCTTCCATACCCTTTGAGCGTCCGCGAAGGAAAAGCTCCACTTTGATACGGTGACCTTCCTTAAGCCACTTACTCGCAGTGCGTGCTTTCATTTCAAGGTCATTATCTCCTGTACCGATCTTAATCTGAATTGATTTTGTTTCAGTAGTTTTTGCTCCAGCACGAGCTTTTTGCAACTTTTTCTTTTGTTCGTATTGATACTTACCGTAATCCATGAGCTTTGCGATAGGTGGTCTCGCATTTGGTCCAGTTTCAATCAAATCAACTCCGAGTGACTCAGCAAGCAAAAGAGCATCTGTGAGTGACATGACCCCTCTGCTTTCTCCTTCGGCATCAACGACACGTAGTTCGTCTGCTCGTATTTGTTTGTTTATTCGTTCCTTCAAAGCTATAGTAGTACAATAATGTCTCCACATCATACACAAAAAGACTTATATAGTCAATATATTTTCCCGTTTTGGAAGTTTTCCGGCGAGACTTTGGCGGTGATGCTTGAGCGATTTCGTAAAGAAAAAAACATTTCAACGGATGAAAAAATTACCTATGCTGGACGACTCGACCCAATGGCCGAGGGAATCGTCCCTGTACTGGTGGGAGAAGGCCGATTCCACAAAGATACTTTGCTTGGGCTTGAAAAAACGTATGAATTAACAGTGCTGCTAGGAGTAAGTACTGATTCTGCTGATATGTTGGGGCTTGTCACTAATGTTCAAGAATATAGCTTTGATGAACCAAAGCTTGTGAAAGCAGTAGAAAATCTCGCTCTAGTGAAAGAGCTAGCTTATCCACTGTACTCATCTCGTCCCGTAGAAGGAAAACCGCTCTTTATGCACGCCCGGGCTGGAAATACTGTGAATGTACCAGTAAAGAAAGTGAGTATAAAAGATATAGAGTTGAAAAGTATTGAGCAAGCAACGCTGGGTGTTTGTCTCATGAATACTATCCCTGTTATCGAAAAAGTAGTAGGGGATTTTCGTCAAAATGAAATTATTGCGAAATGGCAAGAACAAAAGATGGATATAGAAGTTACTTTGATTACTTTTACGGTAGATGTTTCTTCGGGAACGTATATGCGCTCACTGGCAGAGAAGTTAGGTGAATCTCTTGGTGTACCGGCCTTGGCATACAGAATCAAGAGAACGAGGGTGGGAGAGTATAAATAAAAAGCCAAACCGGAGAACGGTTTGGCTTTTCGATTAAGGCTGTCAGGCTGATTGTTTTAATTTTGCCTCCATAGATAATGTGGTGTGAGGTACCGCAAGCAGGCGTTCCTTCGCTATCAGTTTGCCTGTTTCTCGGCAGATACCATACGTCTTGTTTCCGATGCGCACGAGCGCATTGTCTAGGTTTTGAATGTAGCTTTGCAGACGGGATGCAAGTTGACTTAAGCTTTCCCTTTCAGTTGTTGTACTGGCTCCGTCAGTCCTTGAAACTTTTTCGTTGTCGGTATCATTCAACTGACTCATAATTTCTGATAGCTCTTCACGAGCGCTCCCTTTTTTTACGAGTATAAGGTCTTTGAATTCTTTTAGCTCCCCATCAGAATACCTGGTTTTTTCTTTACTTTGCATAGTTATAAAAGTTTTTGTTTGATCGCATTATCGCAGCTTATAATAATATGTCAATAGAATGAGTTTGTGTTACCATATACTACATATATGGAATACGTCCGTAATAAAAAAGCCTCATTTGATTACTCTTTCGAAAGCACGCTCGAAGCGGGGATCGAACTCCTTGGTACAGAAGTAAAGTCCGTGAAAGCAAATCGCGGCAGTCTTAACGGTGCGTACGTGCAGGTACTCGGCGGAGAAGTATATTTACTTGGCAGTCATATTCCGGCATGGCAAGAGAAAAATGGCGGGGCAGGATACGACCCGTATCGTACTCGCAAGCTTCTGGTTCACAAGAAAGAAATTCACGAGTTGTTAAAAGCATTGGCTTCAAAGGGTTTGACCGTAGTGCCCATATCGTTGTATAACAAAGAAGGCCTGATAAAGGTCCAGCTAGCAATAGCGAAGGGTAAAAAGAACTTTGATAAAAGAGAGACTATTAAGGCGCGTGACATAGATCGCGAGTTACGCCGAGATGGGGCTCAGTAATAAAGTTAATAATCCAACTGAAGCTCAGGGCGCGTTGCACCACGATTTCGTTCAACTACGTTGAACGAAACTCCTGGCGCGAATATTGCTATAGAGCTTCAGCAATATTCGGGAATGAAAGGTTTCGATATTTAATGTGTCGGACCTGTATGCATGCCGAGAATGAACGTATCTCGTAAACTTCGTTCACTGCTTAACTGGCAACAGCACAGCATCAGTGAAGTCTCCATTTGCCAACGCATTTGGCTTCGCTCCGGCATTCGCCTAACTTAGGTCAATCCGGTGTCGCACTATCTCTTGGTTCGAGAGGGTAGCCGCGGCATAATATATTCGAACTCAGGTATGTAGTGAGTGCTTCGACACTACGCCGAAACAATTGAAGCTCGGACACGAATCGTTTTGTACGGTTTCGAGGTTCTGTCTTAACCATTAAATCGTTCTACGCATGGAGAAGTACTTGTTCGTGATTATTTACACGGGGCTTCGCCGCCCCCATTTCCACAAAAAAATAAAATCCCCTGACATATTCCTATGTCAGGGGTATTTTTTTACTAGCTACTTATTTCTCAGAGAGTAATCCATAAAGAGTAGGGGATCGTTCCGATACTTCTTTAAGAATTCGTTTGTATCCTTTGAAATCTTCATAATGCACTTTGCAATACTTTAAAAATGAATGTAGTTGCTTTACTAATTTTTGCACAGCTTCTTCATCATTAATACTTTGTTGATACCTCGCAATGTCTTCAATGAGAGTGAGTGCCACATGGAGCTCTCCGCCATTCCAGTGAAGATGTTTTGCATCGTCTTCTTTGGCAATCAGAATCTTTTGTAATTCTGCTAGATGGATATACGGCAGGATACGAGACAGTTTCACTATGTTCATATCATGGTACCGTGCGATATAGAGTATATCTTTCCATCGCACTGGTTTTTTGTTTTCAACACATTCGATAGTGTAGGCAACTTTTTTATCTTTTGTGACACTTGCTCGTTGACGTCTTTCTTCTAAGCGCAACAAATTATCTGCATGATCTTTTTCTGCGGCCCGAGCGAGGTTTTTTTCATTCCATCGTTTAATCGGAAAGTATAATACGAAGCCAGTAATGGCAAGTGAAATCACTCCCCAGAGAGGAAATGTAACGGCAATGGTTAAATAGTTCATAGTGTTTTTTATTTTAAAGAAACATTCAGGAGTATTCTCGCGGGGAGCGAGGTCGTTCTCACGACTTTTGTGTGCCACCTGTTAACCGCACGAATTTGTTCTACAATACCATATTTATGACATAAGTCAAAAATATGCAATCAGCATATTCAGTATTTTTATGTATAATAAAACTATGTCTAAAAAAGAAATTCCAACCCCGGCGGCTCCTCAGAAGACCCCGCCAAAACGATCGCTTAGTTCCTATATATTCTCTACACTGCTTATTTTCGCATTGTTAGTCGGAGCATATTCCATTGTTTCAGGCATGGATGGAAAGAAAGCGGAGGTCGTAGGACTTTCAGAAGTCGCTCGTCTCGTGCAGGCGGGCGAGGTGAAATCTATCACGGTCGAAGATCAGTCTCTTACGATACTCAAGACAGATGAAACTACTATCGAATCCAAGAAAGAACCGAGCGCCTCGCTTGTAGAGACTCTTGCGGCTTACGGAGTGGAACAATCACGAATCAGTGCGACAGAGATCACTGTAGCAAGCGAGTCAGGTATAGCGTTTTTCTTACTCTCAATACTTCCGATTCTTTTGCCAGTACTGTTGATTGCATTCTTTTTTTGGATGATCACTCGTCAAGCCAAAGGTTCTGGTATGCAGGCATTCAATTTCGGACAATCCAAGGCTCGCATCACTGACCCGACTGACACAACGAACAAAGTAACATTCAAAGACGTTGCGGGAGCTCGCGAAGCAAAAGAAGAACTCAAAGAAATTGTGGACTTCTTGAAGAACCCTAAAAAGTTTTTGGATATCGGAGCACGTATTCCAAAAGGAGTACTTCTTGCAGGGGCACCAGGAACAGGGAAGACATTACTCGCTCGCGCCGTAGCAGGAGAAGCGAGTGTACCGTTCTTCCACCTTTCAGGGAGTGAGTTCGTAGAAATGTTTGTTGGTGTTGGAGCATCTCGTGTACGCGATCTTTTCAAGATGGCAAAACGTGCCTCTCCTGCAATTATCTTCATCGATGAAATTGATGCGGTTGGACGTGTGCGTGGTGGTGGATACGGTGGAGGAAATGATGAGCGTGAACAAACGCTCAACCAGATTTTGGTGGAGATGGATGGGTTCGAACCAAACGACAAGGTGATCGTTATGGCGGCAACCAACCGAAGTGATGTGCTCGACCCGGCACTCCTTCGTCCAGGACGATTTGATCGGCGTGTGATGCTCGACCTCCCTGACCGTCGTGATCGTGAAGAAATTCTCGAAGTTCATAGTACAAAGAAACCGTTTGCAGAAGATGTGAATTTGAAAACAATTGCAGAAAGAACTTCTGGATTCTCTGGTGCCGATTTGTTCTCATTAATGAATGAAGGAGCTATCTTAGCGGCGCGAGAAAATAGAACAACGATTTCGCAGCTCGACTTGGTGAAATCTATTGAAAAAGTAATGATGGGCCCAGAACGTAAGAGTCATCTCTTTACCAAAAAAGAAAAGAAAGTAACAGCCTACCACGAAGCCGGACACGCACTTGTTGCTTCAGTGTTACCTGATGCTGATCCAGTACACAAAGTTTCTATTGTTGCTCGCGGTCGTGCAGGTGGATATACCATGAAAATTTCCCTTGAAGAACGTAAGCTCACCACCAAAAAAGAATACCTTGATGATATTGCAATGTCGCTTGGTGGGTATGTCGCAGAACAAATGATGTTTGGAGATGTAACTACTGGACCTTCTAATGATTTACAAGTTGCTACGAATCTTGCTCGCGCAATGGTAACACGATGGGGGATGAGTGATGCTATCGGACCACTTGCTCTTGAGAATGATGGGGGACGACCATTGTTTGGTGAAGGAGTAAAAGGAAAAGAATATTCTGAATCAACAAGTGCCCTGATCGATGCAGAAGTGCAACGGATCATGCGCGAAGGATTGAGTCGTGCAGAAAAAGTTCTCACAGATCACAAGCAAGTACTCGAAGCAATCACAGAGAAATTGATCGAAGTTGAAACACTCGAACAACCAGAGTACGAAGCGATTTTGACGAAGTACAATATTCCTCTCAAGAAAATTGAACTCTAAGAGAAATAAAAAGACCAGAGTAATCTCTGGTCTTTTTATTTTCAATAATTAAGCAGTAGCTCTATCTTGTCCTGTAGTGCTGAGTTCACTTTCTGCGAGTTCGAGGAGTTCGTAGTGCCAGTTCACCCCTTCATTGGCAAGCTCGAGAAGTGTTTCATTATTCATTCCTTCTGCCGCACCGCGAACGAGTGCCCAGTGTACAACGGCTGCACCTTCGAAGAATCCGCTCCATTCCATGAGTTCTGTAGCATTATCCCATTGGTCACCAACATAAAGGTCTCGCATCGCTTTGAGTTTATCACCAGTCTTTGCTGCTTTTTCTGTAGTGATATCGATCATGCCTGCATCAGTTGCGATCTTTATGATAGCGTCAGCATGGATACGGTTTTTGTCTTCTGCATCTGCAAACCGTTCTTCGCCGATTGCAGCGATTAGTGCTGTTTTACCTTTCTCAAAAGTGTCTGTACCAACCTGGTTAAATGCTAGTACTTCTCCTAATTTCTTTGCTACAAATTCATTCATACTTACAGCATAGAAAAAATTGTGTTTTTATACAAGCCTGGTATCATCAAAGGGTTAAATAATAACCGTCTTTAGCTCAGTTGGTTAGAGCGCCGAGCTTATACCTCGGTGGTCGATGGTTCGAATCCATCAAGACGGACAATAACTTTACGAATAGGCTATCTATTGACTTTTATACTTTTTTGTTATATAATAACAAAAAAGTTATTTAACCATAAAATAAATAAAGATGAAAAAAATGTTCGTTATGGCGTGTATTGCCATGGTTTGTTTTGGATGCAAAAAGACAGAAGTAGAGGAAATTCACATTGAAACTTCTATACCCGTACTGTCTCTTCAAAAAAGTTCAAGTTATTCCGATCAGACGGTTGTTACCCCTGATCAATTAGTCTTACTGTTTGAAGGACGTGCTGTGTTAAAAAATGGCCCAGTAATTGTACAACCCACTGTTACTGTATTGCCAGCTGATCCTGCTATTCCTGTTGCCTATGCTTCGATTAAGAATGTATACGTAACGATTAGTGGTATTGATGGTATGAGCAATAAGAAAAACCCTACACAGTCCGCAATGGAATTTGATCCAGTTGCATTAAATTATGATGGCACCTACACCGTACGAGTATACGGAACTATTGCTGCTAAGATGGATAATAGTATTGTCCTCAATGTCGCATTTTCTTATAGATGGGACGACCCTGTTACTGGTAAGTGGTTTATCGAAAACACTGCAGCCATAAAAGGGCAAACAATTATCTGTAAGTAAGTACTCTATTGTCTTAAAGACACAATAACTCAAAGCGTAATGCTTTGAGTTATTTTTTATTCAAAGTGCATTGTTTCGTATTTTGAGACAATAGGTATCAAAAGCGGGTGGTTTGATAGGGTAGGGTCCATAGCAACCAATGCTTGAGCGCTATTGCGTGCCGCTTCAACAAGTTTGATATTACGCAATGCTTCCATGCCAATGTCTGTCACACCCCATTGATGCGCACCGGTTAGTTCGCCACTTCCTCGCATTGAGAGATCATATTCAGCGAGCGCAAATCCATCTTTTGCTTCAAGGAAATATTTCATACGTTCAAGAGTTCGTTCTGTTTTGGCATCTGCAAAAAGATAACAATACGCTTGATGCGAACTTCGAGCGACACGACCACGGAGCTGGTGAAGCTGTGAGAGGCCAAATCGTTCTGCCCCCTCAATGATAATCATGGTCGCATTTGGTACGTTCACTCCTACTTCCACAACACTAGTCGCTACAAGAATATCAGTGTCATGATTAGCGAAGTCACTCATGGCATCTTCTTTTTTATCTTTGGTCATTTTGCTATGAAGTACGCCGATACGGAATTCTGGGAACACTTCTTTCTGTAGTCGCACCGCTTCAGTCATGACGGACTTGGCTTGAATAGCTTTTGCTTTGTCAGGGTCAGGATCTCCAATACGCGGACAGATGACATAAAGCTGGCGTCCTTCTTTGAGAATTGCACGAATCTTTTCATACATCATTTCTCGTTTATCAATTGTTACCAGGTCAGTCAGGATTTGTTTCCGTCCCGCCGGAAGTACATCAAGTACTGAAAGGTCCAGGTCACCGTAGAGAGTGAGGGCAAGTGTACGAGGAATAGGAGTCGCAGTCATAGAAAGCAGGTGAGGGAAGTGTGTATCCTTCTTGGCGAGTCCTTGGCGTTGCTTCAAACCAAAGCGATGCTGTTCATCGATGATAGCAAGCGCGAGATGTTTGAAGGTCAGAGATTTTTGAATAAGAGTATGGGTACCGATAACGATAGGAATCTCACCATTAGCGATCCATTTCGAAAGTTGTGCACGTGAGATAGTGGTCCATCCATTGGTGTTTGATGCTACTTTACTTGGATATTTACGACAACCACTACCGGTGATAAGAGCAATACTGATACCCGTGTTGGCAAAGAGTTCGATGAACGATTCGAAGTGCTGGGTGGCGAGGAGCTCTGTTGGCGCCATGTAGGCGACTTGGAGATTGCCGAATGTTTGTTTCTCAAGCCCGTCTTTCTTTACTACACTTGGCCGGTTCATCACGGTAGCATAGCTCGCGATAGCAGCAACTGCAGTCTTGCCGCTTCCTACATCTCCCTCGAGGAGGCGAGACATTGGTGTGTCTTGCTCCAGATCTTTGAGGATTTGCTCTGTCGCACTTTGTTGTGCGCTGGTAAGCGGAAAAGAAAATCGCTTCAAGAAATAGTCCATATCAATAGTACTCATGTCGATACTATACGCACGATTGGATTTCACTCGAAGCTTCTCTTGGGCACGGGCGACATTGATACAGAATATTTCGTCATAGGCAAACCGTTTGCGCGCAATCATTGCATCGTTGTTTGTCTTTGGACTATGAATCCAGATAAGTGCAGTCTTTAGTGAGGGCAGAGAGTATTGATCAAGGAGGTCGCTTGGAATGTGGTCCGGAATTATTTCTAAGCTACTCAATGCTCGTGCAATAGTATGAGAGAACCACAAGCTTGATACGCCTCGTGTTTCTGCGTAGACAGGAGTCAGCACTCCGCCGCTTTCTTCACTACCAAAGAGTGAGTCATGACTATCAATCGGCATAATTTTTTCTTCACGTGCGGTAGGGTTCACGAGTGCCGGCATGTCTTTGTACATACTTACTTTCCCTGTAAGCTCAACGATACTTCCCGCACGAATCATTTTTGCGAGGTAGGGTTGATTGAACCAGACCACTGTAATACTCCCGCTCACATCCTCGATCACTCCTTCGCTCATGGGTACTTTTGTTTTCCATGATTTCTTGGTAACAATCTTTTTGACTGTCCCACGGATGGTTGCGGTTTCACCCTCTTGCAGTCCATTGATGGAAGTAAAGATACTCGCATCGGCATAGCGGGTGGGGAAGTGATAGAGAAGATCGCGTACAGAAAAAATACCCAAGCGGTGGAGGCCGACTCGAGTATCTTCTTTGAGTCGTATCAATGTTTCAATTGGTGACTCAAGCGTTATCATATGGTGTATTGTAACAGATTAGCACTTACAGACATCTTCTTCGCAAGTACATGTTGTAGCGAAATCGTGATCTGTATGGGTATTTTTTGATCGAGGACACCAGCCACAACCGCATTTTTCTCCTGGAGTGTAGTGGTTCCAATATCCCCACCATTCAAGTTTGTAGGCAACCCAGAGTACAAGGAGAGTAATCACCGCAGAGAGAGGGCTATTGTTTGTTGCAATCATCATAAAGATCATTCCACCAAGAAAGGCGCTTGCAATCAATACTCCTAAACTACGAAGCGGTTTGTAGGCGAGACATCCTATAATAATGAGCTGGATAACTGCAATACGGATCATGTAGTCTTGCATTCCTAAAGGCGCAAAGAGTTCGATGATAGATTCGCGCTGCATAAATTTGCCCACAGCACTGTAGAAAATAATAGCCCCAACAAGTATAAATAAAATATTTTTAATAAGGTTTCGTTTCTTTGTAGTATTGATTGTCATCGTAGTTATAGTGTATCAAAAATAACTTCTCTATAACAGTAAAAAAGTGGATACGCAAACAAAAAAGCCTTTCCCGAAGGAAAGACTTTTTTGAGGATTAATGGTTATTGTTATAACCACCGCGATCGCGGTTGCCTCCTGCTGGCTTGTCAGCACGTGGCTGAGCAAGGTCAACGAAGAGAGTACGGCCATCGAGTTCAGTGTTGTTGAGTTTATCAACAGCAGCCTGAGCTTCAGCATCAGAAGAAAATTCTACGAAGCCGAAACCTTTACTACGTCCAGTCATCTTATCTGTGATGATGTTTGCACTTGTTACAGTACCTACTGAAGCGAAATATGCTGCTAATCCATTTTGGTCGGTGTTGAAAGAGAGACTTCCGACGAATACTTTATTGTTCATTATTGGTTGTTACTTACTGTTATTTTGCAACGGACCTTTAACAAAGGAGCACATTACAACGATATCAGTATAGCATGGAGGAGTTAAAATAGATATAAAGCCTTATTTGATCTCGTGACCTGTTCCTTTTGGAAGGAAATAGAACAGAGCGGGGATGGCAAGGAGTGCATAGGCTACCCAGACAGAGAATACAGAAACGACTACGGCGAGGAAGTAACAAATTGGCCCTACAAGACTTCGCTTCATAGGAATGTGGGATTCACCGCACCCTTTGTGTACGAAATAACGTAGCAAAGTAAAGGATATCGACGCTCCACAAAGTACGAAACTATAAAACAGTACCGCAAGGACTGCCTGAGGGTTGTTGCTTGCTGACTGGGTGACAAAGGGGATGAGTGTCACAAACATCAGAAAGATCATGTTTTGCCAGAGCAGTCGACGCTTAGTAATAGTAGTGAAATTTTGGGTGAGTTGGTGGTGGTTTACCCAAAAGATCGCGATGGTCACAAATGACAATACATAGGTGAGGATAGTAGGAACGAGGGGAAGAAGTTCTGGAAGAGAACGGAGAAATGTCTTTTCTTGGAAAAGAGGGACATGAAGTTCGAGTGCGAGTAATGTGATGGCGATAGCGAATACTCCGTCACTGAAGTTTTCGAATCGCATTTTTCCTGTTGGTTGCATAGGCAGTAGTATACGACAACTTCGGACTATTGCTTAGTAGTCATAAGCGGTGCTTTTAATTTCATGATGCGTTCATAGGATTCATTGATCCGTGCTTCGGTAAGTTGCTTATTCTTTACCGCAGCGAGGAGTGCGTTACGGGCCTCGAAAAATGCAGAAGGATTGTAAGTAGTAATATTGTTTGAAATCACAACAACATCTACTCCTGCTTTTACTGCAGCAACAGTCGCAGGGCCAGTTGAATATTTTTCTGTGATAGCTCCCATGTCGAGGTCATCAGTGAAAACCACTCCGGTGAATCCAATGGTGTTGCGTAAGATGTTTATATGAGCCAGTGAGAGCGATGCAGGGAGGAGTGGGTCGACACTTTTGTCGAGTACATGCCCGACCATGACAGCGGGAAGTGTTTTTTGTGTGACAAGAATTTTGTATGGCTGTAATGCACTATCACTGTGAGTAGTAATAGTAGCGAGTCCTTGGTGAGTGTCGATAATTGCTTCGCCAATCCCTGGATAGTGTTTACCAACGGGGATAATTGACGAACTGTTCATGCCTTTGATCACTGCACTGGCATACGCTGCAACAGTGGTAGGATTTTTTGAAAATGTTCGCTGTTGTTTTGTGAGCGGTGCATTCTTCTTGTTACTGGTGAGGTCCAATACGGGAGCGAAGTTCACTGTCACACCGAGGGACTTCAGTGTTTTAGCGAGTGCTGTATTTTGAGTAAGCACATTGTTTGTAGTTGTAGTGCCGAGAGCTGCTGCGCTTTTGAGAGGGGTAAAACCGGGAAGTCGTTTGAGTCGTGAGACCTGACCGCCTTCTTCGTCTATTGCAATGAAGAGTGGTGTGCGAGCTTTTGCTTGAAGAGATTTGTTGAGCGCGGTGAGCTGCGCTGCGGTAACGATGTTTTTGCCATACGTCTTGGTTTGAGAGTTATAGTCGAAGAGTAATACCCCGCCAATGTTGGTATTTTTCAGAATGTTTTCGATATCAGAATTTTTGGCAACGGTTGTGCCGTTGAAACCTACCAGAATCATTTGGTCAATCTTGTCGGTGAGTGTTATTTTAGGTGTCGCTGCAGCATGGCT